>Ga0115000_10003476_pt1 | contig 13176 bp, 27 predicted proteins | sample ArcticOcean_MG_C_6_FD_89690 | JGI IMG/M metagenome (GOLD analysis project Ga0115000, IMG submission 89690) | Marine microbial communities from western Arctic Ocean - ArcticOcean_MG_CB8_128 | ecosystem: Environmental > Aquatic > Marine > Oceanic | place: Arctic Ocean: Canada Basin | collected... | reverse complement strand
TTTACGAAGTATGGACTTCTTACATTAATTTTTGCCATTGTTGTTGTTTATTAAATCTATTATATCTTTTAAAAATGCTTCACCTAATAATTTAGGGTATCTATCAAATGCAACTAAAAAGGGTTTAGTAAAAAACATTGTTGGCTTCATTCCTTGTGCAAAAATGCTTCTTTGCAATATAAATCCTATTGTTCTATAATTGCCTTTTTTAAATCTTCCCTTTTTATCTCTTAATCTTATATTTCTTTTTTTTGCCCAATCAGCCAATGGTTGCATTGGAGGTCTTTTACTTTTATAACTATATGGACTATTAGGTGCTTTTTGTTTTCCGTTTTTAACTAAACTTGGATTTGCTCCTTTAACTCCTTTGTCCAAGAAAGTTCCATATTCATCCATTATAAAGCTTAAAGTATAGTCATCATTTTTTTCAGTTAAATCATAATGAATACTATTATAAAGATTTTTACTTACATTGTGTTTTTGCTTTGTAAGGTTAGACCTTGATTGCTGAACAACATATTTGCCAAAAGCTTGTAACTCTGCTTGTAAATTATTTAGCATATTGTCATGTCGTTTGGTATTATCACATTGAAAGATACTGTCCAACCAGCCAACTTGTTTTCGAATCTATCTACAAAAGGCTCTAGTGTAGGGTTTCCATCTAATTGGTATTTATCAACATATAAGTCTCCCCTTAATAACAACTCCAGTAATCTATTAGCTACTGCAAGTTGAGTATTAAATACATCTTGTTCGTTATTGTTTCCTCTAAATTCATCTGGTATTCCTTGTGCAAAGTTTTTACTCTCATCTACTATATCCATGCATAAAAGAGATATGCTAAAATTCCAAACATTGCTTTGCATTGTAGCACTATTAACCATAAAATGACTTAATGGAAATATAGTTTGTTTGTTTAAGTCTACATCAAATATATCTCCATAGGTTACTGTGTTAACAAAAGCATCTAATTGTAGAGTTTCTCTAATTTTGTTTGATAGGTTATAAAATCCTTGCATATTATTTTAATTTACGTTTAATCATTCTTGATTCATATTCTGCTTTTTCTTTTTCAAAAGCCAAATACATTAGGCATTGGTGTAATGGAAGTTTTGCAACTTCTTTAAATCTTGTAATGTCCCCTTGAGCGAGAGTATATAACTCTGAATAAGAACCCCATTTTCTTGAGAAACCACTCCTTTCGTCTGTTCCTTCTTCAGCTCTTTCTCCAAATAGTTCGGTATAGATTTCAGCAATGCGTTGGTTAAATTGTAAAAAAAAACCATAGCACCTAAAGCTGCATTAAGTGGCATCTGTTTCATTGCCTCACTATGCTTGTGGCTTCCTTCGTATTCTTCTATTATGTATTTGTGTCCTTGCTTTTGTTTAATTGGTCTAAACAATACAGCCATTGCTTTATGCATATTGCCCCATTCATTTATGTAAGCTGTAACGTCTTTATTTTCTCCATAGGTTATATCATCTAACTTTGGAATGAAACCATATAAAACATCATTTATTTTAAATGTAGGGACAAACTCATGTTCTTTATCAAATAGCTTATTAATGTATTCTATTAAATAATCTATGTCTTTATCTTTTATCTTACCTAACTCTTTTGTGTTAATGTTTAAAATACATTTAAGTAAATCATCATTATTAGGCTCTTCTATAAGTAAGAACTCTTGGTAATCTTTAAGCTTAACTTCTTTTAATGAGCTTGGTATGGATACTTCTAGTTGCATAAAGTCTTTTTTATTAAACAAAAAAAAGATTACTTTGTATAAAGCAACCCCTTTTTCAGACTAATCAACTAATAATTATTTTTTAGTATTATATAAATATAAATACAATTCTTCAATTTTATTATATAAATTAAGGTCTTGTCTATATATTTCTTCTCCTATTTGTATTTTATCTAATATATGTATTTCTAATTTTACATCAGGGTTTCTTGTCTTTGTTAATGGTTTAACTATTATTTTTATATCATTTTTAAAACACCAACTAATTGCAACCCTTGTTGTTCTATGCATTAATAAAAGCAAGAATAAATAGAATCCCTAACCATGATGTTAAAGTAACTATCATTAATGCTTCGTATTTATTTTCTTTATTTGTTTTCATAATTCTTTTATTATATTTTTTAAACTTTCTAATTTATCTTTATCATCTATTTTTTTTTCTTCCATTGCTATTTTAATTATTGAAGGCAAATCATCTAATAAAGTTTGAACATTCCAACAAATTACTCCATTGTTTTCTGTTTCAATAAATAGCTCTCCGTTTTGACCTCCCCATAATGAAATAGTCTTATCAATATATATATCTCCCATCATAATGTTTCTGTTTTTTCTAGTTCTTCTTTTAATTCTTTAGCTTCTAAATAACAATTAATATTTTCATCAACTATAGTTGTTAAAGTCCAGTAAGCAAGTTCTGTAATATTTTTGGCTGTTTCTCCTATTTGCTCTATATTAAAATCTGTGTTACCTTCTTGCATACATATTTGCCAACAGTCGTGATAATATATAACTTCATTGTCTATATATTCATGTATAAATTGTTGCATGTCATCATCTATGTTTTCATCATCTTCAAAGTCTGAATCCTCTAGAAATTCTCCCATTGCTTCCTTTAAATCACTAATGAAATGGTATTTGTTAAATCTTTTCATTGTTTTGTTTTTTGTTTTTAATATCTTTTAGTAATTCTTTTAATATAGCTTTTTTATCTTCTTCTAAATCTTCCCACATATTATTTAAAAAATTTAATTGTTTTGCCATTTTGTTTATTTTTAGTTATTAATTAATTTATCAATATCCTTTTGAACTTTTTCATATCCAATCATATTACCAATATTATAAAAATAATTTCTTGTGTTTTGTAGGTATAATAAATATTCTTCTTTGCTTGTCATTTTGTTTGTTTTTAATTATATATAAATATAAACAATATTGTTTAAAACTATACCATTATCTATAAATTTTAACAAAATTTTAACATTTAATATATAAAGTAATCTCCTCGTGTTGGATTCTCTAACTGATAAGATACAGCATAACGTATAGCATCTATGCAATGATTAAACTTATCTATTGGTGTTTGTGATTTTTTCTCTAACCAAGAGTAATTGTTTAACTCTTTTATTAATTCAATACTGTCTGGGTCTATTATTAAATCATAGTCTTGTAATAAAGAGATACCAAACACTACACTACCTTGTCCTTTTATGGCTGGTAACATATTACAAGTTCTTGCTAATTCATTTATTAGTCTAGGCTCTGCACTATCTCCTATGATTAGATTATCTCCAGCAAATTTTCTGTTTAATACATTAATTTCAGACGTTGTAAGAGCGACTTGGCAAAAATGTAATTTAATATATATCCTTCTATTGTTCTTGTCTATGCTTGTTTCTAATAGCGTTGTAGGGTCATTACTGAATCCATAATCTTGTCCAAATACAGACTTGCTTATTTCTTTAAACTCTCCTATTGTCCAGTTGTTAAATATAACTCCTTCTGCTTTTTCTAACCAACCACCTAATATTTGATGCTTATATTTAGAAGGTCTATTTGTTTTCATTTGTTCAACCTGTGCTATATAACTATCAGATAAAAATTCCAAGTTATCCTTATAAGTAGAATGCATATAAGTAACGTCATCTTTAGTTGTACAACTCCCTTCTTTAACTCCTTTGTTTTGAAAGAATCTTTGATATATCCAATGTTCTTTTGTAGCTGGGTTTAAAATTAAAATAACTCTATTGTCTGCTACTGTTTCTCTTACAGATAAATCTATCTTGTCAAATATATTCTCATCAACTAACTCCTCAGCCTCGTCCATTACCCAAGTTGTTATCCCTTGTAATGATTTAAGGTTTGCTGTCTGGTCTCCTGAAGAGGTTTTAATTCCTCTAAATAGTATTTTAGAGCCATTAGATATGTTTATTATTTCATCCTTAGTAATCTTGAATAGATGCATGATTTCCATTTTCTCCAGCTTATCTTTAAACTCTGGTATAATAGATATTGAAGCAGAACGGAGTGTGTACCTTGTAAATAGAATTGTTTGGTTTGGTGTTAATATTAAATACACTAAAGCTCCAGCAACAGCATAAGATTTACCTGAACCCCTTCCCCCTGTGTATATAAAATATCTTGAATCTACTTTGTTAAAAGGTAGAAACTTATGTCCTATGTTTAAGTCCTTCAATTATTTCTTTAAAGTCAATATTAATATTTTCCGATGTTGTTAAGTCTAATGAATCTTTTGGGTTACCATAACCACTATCCATTAATGCTTTATACGCAGATACGTCTCCTTTTCTTGCTTTATTAATTAAAGCTAGGGTTATTATATCTTCTTGTGATAGTTTTTCCTCTTCACTTGTTAAAGGGTTCTTCCATTTTTGGTCTGTCGATAGCCATTTCTTAGCTACTGTGCTTCGATTTAAGCTACCTTTAGGTCTACCTTGAGGGTTACCACTTTCTCCTTTTTTAAAAGGCTTTAAATTGTCTAGTTTGCTCATTGTTATTTCACTGTATTTATATAATCTATTAATTCTATTTTAGCTTCCCAATTTAATAATTCTTTTGTATCATTTTCAATATTACACGTTGACCATCTTTCTCCTTTTCTTTCATCAACAAACTTATATTCTGAGTCAAACATTTGAGCAACTTGTATTATGCTATAATATTTTGGGTTCTTAAAATACCATTCGTGATTTGAATTATGTTCAACTGCTTTTAAAACCCCATCAACTACATCGTCAATATGTGTGAAGCATCTTGATTGCACTCCTGGTTTTACTATTGTTAATGTTTCTCTTCTTAAATATTGTTCTTCAAATATACCTATAACTGTAGCATATCCTCCTGTTCTTATTTGATATTTACCATATACATTAAAGAAATAACATATCTCATATTTTAATCCAAACCATTGATTGTAGTTTTTTATTAACTCTACTGCTTTTGATTTACTCCAAGCATAAGGACTTAAATTTTCTTTGTCTCCAAACTTAGAGGATGATGCTGAATAAATTAATTTAATATTATGTTTGCTACAATATTCGATGACTTTACTTGTTCCATAAATATTAGATTTCATTACATAATCTATATCTTCAAATGATTTGCTGATTCTTGAGTATTCTCCAAAATGAAATAATGTATCAAATCTTGTGTTTTTATTAAATGAATTTTCTATATCCCAAGTATTACCTTTAATATAGTTCACTCCATTTACTTTGTTTCTTTTTTCTCCTGTATAAAAATTATCTAAAACAAATATGTTTCTTGCTTCTACTCTATTATTATTAATTAAGTAGTTTATTAAATTAGTTCCTATGAAACCTGCACCTCCTGTAATAATTATATCTTTCATTTATTATTTTTATAAAAGTTTTTTAATGATTCGCTTTTTATTTCTTTTACTTGTTTAAGTTTTAAGTCATGTTTTTTGTTTTCTATTTTATCCCAATCAATATCATCTCTTCTTATTAATGGGTGTTTAAAATAACTTCTCCAATCCACATAATGATGAGGTCTATTAAATCTTATTATTGTCTTACAATACTGCGGCCATATCTCTTCTAAACTTCTGGCTTTTAAAACCTTCTTTTCATATGCATTGCCTTTATATAATTCATCTTGATTACCACCTTTCATTTTACTAACTGTGCTTCTCTTGTCTATTGAAAAAGCATTAAAAGACACTACACATAATTTATTGCTTAATACCTGTAGACATAAATCTACATCTTCATTATACTTTAATCTCCATCTATAAGGCATATCATTTTTCATTAACATTGCACTATAAGAATGTACGTTTAAATAAAAAGGTTTTTTATCTGATGTTCCAGGAACTACAAAACTAGAATAATTAAAACCTGTTATCCCTATATTTGTATATCTGTCTGTAAACTCTTCTAATATACTTATTGCCTTATTGGAATTACAAGGTATTTTTTTTCCTTTTAATACTCTTCTTATTCTAGAGATATTATCATCAAATACCCAATGCCTATCGTGTCCATTTTTTATACTATCTTCCCAGCAAAAATTCCTAGCTGGATAAGAACCAACACCTAAATTAGAAAATGGTAGTTTTAAAACATATTTTTCTCCTATTGATTCACAATATTTATCATATTCTTGTGGCTCTACTACTATTTTAAAATCAGTTTTATCTTTTATAAAAAACTTAGCAGTTAATGGGTTTTCCCATCTTCCTTTTGATACAATATATACTGGATATTTATTCTTCAATATTTAATTTTTTATTTATTAAACAATCTCTCCAATTACTACCAAACACAAATTTACATTCCATTGCAAGTAAAGAATCTTCTGGCAATAACTCCCAAAAACGAAGGTTAACTTTAGATGCTTTTTGAAAAGCACTCTCAAAGAAATGTTGAATTACAAAAGAATTTTCAAATATCTCTTTTATTGCTGGAAGTTTATGACCAAATAATTCTGTATTTCCATTTAATCTTGTAGGGCTCTCTAATGAATAGCATTTACCTTTATGCAACCAAGCTGGTAAAGGACAAAAACTTATAGGCTTATAAACTTTTAATTTATTGTCAATAAACATTATTTTTTTTATTGTCCATATTACATAATTCCAAGCATTACTATTTGTTTTTGGTTTTTCCATTAAGGTTATCATTATTTTATGTGATAATGACATTGTATGTTTTGATATACTTTTACTTACTTTAATTGGAAATGCCCCTAATGCTTTGCCATCCCAGTTTTTATCACTAATAAATAAAGGGGGATGTGATTCACCCCATTTTGGAGCAAAACCTCCTGTCATTTTTGAAGGCATTGAGGCAAACCAACCCTCCTCTTCTGGTAATTTTTTTAATATTACAGCATCCATATCCAAAACAATACCTAATTTTTCTGATGCTGATTTTAATCTAACCGCATCTGAAATATGAGCAATACTATGACCTTCATTTAATGCTTTAAAAGCTACATTACTAGGGAAATATTGTGAAGCATCAGCAATTATAATTCCTTTAGGTATTTGGTTATTATTAAATTTTTGATAACTATATAAAATGGTTTTATTACCCTGTTTAATATGTGAGTGTAATGTTAAAAAATGAAAAGCAGATATGTTTATCTTTCTATTTATCCAATCTTCTAAAGTAATATCTGTTATTGGGTTATAAGTACTCCAAAATAATATATGTATATTTTTATTCATATGATAAAGAGCTTAAATTTTGCCTTTCTCTGAATGGATAGTTTGCACTCCAAGTACGGCTTCCTTCTTTTTGTGATAATAGTTTTAACTCATGTTTTTTAACAAATTCATCTCTATCTTTTTCATTTAAAAAATTTACAACAACTTTTATCGCATCTTCTTTTGATTCAAATTCTGGCATTCCTACCCATTCAGAATACTCATCTCCTTTGTTAACCATATCAATAACATCATCTGGATTTTGCCAAACATCTAAACCCCAATTTTCTAACTCTGATGAGTTCCATTCGTTACCTAACATATCCCACTCCCAGTCTCCAGAACTTACATTATCTTTTATAATAAATTCATTTTTTTGTTCCTCTGTCCAACCCTCTGCACTATCTACCCATACTTCTTTTAACCCAGCTTCTTTACAAGCTTTTAATCTCATGTTACCTCCTAAAACAATCATATCCTCATCGACAATTATAGGTCTTTTTTCTAGCATTTCAGGAAAGCCTTTTATACTTTCCACTAAGTCATAAAACTTCTTGTCTTTTATTATTCTTGGGTTTTTTTTGTTTCCTTTTATTTTATATAATTTAATTTTTTCTTTCATGTTCTTTTTTTATAAACAGTTTTTTTCGGTATTTGTTAATTTAATTCTTAAATCTTTTAATTGTTTTCTTAAATATTTATTTTCGTTTTGTGCAAATTCAAACTTTTTATTTAATGGTGTTTTATCATTATATAATAATATTTGATTATAAGCATTTAAATATTTTTTATCAAAAAATCTAAATTGTGGGAATATATTAGAAATACCATGAATTACATTACAATGTGAAAAATTTAAAGTATTACCTATTTCTTGAAATGTTAAATGTGTACATTCTCTACATAATTTATAGTATAAAGTTCTAGACAAAACTAAATTTCTAGTTCTTTTTTTTGATAATAAATTAACTTTTAATTGTTTTTGAACTAAATCCCTTATTTCATTACTTGATAATTGCATAATGTTTTTTATTTATTTATTGTTAAATGCTCTATATATGTATATAAAATAATGTATTCAATCGCTAAATGTATTCCAGCACATTCAAGATACATTTCTTTATCCTCATATTCATATAGCATAATCTCTATATCTTGCAATGAAAATCCAATTTCAAATTCATATAAAGTTAATTCGTAATATTCTTTTATAATTTTATTTTTTAATCCTTTATTCAAGCTGAAGCCTTAAAAGATTATAACATTGTATATATTTTAATTTTGCTTTTGATTTGTATATTATTTTAAATAATTCATATGTCTTTTTTGTAAATTGATAATGTGTCTTGCAATCTTTAAATAATTTACTGGCATATACCTTTCCATAACCTTTACAGTATTGTACATTGTCAGCACCATCTCCAATTATCATTTGCTCGTAGAAGTTATATAATGCTTGTTCCTCACTTATATCATATATGCACCTATGTTTATAATGATAGTTGTAAATTAATGCTGGTAATTGTTTATAATCTTTATCAATAGAAATTATTAAAACATTATCTCTACCAAATTCATTTGATAATTTATACCAATATTGAGCTACAATATCGTCAGTTTCCATTCCATAAGCTTTTTTGCTATCATATAATATAGTAACCAATTCATGCATTTCAAATAATAAAGGAGGTAACTCTGTATTTTTTCTATTAGCTTTATAATTTTTATCAAGTATCTTTCTAAAATTACCACGACTATTGTTAAAAAATATATATTCTTTTATATCATAATTATTTTCTAATTTATTAGCCATAGACATAAATATTTCATCAAATTTAGCAGTTGCTTCTTCTATTGTCTCAACATTACAACATGAAGAATAAACTAAACTATCTGCGTCAAATAAAACTATCATGATTGTTCTATTATTAAAGTTGCTTTTTCTTCCAAATCTTCTATTATATGCTGCTCAAGTATATCTATAATGTCTTGTCCTCCGCATAACACTTTATGACAATCAAAAGAATTACTATAACTTGGATACTCATAATTACCATATTGTCCTTTATTAAATTCACCTATTACGATTAATATTATATCATCGTGTTGTACTGTTACTTCTTTTTTCATTTTATTTTGTTTTTATAAATATAAACAAAATTGTTAATAAAAAAAAATTAACTGTTATTTTATTTGTAATCTTTTGTAGCTTTAGTTAAAAAATCATCCACTCCATCAATTCTTCTGGATAACTTATCTATTGCTACATATAATGTTGCTACTGTTTTTTCAAGTATTGCAAATCTTTCTTTTGTTGTAAATGCCTTTTTTTTCATTTTTTTTCTATGCTATTAAAATATTGCCTAGCTCTTTGTAATGTTGGAACACTTATAATATATCTTTCGTTTTTATATATTTTCCAATCAAAATTAAAAGGCCTATATTTTATTGTTTTATCTACCTTTTGAATTAAATAGTTTTTATACTCATATACCCCAGAATATATTTTCTTTAATACAATATGACTTGCATCAGGAATAGGATTGTATAATTCGTTTTCTAGTTTGATAATATTATCTTCTTTTTTCATAATTCCATTAGTTCGTTAATTACTGTATGCCCTCCAAGTACTACTGCACAAGCTATGTTTGGCTTTTTTCCTCTCTTTGCGTAAGCCATAGCATAAGCAGAAGCATCAATCCCACATCCAATCTGTGCTCCAAACACTTTAAAGTTCTGCCCTACATACCACTCGGTATAACATTGTGTATGAAGGTGTCCCTGTATTGTTGATTGCATATCTGCTCTGCATTTACTTCGTGCAGTACCAGCCTCTCCATGAATGTACTGTACACCATCAATAACAACTCTGTCTACAAAATTCCATTTTGGTGTTTCTAATACTTCTTTGTAAGCTTTAATCCATTTCTTTGGCACTGCGCTTGTTTGTGCTTTACGCATTATAAGTCTGTCGTGATTTCCAATTGTAACGTCTGCCTTTGGAAACGCTTTGTACCATTTCGCTATTTTTTTAATAGCCAGTTCAAGTTCATCTCCCCCACCCATTCCATCAGCATCTGACTCGTGATAAGAAGAATAGTGATTATCAATCACGTCTCCTATAAATACAACTCTATTACAATTATATTTTGCATAAGTTTCCTGACAGTGTTCAAGGTAACCATCTAAACAAAATGGCTCATGTAAATCTCCAATAGCTAATACACGAGTTTCTTTTTTAGTTATGTTCTCGTATGCTGTTTTTTTGTTTCCGTTTAATCGTGGTCTAATTTCCATAGGTTTTATATAAAGCGTTTAAATCATTAGTAATATTTCTTATACAACTTCCACAGGATGTCATTACTTTTTTATCATTAAAAACTCTGTTGTATATTTTTAATAATTCTTTTTGTTCATTTGGCTTTACTCTACTGCGTGGGTTGTTAAACCATTCTGTTAAATAAGTGTATTCATCTTCTAAAAAACATTTGGGTCTTTTATATCTAAAGACTTTATTCATAGCTTCTTGTCTGGAATCACAGCCACAATCTTCTCCAGCTAAAAACTTAACAGCTTTATCTATCCCAGTGGCTTTTGTGATTTTTGCAATAGTATCGCCTAAGCCTGTTGATTCTTTTTCGTAATTTACTTTCCATTCTTTATACTCTTTGGTGCGTTTATCTTTTGGTGCTTTCATTATAATTTAAGTTTATTAATATTCCAATTTTCGCCTAATTTATTTAAAACAATCTTTAAATCAGTTTTATTTACTTTTATCCATTTATTTTTATAAAAACAAAGTTCAACTTTACATTCATTTAAAGGAATATCTTTTTCATCTTGCTTAAAATCATGAGTAACAAATAAAACTACACTTTTTTCTGTATGCCAACTATTACATATTCTTTCCAATAATAATCTTTGCCCTGTTGGTATATTATTATTTACTCTTTTAACCTCTATTAAAATTAAAGCTTCATTATTAAACTCTAATACAGCATCAATATCACTTGGATGAATTTTACCATTTTCTATTCCAGTAAAATCAAGACCTTGTTTTGTTTGATTGCTATTTCTAATTAAACTTTTCATATTAAATCGTAGTCTTTATTTTTATAATCTTCATAATCTTCTCCAAATTTTTCACGCATTATTTTCTTTCCTTTTTTTAAAGTATGGAATATATTTACAAAACTTATTTTAGTGTCCTTTGCCATTCCACGAATACTTAAATTAGTATCACGATAAATTTTAAAGATACCTACATCATAGAAATGCCAATTTTCTAACTCATTGTCCATTTTATTACATAATCTTGAATATGCTTCCTCTCTATCTAATTCATCTTTTGATGTTAGTTTTTTTAAATCCTCATCAATTATTTCAGCAAAATCTTTGTCTTTATAAAACTCTTCTATTTGTATTTTATAAATTTTATCTTTTTGTCTAACAAATTCTATAGAAATAGAGTAAAGAACTAAATAAATATATCTACTATTGACTTTTCCATTCACTATTGTTTTTTTTTCATCTGCATATTTATGAACCTTTAAATACATTTCTTGTACAACATCTTCTGAATAACTCCCAGCACCAAATTTTCTTGCTATTTTTATCCAGTTTTCATGGTATTTAGCAATTTCTTCTAACCAATTTTTCATATTAAAACTTTACACCTTTTAAGGGATTATATAAATCTCCAACTATTTCAGGAAGACCTACGTCATTAACTTTAAAGCTAAATGTTTCAAAAGCATATCCTCTACTTCTTTTGCATTTAACAGTTATCCAATCCTTGTTTACTGTGTTTGTTTCTAATTGTATTTGTGTTTCTGTCTTTTTTTCTAATAAACTTCCAAGATGACCAGTTGGTTTGTCCGTTCCAAAATTACTGTGTATTACTGTAATTATATGGCAATTAAACCTTTGACTCCATTCCATTAGTTTTTGAGCAACCTCGTTACTTTGCTCAAGTGAATTAACGTCTGATACTAAATCAGCTATTCCATCAATAACTACCAAGCCAACTTTACCTTTTTCTATTTTTTCTTTTAAATAATATTCTATAAATTCTGCTCTATGTTTAAAGCCTACAGTTCTTAATCCAAAAGTATGATAACAACCCAAGTCTTGTTCTTGATTCATATCTACTACTCTACGGAATACTCTTTGAGCGTGGAACTTTCCTTGTTCAGTATCAAAATGTATTAAACACTTATCATCCCTATGCCCTTTTAAATTACCTCCAAACTTATTAGAGCCACCCAAATAAACCGAAGCTAACAAACTTATAAAGAATGTTTTCATTGTCTTTGGTGGAGCTTGTACAAAACTAAAATTTCCATATGTACCTATTGGTATCGGTAAAGTTTTTATGCCTTTTAAAGTCTGTATAGTTGTTTCCCCCATTGATATTGCTACAGGTGGGTATTCTACTATTTCACTTGTATTAATTATGCATTCCTCTTCTAAGAGTTGCATGTGCATTTTCGTTTCTTCTGTCATAAAAAAAGGGGTTATTAACCCCCCTTATATTAAAATGGTAAATCTGTATTTTTTTCTTCTGTTTTTTGTTCTTTAACTTCTTCTTGTTCTGCTTTAACACAACTTCCGTTAGTCCAAATTACTTTGCCATTGCCTATGTAATTTTTAGGTTTTTTTGCTTCTCTTTCCTCTTGTGTTTGTGAATCAAAAGCTGAGACATTTTGACCAAATTGGTTTGTGTCATCGTTTACGCTTATTATAAAATTATAATAAACTCCTTTTTTTGCTTTTACAAATTTTTCTTTTGGTAGATTTTCTACATTGATACTTAAATTAATTAATGATGCCATTGTTTATTTATTTAGTTATTATTTTTAAATATATTAATTATTCTTTAATTGTTTTTATTTTATTTTTAAAATCTTCTGATTCATCTTCTCCAAATACTCCAAGTTCATAGAATCCTGTTAGTTTAAG
>Ga0115000_10003475_pt1 | contig 13177 bp, 19 predicted proteins | sample ArcticOcean_MG_C_6_FD_89690 | JGI IMG/M metagenome (GOLD analysis project Ga0115000, IMG submission 89690) | Marine microbial communities from western Arctic Ocean - ArcticOcean_MG_CB8_128 | ecosystem: Environmental > Aquatic > Marine > Oceanic | place: Arctic Ocean: Canada Basin | collected... | reverse complement strand
GGCGATTTCTCCGAGCATTTATCATGCCCCTAGAATTCTTTACTAAGGAACACCGCACCCAACATGAACGGGTACATGGCCCAGATTAAAGCCTCTAACCTGACCATCCTGCCTGACCCACGCTCCAACCTATCCTCGATAGACTTGAACCGTAACGCGCATTCAGCTTCGTGCTTATCTAATCCTTTCATCAGACAGACTCAGGCCAGCTCTGTGCTTGCATAACTGCTTGCAGAGCATCTACATCTGCCGCACCAGTAATCGCTGTTTTAAGCCTTTCATATTCTGTTATGACTCCCGCACGATAGGTAACGATTTCGTCTGGTATGCCAACATCTCGTTCTGCTTTGCGTATAACCATCCAATCTGTTGGTGCTAGTGCGCTGTTGGCTTGAGACTTGATTTGAGCTTTCATGGTGTGCTTTAGACCGCGAGTTATCAACTTCTCGCTAGTGTCTACCATCTTCCCCGGCTCTTCGCCTTCGCCGTTGTCAAAGTCAGCGTCCCAGACTTGCACATACAATTGATTACCGTCTGAGTCTTTAGCGTCAACATCCTCAATCGCCATTGCAGTGTTAGTGAAGCCTTGAGTCGCTACACCGTCTACGAGCGTAATGTCTCCCTGCGTCACCCAGTAATATTTCTGGTCTTTCTGCTCTGCGTTGACGATGTCTTGTAAGCCGTTCTCAGTCTTGAAGTCTGAGTCAGCTACTCCTGCGGGAAATGAAGTATTTGGGAACAACTGCTTCAGCGTACCTGTCGCCTCTATCGCCCCGTCTTTAATCTGTGCAAACATATTATTCTCCTGTTATCGGGCGTTGGCTGTTTTGAAGGGTGACTCTGCAAAGGCCATGTAGAGGTAGGTTCCACTGTTAGTGTTCATAGCGTTTGCGCTATTTCTAATCTTAAAGCCATTACTTAAAAAATCTATTCCAACTGCTGATGTTGTACTTTCGGCTTGATACTCGTCAGCCGCCAAAAAATCATCAATTAAATTAAAAGTGCTTCTTTGATTGTCTTGTAATATCCAATTATTTGTTGCACTAGTCTTTTTAACCATCACCCAAGCGGGCTTGAAACCCGTGTTAACCATTGGCCCCGACGCATTTCCATTGCCGGTGTAAACGCCAATTTTACTGAAGCCGGGTTTTGAGGCGAAATTATAAGCCACAACCGTTTGATTGTTAGGGTAGTTAGAGTAAAAAACAGATGTAGTAGAAGCCGTTGCAGAGCCGTTTGCTTTAGCCGCAGTCGTATTTAATACTAAATAATCAACTGATCCATCTATTGCGGTGGTTACCCAGTACCAATCACCTGTCGCACTTCTGCTTTTTGTTAAGGTAACTTCAGGAATAACTCCAAGACCATGACCGTAAGTTGCGTAAGAACCTGTTCCTGTAAAAGTAGCTATGCTAAACCCAGCCGTTTGGTTTGCTGAGACTACAGAGGCTTGATTGCCATCATTATTTGTTGACCCTGACCCATTGGCTTTCCAGTTCCAAGAGACATGCGCTTGATTAAGTGCGTTTTGTGTACCTTGCGCGGTAGTAAGAGATCTAAGCGTAAAACCGTCTGATGTAAAAGCACTAAACCCCGCAGCGTCATCAGAGCTTTCTGCATTAGTAGTAGAGGAAGCTACTGTTTTGTTTGTACCTCGAACAGCGTCATACATAACATAATTTGTTGCATCAGTAGGTCTATTTTTGATCCAAACAAAATCAGGTTGAAACCCTACTCCCGTGACGGTTTGGGGTGTAGCCCCTGTACCCGTATACAACACCGTATTAAAATGCGCTGACGGCAGGGGGATAGCTGGGTCTGGTAGGTTAGCGGTGCAGAGTGCTAGGTAGCCTGATGGCGGTGTTGTATGAAACGCACCAACTCCATTTCCATCCGAATTAGATGTAGCTGTTTCTGTTCCTAAAAATGATGAATTTTGACCAAAATTCCAAGTTATAGCTTCACTAGCACCATGATATGTATTTGCAAAAAATGACCATTCATCGTTAGCACTACCGCCAGTAGAAATATCAACTACTCCACTAGAACCTAATGAACTTTGTAACGTGCCATCAACATAAAAACTTAACTCTTTATCGTCTGCATTTAAAGCTATACCAAGAATTTGACCAGTGTTAAATACACTATAAGTTTCGCTAGCTAAACTACCATTAAATCTTGATTTGGTAGTAGTACCAGACAAATATAATATCCATTGACCAGTTGCATTTTGTGGGTTTTGACCTAAAAAATGTTGAAGGCCATAATGCCCTACGTTACTAACTCCTGCTGTAACTCCACCAGTAAGACCCGGACATATCATTTCTGCATACCATTTTCCAGATTTAACATTTAATGTAGTAAATCCAAACCCCCAACTATTAGCAGTTGGTTGTCCATATTTTAGATTTCCCTCAGAATATACCTGTGTTCCATTAGCTGTTCGATATACTAAAGGATTCATCGTAGCAAAGTTATTCGTAGGCGAGTCGGGTACAACGTCAGAGTTGGCGAGGTTAACGGCAGTCAGGTCGTTACCTTCTCCTGAACTATCAGTGCCTATTGCACCACTTGCAAACTTTAGATAGAACCCATTAGTTCCGTAACTACCGCCTGTGTATTCTTTTGGTATCCACTGTCCTGTGTCTTCGTTAGTTTCGCCAAAATCACTTGCTGCTCTTGCAGTGCCGTCAATAAAATTTGTTTCTGCTAAATATCCAATACTGTATGCAGTAGCATTTAACGCACCAAGATAAAATACATCAGTAGTGTTATTTACAGGAAGTTCTAAGTTTTGGCTTGGGTAAGTGTTTTGGCCGCTTTGGAACGAAGTTTGTTGCACTCCGTTAATGTACATTTTTACTCGATTACTTGCTGTACTTTGTGTTGTATCAACTGCTAACACTATGTGATACCAAGCTGACATATCTCGAAATACGGCAGTAGTAGCCAGCCTTATTTGATGCCCCGCCGCAGTGTAATAACCAAGTTTTAAGGCTCTTTCATCAGAACCGGATTCAAACAAAAAATTTAGGTCTTGGGCAAAAATTGCAGAGATGGCATTCTCTGTTGCTCTTTTTATCCAACAACTAAGAGTAAATGTTCTACGGTTTCCAGCACTGCCGGGTGTGCGTTTAAGATGAGCGTTTCCAACGTCATCAAGAATAGCTGACTGATCTATCCCAAACTCAGCAACAGCACCACTGCCCATTAATACTTTCTTAGCAACTGTACTCATTAGGACATTACCTGACCGGCTGTGAATCCATAGTATGTTGTACCACCGTCTACTGTATAGAACACAAAAATGTCTACAGCATCATTAGTAGTCGTAAGTGTAGGAGCAGTATCTGCTGCCCACTTGATTGAGCTATTCCAAGTTATGGTTCTAGCCGTAGAGCCTTGGATAATCCTAAGTGTAGCTGCGGATACTTTGCCGCTGGCTGCTGGGTTGGTAAAAGATATTGTAGTGTTTTCAGTCAAGTCATGGCTGAAGTTATTAGCCGTTTGTAAATTTAACGATACTGCGGCAGAGCTAGAAGTAACTGCTGCATATTCTTCGCTGAAACCGTTGTCGAGTGTTATGACTCCATTTGCATCTGCGGTAACTGCTTTGCTTGCTGCGGTTAGACCAAGAGTGGCTATGTCTAAGTAGTTGAGTTCTGCCGCTGTGGAGGTTACTCCGTCAAGGATATTAAGCTCTGCACCTGTGGAAGTAACTGCTGTACCTGCATAGTTAAGATTATCAGCAGCAATGTTGACCTCGCCTGTGCCTTTTGGGGTTAGCGTCAGGTCTATGTTGCTGTCACCACCAGATGTTCCTACTACTACCGCGCCGCCCGTTGCAGCGTTAGTAAGCTCAAGCTCGTTGACCGCACTGCTGGTGGTCTGCATCTTGATAAGCTCATTGCCGTTTGCATCAGCAAGAAACCCTCCGTCAACAATCTTTGCCGCAGTTAAAGTCTTATTTGTGAATGTGGTGGTACTTGAAGCAGTAACCCCACTAACTTGGCTATCAACGTATGCTTTAATAGATTCTGATGATGCGAGTTTTGTTGCACTAGCACCTGACATCGTGTCGGAGTCTAATACTGCCGTTCCACTAACCCCTGTATTTAACACGGGAGAAGTCAAAGTCTTGTTAGTCAAGGTTTGAGTAACGGTGTCTCCCACAAGATTACTTGTTGTTGCCGGGAGAGTAAGCGTGACATTCCCCGAAAACGACGAATGTGCTGGTGCTTGAATTTGAGCATAGTGAGCGTTGCTAGTCTCACAATAAAATTTAACGGTAGATCTAGTACCACCGTTCTTTAAAGCTATATCTCCTGCGGAAACTGTTGTTCCAGCACTGGAGCTTCCCGCAATAACAGTACCCCCGGTTAACGCGCCAGAAGCAGTAACTGCCGCTGCGGTTGTTGTTCCTGTCAAGTCAAGATCAACCAGAGCATCCAGTACAGCCGCTCCAGAACCAGCACCATCTAGGTAGATCGCTTTAACAGCACCGTTAGCTATGGTGATATTAGCTCCGCTGCCTTGACTAATAATAATGTTTTGGCTTCCACCTGTTGCGTTCTCTATGATCTGAAAACGCTTCATCGTGTTAGGGCCAATAGTGATCGTACAAGCAGAATCTAATGTGCCTGTATACTTCAGATATATCGCTCTTGCCTCATCCGATGCGCCATCACCCACCGTCGATGTGTGCGTATCAGCGTTAGTGGTAATAGCTTCTGTCCCATATCCAAGGGCTTGGCCTATTAGCTCTAGGTTGGTATTGGTGCTTGTTCCCCACGTTCCCGATTCGTCACCTGTGGCGATCTCTTTTAACCGTAGATTATTAACGTATGTAGCCATGTCTCTTCCTTTATGCTGCTATTTCTGTCCAAGTGGGTGTCTGTGATGTATTGACGGGTGTCCATTGAGGTGCTGGTGACGGTTGATCTGTATCTATCTCGCCCCAAATAAGAATTCCGCTTAAAGAAAGGGTAACTCCTCCACCTGTAACGCCAACCGATATACCTCCCCCGGCTGATTCTGTAGTGTTTCCTGCTGTCGCATTTATTTCAAACCCAGTAAGAGAGACATTAGCTCCATCACCTTGGTTAACCGCAACACTTCCAACCGCAGAAGTTGCCGCTAAACCTGAAACAGAGACATTAACCCCTGTCCCTAGAGATACACTAACGCTTCCAACAGAGGCTGTAGCTCCTACAAAAGAAGCATCCTGCCCCCATCCGGCATCTCCCCATCCTTGGGTGATGCTGTTCCAGCCAGCAAAATTGACAGTAGCGTCTGCCATTAGGCGATTCTTATAATCGCGCTACTAGCGTCAGCGGTAGGGAAGGTAATGGTAAAATCCCCGCTTGATGATGCTTTGTCAGTGCCAAAATTTAAAACCAAGATCCCTCGATTTGCTGCCCCGGCTGCTGTTGAAGAGTTATAAATTAACGCTCCTCTTGCCGTAATGCTGGAACTTGTCCAAGTTACGTCAGCAAAATCAGTCAAAGCAGTGGTGCTAGAGGTTGTAGGAGTGACGTTTGTTAATGACTTTCCTCCAGCATCATACCCAGCCCCGCTGGCTTGATTAGATGCGCTGTAAGCAGTTGTTGTAGCATCCAAAGATGCGCTACTCGTATACAGTGCAATTTTAAACGTATTTCCAGTGCCTGTAGTAGTCGTGGTTCCACCACCGCTACCGCTAGTAAAATTATGTACGCCTTGAAGTAATTCTTTTTTAAAGCTGGTGCATACAGCTTGACTAATAGCCATTACATTTTCCTCAAAATTTCTGCCATATCAGCATGGTCAGCCTGCTCAAGTTCAGCAATCTTGCTTGTTTTGTCGCTTTTTACAGCTTCTTCCATATAATACTTTATAACCTTAAATACGTCCTGCTTGAACGCATTTGCTTGCTCCATAATTAACGGGTGGCTCTTACCGCCAACGCTAACAATGGTATTAGTAGCTCTTTCAGCCCAGTGGTCTGTTGAAAGACCTCCGTTAGTTGTGGCTGTCACACTAACACCACCAGTTTCAGCCTCAGAAAATTCAATCATTAAAACCTCTCTTATCGGACTGAGCCAGACCTATAGCTGTCTGTTGTATCATAACCCTCTCCTAAAACCTTTAATTTAGAAAGAGCGTCTTCATATCTTGCGGCATAAACCTGCATCAAGTCTGGTTCGCCTTTGAGGAAGGTGTAAGCCTCCACTAAGCACCCATAGAGAAGGGTACTCTCTGCATTAGTCCCAAGCCAGCTTGTGCCACTAGCTGCTGTTGTAATTGACGGCGGCTTATAAAAGTAATGAAGCTCTGCCGTAAAAGCAGTATCTGGAGTAGGGCCAACAATGAATGTCTCTGCGCTAAACAGTCCGTAATACTTTGGGCTTCCTGTTACTGAAGCGTCAGGGTAAGCCTGCCTAATAAAATTAACATCTTTAAACAGCAGAAACTCGTAACCGCTATCATCTATAGCCAAAGAATATGGGGCCAGAAAATCTGAAGGACAGTTTAGATACTTTGTCCCAACCGTCATTGTGCCTGTAGAGTTTCTTCTAAAATCAGGAAGCTGGGCAGACTTTAATATCCTGTCCTCTGCCTGACTGATGATTACAGGAAGATTACTAACGAAAGTTGTTTCAGTAGTTTCCAGATAATCTTGTATTGCGCTTTTTAAGGTTGTGAATGTCCAAGCCATTAGCTAGTTACCACCGTTACTGTTCCTAATTGAGATTCAATATCCAACCCTACCGTTACACTACCAAACGCTGCAACACCCCCACCTACCGGATTAAAGGCAAATAACTCTCTGCTCTCCTCTAGACTTCTATCTGGGCGAGGATTTCTTATTGCTTTAGGGTCATCAACCTTAACTTTGCCTAGCTGAAGTTGTGGCTGATCTTTATCAACGACATCTCTTCCTACTAAGAACCCAGTAGGTCTTTGGTTTACAATCTCTGGAACAAGATCTTTTGTGTTGTACCGAAACCCTGTGAGGTCACAGAAACCAAAGGAATGCTTTCCACTCGCAAACCTACTCAAAACCTATAACCGCCCGGAGATATGTATAGAGAGGCTTTATCTCTGTCGCTATCTGCCGCTAAAGAAAACTGCTCCTCATACTCCGCTTTTAAAAACTGCGCCCTACTTATTGAATCAGGGTACTTTGTACTTAATTGATAAGCTAAACCGGAAACAAGGCAAGGCAAAAACCTTGCAGGTACATCCATGTTAAGAGATGCTGGCTTTCCAGCGTCCTCTATCCTTTCCATGTAGTAGTAGCCAAACGTATATGTTGCCTGACTGTCGGGGGAAGGCCAAACATGAAGAGTGACTCCTGTTGGCTTACTCTCGATGTAATACTGCAAAGGCTTGCTTTGAGTTAATTTATTTGACAGTTGTGAGTAGTCACTAACAGACACTCTTGACATTGACTGATCAAATTGACTGGAGATGTTTCCGGGGTTAGTTCTAATAAACCCTTCAACTACATCTAAAACGTAGTCAGGCAGATCATAAGCAGTCGTTCCCGCTGTTAGAGTTAAGGTTGTGTCTCTAACAGTCCAAAGGTTCAAGCCCCTGTTTTGCCATTCCAGCATCAGCAAGTTAAGGCTTCTTCTTGCGGTTTTGTAGTCGTAGCCGCTTCTTAACTCTCTGCCAGCCTTTTCAAAGGCTTCTTCCATTACGTCTGCTAGGTCAAGAGTAAATGTGTATGTTCCGCTAGTTGCCATTTCTATTTCCTTCTAGACTTAGCACCGGAGCATTTCCACCGCTTCCTAGATAAGTTGTTTGGCGTATTGGGGTCATTTTGTTTTTTCTTTGGCAATCTTTTCTTAATGCCTAAAGATCTGGCGCAATAACTATCCCCTTTAGATGTTCCGGGCTTAACTCTAGCACCGCCACCTTTAGCTTTGCCAGCCTGACCATAGCTAACCTTCTTGCCTGAAGAGGTTACCTTAACCTTTGCTTTTCCCTTTGATGGCTTGCTGTTAGCCATTACCTATGCCTCGCTGTTTTCTTGGCTACTTTTTTAGGCTGGGCAGAGTGCTGCTTACCTTTCTTAGTATCCTTTCTTTTCTTTCGAGTAGTTGCTGCATACTCTTTGTCAGACAAAGACTTAATTGCTTTAGAAGGAAGATATCTTTCGCCGGTTGCTTTTGAACCTTGCGTTGACGGCTTGCCAGACTTGGTTCGCCACTTTTGCTTAGTCCACTTTTTGAGGCTTTTCTGTGACTTTTTGAGAGCCATTAGTCTTTATACCCGCCACCCGACTTCTTATAGGCGGCAGCAAGCATTTGAGCTTTTCTGGCACTCCACTGACCTTTAGAACCACCTTTAGAGCCAGACTTAATCTGGCTGAAAAGGCGTTTCCTTAAAGTCGGCTTTGTGTAATTACCAGCCTCATTAACTCTAGACTTAGCTTTTGGCTTTGCTTTAGCTTTTTTAGCAGCCATTAGCCGTAACTCTTTGAAACCTGCATAACGATGTTATACACATCTCCAGCGGAGTGGGCGACTGTTGTAAATTTGATATCACCTGTTTTACCGCTGCCAGAATTATTTGGAATCCCAGTAAAGTCAGTAAAGTCTAAAGTGTCTGCCCAGTCAGCATTAAGCTGCCAAGCTAAAACATCAGTAGTCGCGTCAAATAATATCTTTACGCCCATGCCTATAGTTGAGTAATAGATTTGCCTGATTGTAACACCAGAACAAGTCGCCCCTGTCATAGGGTCGCTGGACAATCCAGAAACATCTATTTTAGTTACTGCGCTTTCGCCTGTACCATCACTGACGTTGGTAAACCTGAATATAGCGGTTTTTGCGCCGTCCTGAATGGTTTGAGTGGCTACTGCATCAGCCATAGATCACCCCTTATGACGCTACGTCATAGCCTAGTATTGTGATAATCAACCTACCAGCGGTGTAATCAGCGTTAGTTGCTGCACCAGCAACTAAGTAAAGATACTGATCAGCGACGATAGTACCGCCTGCTGTTCTTGTACCCACAGCAGCATCACCACCGTTGATAATCAAAGTTTCAGTCAAGCCGCTAATAGGGTCATTTTCTACACCTGTTGCTTCAGTAGCTGAGTAAAGGTCAATGTCTGGGTCGCCACCAGCGGGAGCTTCAAAACACTCCATAGTTACGCCAAAAACAACACCAGTATTGGCTGTAGTAACACGGCCTATATAAGCTACTCCGGTGTCAGCGTCACCAATAATGTCGCCAGCAGCAGTAGATGCAAGGCCAGTAAGGTCAAGCATGATTGTTGTTTTTACAAGATTTACATTGGTAGAAGTATCGCTCTTAAAACGCTCAACCTGAGTAATGTAAACCTCTGCCGTGCCTTCTATACCGGCTGCGGCTGCGGCTTCAGTAGCCATTTTGCTGCCGCTGGTAATAGTGATAGCACCAGTAGCTGCATTTTTAGATACGGTTTCAAAACCGTTTTCGGAACGGACTGGGCCGTTAAAAGTTGTATTCGCCATTTAAGTTCTCCTGTCTTGGCTAATGTCTGTGTTTCACATGAAACAACAGTCAGGGAATAAAAACAAAAGGGGGGCGAAAGCCCCCCAAGTGTTTAGCTTGAACCGGGAGATCCGTAGATTCCCAGTGGGTCAGATACGCCGAAGCTGTAACGCTCTCGCGCTTTGTAGCGCACGTTTCCAGTATCGAAGTCACCGTCCATTGAAGTCTCAAGCGCAGTACGCTCAAAGTGCTTCATGCCGTTCGGAATATCAGTCATGATAAAGAACGCATTGTTATCAGTCAGGTAATGGTTAACAGCATAGCCGTCTGGGATAGCACCCATGTTGCGTATGGAGTTAATGTCATTATCCGCTGTACCTACTCGCTGAGTGGTTTCTAGCAATCTATCTGCTGTAAACATCAATGCGGGTGGAACAACCAGACGCTTAGGTCGAGCCGCAATCAAAAGACCGCGCTCATCAGTAAAGGCTGAGATATCAATAATCGCATTCTCTAAAGATGTTTCGTTAAGGTCTGCTGCTGTTGCAGGACGGTTACTGTTAGTGCCGCCTGAAACGAGTGGGTGACCACCGCCTCCTGCTACACCATCACCTGCTGCTGTGAACAAGTTAACACCATCACCTGATTGAAAGGTATTGGTGAAACCGAAGTTCAAAGGGTTAACCGACTTAACTTGCTTGGTGTAAGCCATTGCCCGTGCCAAAGATTTTGTATAACGAGCAGAAAGAGAATCATAAAGATTATCCTCCATAGCTTCTTCCGTTATAGCAAAGCCCATAGCAATCGTTTCATGGTTGTACCGTGCTGTGAAGCTTTCTTGCGCTGAATCATAGTTGATTGCAGAACCTTCTTGCTTAACAGGGGCAGCACCAAAGCCGCTAAGTTTTACTTCTTCTTCAAAAGAACGATCAGAACTCTCTGTGTCATAGATAAGAGTGTGTTCGTCTTCATACTTCTCATACTCAAGACCAAACAAGGCGTTAAGGCCGGGGAGTAGCTCTTTGAGCATTTGTGCGCGTGAAATAGCCATTTCCTATTACTCCTTATACGCCAAGTTTAGTTTCGTAAGCGTGACTTAAAGGAAGATAGGTCACAATACAGTCAGTGAAGGCATCGCCTACAGTGCTGTTTGGGCCATCCACGAAATCAACGATACGAAGTGGAAGTGAATTAGTCGTAGCTATAGAGCCGCCGTCTAAGGCGTTCTTGCTTCGACCGATTGAGGTTGAACCCGCAGTGCTTACCGCTGATACATTGTTTCCAAGACCTGTTTGAGCTATAGCCTCGTCACCCTGCATAAGAAATAACAATTTAGGATCGTCACAGACAAGAGCCATAATATCCGAAGCAACAGTTGATGCTGGATAATGCTGACTAAATGTCATCTGACTTGTAGTGGGATCAGTAAATGAGCATCCCATAAAAATGCCGACAGTCCCAGCAACAACTGCTGTTGTGACGGCTGATTTTTCTACAGTACCAGCGGCAACCAACTTAACGAAGTCACCATAAAATATGGCGGTTCCGTAGTTGCTTGCAACCTTAATGTGTCGAACTTTTCCTGAAAAAGAGCCTGACGCACTAAGAGTGTTAACTGGTTCTGCACCTGTTGGAGTTGCAGTAGTAGCCATGATTGGCCTCCTATTAACTTAGGAATTAATTATTAATTCCTGCCAAATGTTGTTCTCGTACTTCTTTCTGGTGTAAGCAAAGGCATACGAGGGTCATTTTCCCGGAGATAATTGTTATCGACAGATTCTATCTGATTAGCAGCCATTTTCTGAAAATGCTCAGTTCTTGACTTCATCTTTTCTGCTGGAGCTTTGCATAATAGCAATCCCCCAACTTCGATATTACCTACAAACTTAGAATTAATATCAGACTGCAACATCAGTTCTGGGTGATCGTCGGCCTTACAAGGCTCCCAACCCTCCCTCAACATCTTTGAAGTATGAGTTCCATCAGCTTGTCCCATGATACTCGTCCTGACCCAACGAAAAACCCACCCATCTTGAGGGGTAGGATCGGGCAATATAGAAGCAGGAGTCCATGAATCACTAGGTCGTGTTTCGTTATCTCTTTCGTTTGTTTCTCTTGGGGTGCGCTCAGTAGTCATTAATTTCTCCTGACTAGACGTATTTAGCATATTGCTGTTCAGTTAAACCTAGCTTCTTGGCGAGAGAACGCTGGGTTGGCGAAAGCTTCACTGTGCGAGGTTTGGCTCCATTATTTCTACTTGAGGGGGCCACCACCATCGAAGGTTGACTAGCAGTCGAAGTTCGCTCTTGTTGGGTATTCCCAACCTGCCAATCATGATCTGGAAACGCTCTTCTGACCGTTTCGTCAATTTGTCTAAAATATTCTTGAGAGTTTGGTTTAACTCCCTGTTTTACTAGAGATGCATGTTTGCCGTAAGCAAGGGATGTCATCTCTTCGTAACCGTCTTCCATAAACCAAGGATTAGCAGCCGCCCATTCCTCTGTCTCTGGGTCTGGTCTAGGGGCAGCTTGTTGTTGCTGTTGTTGCTGTTGCTGCTGCGCCCTAAGTTGTTGCTCGTATTGCTGGTGTTTTTGCTGCTGTTGCTGTTGACCTGCAAAATTCTGCTCATAACGTCCAGCTTCCGTTAACTCAGCGGTTGCTTTTGTTAATGCTTCTTGGGCAGAGACTACATTATCAGTGTCTCCTTCCTCGTAAGCTTTCCTGTATTGCTCTTTTGCTTGGTTAACAGATAATGCGGCACGTTCTTTAACTTGACCGATTAAGGCTTCTTCGCCTCTCCCGATTAAAGACTCGTACTCTCTATTCTTTTCTGCCATCTGTTGAGCGACACGATAAGCCTCATCTCGCATTTGTTCAGCGTTTTCTGCTTTTCGGCGTTCTTCATGAGATTCGTAACGAAGCTTGTTAATTCGTTTTTGAACTCTTTTGCTATAGCCTTTAAGTTCTTCATCACCCAAATCAGAGGAATCATCCTCTTCCTCGATAGGATCAGCAGAAACAACTTCTTCTTGCTCTTGGCTACCTCCTATCTTAGTTCGGACACCAAAGAACTTATCTTCTTCTGACATTGACAACTCTTGTTCGCTCATAGCTTGGCAATCCCCCTTGGATCTTCAACAACAGCTTCAACACTATCGTCGTTGATTAATCTAAACTCCTTTCCGTGAACTTTAAATCTTGTGCCACTGTAAGAGCGCATCAAGATCCAGTCTCCTTTTTTGCAGAAAGGCCCAGATGGGAATCGTTTCTTATCGGCATAACAGTCTGGGCCTAGCTCAAGCACCATACCTGTAATTGATCCGATCTCTTCCTCATAGAGCGTGTTGTTGGATTTAATAATCCCCCCGCCAAATTCCTTTTCAGGCTCAGGCAGAGCTATCAATATTTTATACCCAGACGGGTTCGGCAATTGACTAGCCTTGCGAGCATCTTCTTGCTCGTCATTCTTTGCTAATGCTTCCATTAGTGACTTCCTAGCACTGGAAAAAAGCGTCCAGAGTCGCCTGCGCTGCTCTATGCAGCGTTATGCATTCTCGTATTTCGATTGCAGATCAAGTATTTCCCTTTCGGTTAATGCTAACCCTTCAATAATACCGCAACATTTTGAGTATTCTTCAAAGTTTTTGCAACCCCCACCGCTTATATGGTCTGCATACTCGTTCATTTGAGATCTTATGGTCTTTTGTAG
>Ga0115000_10003469_pt1 | contig 13189 bp, 10 predicted proteins | sample ArcticOcean_MG_C_6_FD_89690 | JGI IMG/M metagenome (GOLD analysis project Ga0115000, IMG submission 89690) | Marine microbial communities from western Arctic Ocean - ArcticOcean_MG_CB8_128 | ecosystem: Environmental > Aquatic > Marine > Oceanic | place: Arctic Ocean: Canada Basin | collected... | reverse complement strand
GTTGTTATCCACGGCCTCATCACCAAAATTTGTTGCAACTATATTGTTGGATAAATCGGCTTCAAAATCGGGTATACCATCGTTTCCAGGCGATCCAGTCACAAGTTCTACAAACCTAATTAATTTAAAAACTTAGAAGATATCGACCTCACGATCGAAATGTTTATCGCAAATATCTATAAGTACTTTCAACTAAAGATGAGGGCCAAAACCTACCGCCCTTATATCCTCTTTCCACACAGTGAAGGTTACATCGGAATCACTGACTTTTCGAGTAAAATAGCGGGTAAAATTGCAGCAGACGTGGCCTAGGTCACAAAATTTCGTCGTTGCTTCTGTCTTTACATTGCCACAGTCCAGTCGTATTGGCAGCCCATTTATCCAGCAATTTTCGCTCGGCGAGCGGCCAGCATTGTGCTTTGTAACTGCATTTATCGTTCTTATCGCTCTTGCCAGCCATAGCTGTGCTGACACTGAAAGCGAGGCTCACAGCGATGACGAAGGTAATAAATCTCTTAATAATCATGGCTTTCCCTTCATTCTTATACCAGCTTGACTGATTTTAACGTAAAGCTAATTTCTTAAAAATTCGCGCTCTTGTCAGCAGCAAATGGGGAGAAATTAGGGATAAAACCTGAAATTCGAGCGGTGGCTGGGGTAATTTGAGGCAAATTTGGGTAAGCTTACCGTCGATCCAAGCCTGACTGCCTAGCGTATAATTCCACCTAAACAGTACCAATCGAAATAGCCCCATGAAATCCATAGCCATCATCGGTGCTGGCATTGCCGGCATTACCCTCGCGAGGCAGTTGCAAGGCAGCGCCAAGGTTAGCGTGTTTGAGAAGTCGCGCGGTTTCGGTGGGCGAATGGCCACGCGCCGGCATGGCTCCTACCAATTCGATCACGGCGCGCAGTTCTTCACGGCGCGCTCGAAGCAGTTTCAAAAGCTCCTAAATGACTGTGTTGCCCAGGGGCAAATACAAGCTTGGCAGCCCCGAGTCCTCACCTTAGATCCCCAGAAGAAGCCTTTCAAGCGAGAATGGTTCGAGCCCCACTACGTTGCTGTTCCCGGCATGAGTACCTTGTGTAAGGTTCTCTCTCAAGAGCTCAACGTCATTCTTAAAACGCGGGTCGCTGACATCACAGCAGCTGAACAGGGCTGTTTACTTACAGGTGCCACCGGAGAACGGCTCGGCCAATTCGACTGGGTGATTTCCACATCACCCGCTCCTCAGGCAGATAAACTGCTACCCGCGTGCTTCGCCTACAAAGCAGCGCTGAGCGAAGTCGACTTCTTTCCCTGCCTCAGTTTACTGCTGGGCTTTAAGTCTGCGCCCGAACTAAATTTCGACGCCGCCGTGGTCAGAAATTCTCCACTTAGCTGGATCGCAGCGAACTCCAGCAAGCATGGCCGCCCTGCCTCTTTCGCATTAACGGTGCATAGCGACAATCAGTGGGCACGGACGCAGCGCAAAGGCAGCACCGATACTGTGCGTAACAGCATGTTGGCGGCATTGGATGAACTACTGGGCGATCAGTTGCCGGCGCCTGAACATATCGCCATTCATCGCTGGAAATACGCTAAGGCAGAAACAAACCTAGAAAAGGATTTTCTGCTCGATGAATCGAACAGGCTAGCGGCTTGTGGCGATTGGTGTGCTGGAAGTCGAGTCGAGGATGCCTATCTGAGCGCCTTAAAACTCGGCGAGCACTTGAAAACCATCTGGCGCCGCGAGGCTTAACCTACTATCGAGCTGCCTTGTTCCCTAAGAAGGACAATACCCTGTGTAGATTCACCGAGTATTTATTCTCATCTGACACACGCTTGATGGCTCTATCAAAATCACTGATTCCCTCAGACGAGGCAGCGACAATGAGCAAGGAGCGCCTATTTTTCTCTTCCTCAAGGATGCTGGCCTTCGAATTGAGGCGGCTGCTCTTAGGCGAGTCGATGACCACAGCCCCTTTGCCAGGCCTCAGCTCAACCGCAGAACCTGCTGAATAGACCTCTATGCACTGTCGTGGATTTTCAACTAGGATTGATTCGAACTGGGCAGTGCACTTGTCAACGTGAGTGAAATATTCAGGCTTGGCGGGTCCGCTTGAGTGGGAACTTGTGCTACTGCGTCATATTCTGAGGGTCTCAGCCTGTAGTCACTCGAGGCCAATATCCATTGTGCTTCACCTGCTTTCTTGCGTATGGCCAGCGGTGTAGACTAGGTGTCTAAAGATAGGCAGCAACAAGCCCATTGAAAAATTCCGGCCGGAGAACCTTGCAGGTATGCCCCCTAAAGACCCCAAACACCGCCAACAAGCGGGCAACTCACAAGCGCAGCCGCCAATGTCTATCCAAGCTGGATTGTCTCTGGCTATCCAGCATAAATCTGCTGGCCGAATTGGCCAAGCCGAAAGAATCTACCGACAAATTTTAGAGGTAGAGCCAAACCACCCCGTCGCCTTGCATCTGCTTGGCGTGATGGCGCATATGGCCGGGCAGAGTGACATAGCAATTCAGATGATAAAAACCGCGATTAGTCACGTACCTGAATATCTTAGCGCGCACTGCAATCTGGGAAACATATTTCTCGATCTGAGCAGGTTCGATGAGGCTATTGAAAGCTACGGAAAAGCCCTTGCTTTCAATCCAGAACATGCTGTTACACATGCAAATCTCGCCCTCGCCTTACATAATTCCGGCAGGATCGATGAAGCGATAGACAGCTATCATTGCTCTCTCAATTTGGACCCCGAGATTGCCAACACACACTGCAACCTTGGCAATATGTACTTAGAAAAAAGAGAATACGATGCAGCTGTGGCGAGTTACCAAAAAGCATTAGCGATTCAACCTGACTTTGCTCAGGTGCATTGCAACCTCGGCTCTGCCTTGAAAAATCAGGGCTTAGTGGATGAGGCTATCGCCCACTACAATCAGGCGATCGTGTTAAAACCTGACTATGCTGACGCGCACAACAATTTGGGCACAGCACTACAAAAAATAGGGCATGTCATCGAGGCAGCTAATAAATACCGCAAAGCATTATCACTGAACCCCAACTTCGCCGATGCCCACTGCAATCTCGGAAACGCGCTGTGGAGTCTTCGCAAACTAGAAGAAGCTGCAGCCAGCTATCGCATGGCCTTAGATATCCATCCCTGGATGACCGAGGCGGCCGGTTCGCTGGGTTCGGTATTGCTCGCCATGGGCAAGACCAACGAGGGATTAGCGTTAGAAAGAGACGGCTTTGGTGTAATCAACTTCGATTCACGCAAAGGCGTCGACTACAATTTTGGAAAAAGCACATGAAACGCATCGGCCTAGAATTATCCCAATCCAGCCCTCATTTCATAGGAAGCTGGAGCATCGAACCGCTATCAATCTGTGACGAGGTAATTAATTTTTTCGAAACGCATAGCGCCAATCACACAAAGGGACGGACGGCTGGGGGGCTGAACACCGATTCTAAGAACTCTACCGATCTTGCCATTCGTCCCCGAGACTTAGATCTTCCTGGTCATGAGCCGCTACAAAACTATATTGAATCTTTGTTCGATTGTTACAAAGACTACCTACAACAGTGGCCCTTTCTAGAAAGCATTTTGCCTAGTGCTGAAATTGGCTCATTCAATATCCAAAAGTATGAACCCGGCGGCCACTTCCTAAAAGTTCACTCGGAACGCACGACAATCGACACATCACACCGCGTACTCGCCTGGATGACTTACCTGAATGATGTCGAAGACGGCGGTTCTACTCGCTTCGAACATCAAGACTTTGAGAGCCAGCCACACAAAGGAAAGACGCTAATCTGGCCCGGAGAATGGACCCATGCCCATAGAGGCAATGTTGTGAATTCAGGAGTCAAATACATCATTACCGGCTGGATGCATTTCCCACCCTACTCTTAACCGTTAGCCCAAAGTTCAATGATGCAAGATTAAACAAAATGGATTCTAAGGGTTTGCTTAGGAGACCATTCTCAGAATTTACGCGTTTGGCCTGCCTTTTGGTATCAACTGACCACGGAGCTCGCTCTCAAGCTTTCTATTTCAGCAGGTTTGAGTTTCAAACTTTCTCTCAATATTTCATCCGTATGCTCGCCTAGCTTCGCGGCCCAAGAAGCCGCATCATTATCCGTGCCGGCAAGCTTAAATGGCATATTCTGAATTAGAAAATCACCGAGTACGTCATCAAAAATAGAAGCAAATGAATGTCGCTCAACTACTTGAGGGTGAGCAAACAAATCATCGACCTGCTGATACAAGCTGCAAGGCACTCCGGCACGGTTCAACGCTTCTTCACATTCGCGAGCACTAAGCGAGACAGACCACCGCTCGACTTCCTCAGCCAACAGATAGAAATTCGCGGTACGCGGCCCCCGCACAAAACGAGGATCCTCTAACAAATCTGGCCGACCAAGCGCTGCGGCCAGACATTCCAGATTCTTATCCGAAACTACGCAGACCATAACGAAGCCATCCTTCACTTTGGCTGGGAAGAACCGGCCTATCAGGGCTGGTTCTGCCATCTGTGCCGACTGTATATGTGCAGGAATTAGCGTCATCATAGATTCCATCATGCTGACATCGATATAGCTGCCCCCGCCTCCCCGCTCACGTCCAAGCAGCGCCGTCTGGATCGCGCCAAAGGCGTAACTCCCTGTAAGAATATCAGCGACCATGATCTCCCAATTGCTGGGGCGAATGGCCTCATCTGCACTAGGTCCTTGCTGTGACCGGGCGTGCACACTATCGAATCCGCTAGCGGCATGAACTATTGGCGCATAGGCTGCGCGATTCACATAAGGGCCACTCTGACCGAATCCAGAGATTGAACAATAGACGAGCTCGGGGTTTTGGGGTTGCAGACTTTCAAAGTCCAATCCGAATTTAGCCATTATTCCAGGCCTGAAATTCTCTAAGACGATGTCTGCATCGCTTATCAATTGTTTAACCAGTGACTGTCCAGCAGGCTGCTTCAAATCTACTGCGATACTGCGCTTACCTGCATTGAAGTGGGCAAATACCGGCGTAATGCCATCTACGCCACGCGTGAGGTCTCCAGCGCCAGGGCTTTCAACCTTTATTACGTCCGCCCCGCAATCGCGAAGAAAACGAGAACAGATGGGCCCGGCGAAAACAGCGGAGAAGTCGATGACTTTATAGCCATCGAGAGGTTTACTTTTACTCATGAATTACACTCTGTCTAAAAGGTGAGATTACGTTAGCAGCTGGCGGGCCTGTCATTAAGAATGGCGCGCGATCAATTGGCGGGAAACTGAATTCTCTTTCTTATAACGTCAATACAGCCTTTAGGGACAACCACTTTATCTGACTGGCCCCAAAGGCAATGGAAAATACCATAGCTTAGTATGACTATTGCGCGGCCTCTTCCATCTCCAGTCTACGTGCCCCAGCTAGTATGCCAGGCATGGAATAGTTTCCTTCGTGGCAAGCATATTCGTAGAGACCGTCATCCGTCGCATAGAAGCTCAACTCTGCAGTCCAGGGCTGACTGTAAATATTGCTGTCCTCTACGGTAAACTGGTAGAAAATTTCATCATCAGAATATCGACTGAATCGCTCGATAATAAGACCCTCTTTAGTTATCGGCACCGCGCTCTGGCTGAGTTGCAGTGGGTCTATATTCACTGTCTCTACAATAAGCACACCATCCTCATACCATCCTACGGAATCACCGAACCACTGCTCTAATACCAGGGGCCTACGATTAGCTCGCGCATCTGCCGCCGAATCGTAAATCGGAATAATACGCGCATCGTGAACCATCTCCACGAGGATCATGACGTAGTCTTCGGTCTGCACGAATTGGTAGGTATTGTTATACAAAGCGGACATCATGCCCGGGCCTGCCTTGTTCCCAAAACCTATAAGACAGCGCTCCGCGTTAGGGATAGCCTCGGGGCCTCGAGCATCACCAAAACCGGTCTCATAGCGAGAACCAAAATTGCGCCGCTCGAAATCGTAGCTCGGATTCTCAAGCCGAGGCACCTGGCCATTCTCGGGGATTACAACGTAGGAGGTACGGTAATCTCCCTTGATCAACGCAAGGTTTGCGCCCGGCTCTACCCAGAAATTGTTGTAAGCACGGGTACCGAAGTCCTCATCGGCGGCAATTGGGGTATCGTTTACGCCATCACCCTCGTCCAAGCCCCCTTCAAGGCCCGCAATTGGCGTATTGGCGGCAATCACTCTGGCCTCTTCAGGCGTAACTACTAGTGTCTCGACCCCGCTTGGGCGAGAGAGTTTCGTGAGCGAGGCATTGGTCCAAATACCCTCTAAATCTGGTCTGGCGTTATCCTGCGCCTGTGCAGGCAAGGCTGCTAAACTGGCACATACAAGTAGAGCACTCATTTTTGTTGTTATTTTCACCGAAATTGCCATTCGTTGTCTCCTAGCAGATTGGGACACTAAATCGATTTACACCCTGCTAACTCAGCAATGCGCAGCACCAGCTAAAGGGCAGTAATAATCAGCCATTTGAACCTTGATACAGGCAAAAGTCAAAGAAGTGCTAACAACAGAGGCTTTAAAGTGGGTTGCCCGAATCCCCACTCACTAGCACTGGACTGGGCTATTCTCTCGAGAAGCCATCAAAATCAAAAACTCGCCGCAAGAAAAGACAGATAACCCCTTGTTAAGCGCGATCTGCCCTTTCTACATGGCCTTTACAAGCTATCTGCTATCCCTTCCAGCGTTTCCGCCAAAGATGCATAACGGACACCCGAGATGCCATTGAAATCCCCAGCGGCCTCGGAAAAATCGTCTGCAAGAGTATTGAGGGCGCGCACAGTGCTACGTCGGTTGCCATCTCCTCCCCCTAGCAAAGCCTCAGCACGCTCTAGCACATCACTTAACTCGCCCGCCTGACTTGTAGTGAGCCGGTTTTCACGCTGTAACTGATCCATATACGCTCTAGCGACAACCGGCACTGCAGGCCACTTTACAATCTGTTGCGTCTGCGCATTAACAATGCCATTTAACGCCGGCAATGAAGCCGCTGCGATTTCGTTCTCGGTCAGATAATCGCTAGATTGCAGGGCAAACACATCGAGTCCACGCGAAATTTCTGTGCCGTAGATGTGGCCGTTATACCAGTAAGTGGACCAATACCCTCCAGTAATCAATTCTTCCTCATCGATGGGACCGCGGTCGAAGAACGCGATCTCGACCGGATTCATTGAATCGGTGAAATCTACAAGCGACACACCACCCTGATACCAAGCTTGAACGAATAGATCACGGCCGGGCACTGGAATCAAAGAGCCGTTGTGAGCGACACAGTTCTCCGTGTCAGTTTGCGGCGCCGACATTTTGTAGTGGCTACGAAATTGTAGTTTGCCATCGACGATGTCATAGAAAGCATCCGCTCCCCAGGTTAGAGGGTCTTGTGCTCTGCACCTAGGACGGCCACCACCACCCCACTCGTCGGTAAAAATCACCTTGTCGCCGCGGTTATTAAAAGTAGCCGAGTGCCAGTAAGAGAATCCAGGATCGATAACTTGGTCCAATCGTTCGGGGTTTGCCGGGTCAGAGATATCCAACAAAATGCCATTACCAGAACAGGCGCCAGCGGCCAACCCGATACCGGGGAACGTAGTTATATCGTGGCACTGATTCGTCTGTCTCGTCGTCTGCGTGCCATCGCCGTGATCGCCCCCGTCCCACAAACCCGCCAGCGTTCCGTTATCCGGGTCAGCGAAGATAAATGGGCGATTAACGATGCGTGCTGCTGCTGGATTTTGTGCAGGGATTTCGATGACTTCTATGCGAAATAGCGCCGAGTTCTCATCTTCAAAGGGCGAATCATTGGAACAACCTGCCAACTCCTCGTCATCGCGAGCCGCACTCGTGCCAGAAACGTATACATAAATGTTGCCTGACGTTGTAGTCGGATCAGACACCACAGTATGTGTGTGCGAACCGCGGCAGGTTTGTACCGCTGCAACCTGAGTTGGGCGAGTAAAATCACTCATATCGAAGATTCGAATACCCCTCACTCGCTCATCACTGACCGGTTCTGGAACGCCTTGAAGGCCGCAGTCTAATCTTCCTCGAGCTTCTTGGACAGACATTATCAGCAGGTTACCCACTAGTGACACATCTCCCTGCCCACCCGGACACACCACTGAACCAATATGCCGTGGCGCTCGCGCGTTGCTGATGTCGTAGGTATTAAAGCCGTGGTAATTACCGGCCACCATGTAGTTGCCTGAGAACAGTAAGTCGGTATTTGAGAAACTCAATAAGGCCGGGCGAGGATCTGAATTTTCGTCTTCGTCTTCATCTGGCGTCTCAGGGGTATTGCCACTCGCAGCGTCTTCAATCTCTTGCAGGCGGCTCAGAGAAATACCAGAAGGTCTTTCGGGGTCGAAGAAGCCTGCCGGCTTAGGCAGCGATGCAACGATTTGCATATTCAGCGCGGCTTCGCCAGCGTCTCTGAAGCCCGCCGCCAAACCAACCCTCGGGTCGGGATTCAGGCTTGCCAGCAGAAGGTCCATGCGCTCGATCTCCGATGTTTGATCAGAGGTCAAATCGGAGGTAAATTCGTAAAGCAGTGGATCTTGTACAGAGCCGCGCTGGTCTAACAGCATCTCAACCATATCCAGAGCACCCTGATGATGATCAATCATGTATTCCAAATAGAGACGATCAAACTCCGGTCCGGATGAGGCAGCAAGCTCTTCCATCTGCTCATCGCTGAGCATGCCCTTCATGCGCTCGAAACCAGGCTGATGATGAACATCCTCGCTAGGCGCATCGAGCCCCTGGTCAACGAGCCAACCCTGCATCATAGAAATCTCATCGTCCTGAGACAAAGTAATGCGCGCGGCTACTGCAAGAACTATTGTGTTATTGGTTCGATCTTGCGCTAACGCCGACATCTCTTTCGCCTGCGAGTGATGCGGAATCATGCCGCGCAAAAACTGAATATCACCCAAAGAGTAGGATAAGGCAGCGAGATCCGACGCCTCTTCTGCGGTAATTACTCGACTCGCCTGCCCTGGTGCCCCTGGCTGAATGATAGGCACCTGAGCCTGTGCCAGATTGGAAATGCCACATACTGTCAGAACAGTCAGCAGGGTCCAATTCACCTTGGAATTGATGATTCTTGGGAATAGCATGGTCATAGCTCCCTAACGTATGGAAATAATTATTGTAGTGTTCAAAAATCAATTAGAAGTATGCCTGAATCCGCAAGTAACACCAATATGCGTCTTGCGAACATCAAGGCGCAAAAGACTTACCGTTAACTGGAGTTTTAGCTGCCTGTGCCTGCATTGTGTTGACTCAAGAAGATTCATCTCAGCTTTTAATATTCGCGTAAAAAGCACCCAACAAAAAGCCCCATTCGGCTAGGCCTAATGGGGCTTTTTTGCTGCGTCACTGACTTTTCCCTTATTCAGGAACCGCCATAAATTCAACATGAATCTCAAGCTCGATATTATCTCCGACACCGAAGCTGGTAAATCTATCTAGGCCAAAATCGGAGCGCAGAAATTCACCACTTGCCGAGAAGCCTAACGTATAGCTGCGAGTAAGGAAATTTCGACCGCCGCCATGGAAGTTGATTTCCAGATTCATAGGAAGTGTAACCCCCAGCAGAGTCATATCACCTTGAAATACAAAAGTGTCTTCATCAATTGACTCAACAAAGGCAGTCGTTTTGAATGCAGCTTGCGGAAACTCTTCAACATTGAACCAGCTGTCACCGCGCAACTCTTCAGCGAACTCATCATTATTAATATCCAAACCTGCTGTATTAATAACCACTTCCAGGGTTGAAGCCTCGATATTTTCCGGATCGAAATCCAATGATGCATCGAAGTCGTTAAATCGACCGATGAAGGTAGAAAAGCCTAGATGATTGAGTTTCCACAACAACGTCGCATGATTCGGATCAAGCGTGTATGCGCCGCCTCTAAGCTCGGTTATATCTGTGTTGAAATCAGGTGTCAGCAACCGCTCGCAAGAAACCAAGAATGCCGAGCAAACTAAAACTAAAGCGAGACGTCGTGTGTTGGAAAAAAATCGAGTAAACATTGATATAGCCTATTTGTTAGTAAATCTATTAATTATTCTTGCACTGCGTAGACGTCTACAGTGACGGTCACGTCGTTTGGAACCTCGGAAGTATTCGCCCAGTAACCTTGGCCAACGCCGTAGTCTAAACGCTGAAGAATCACTTCACTGGTGAGGTTAAAACAAACGCTTCCATCACATGTCTCAATACTAAGATCGAACGGAAAAGTCAGCGGATGTGTCTGGTCACGAATTGTTAATATGCCGTCGGCTTCAAAGGAAGTCACCCCAGTCAGGCGACACTTCTCAGCCTTAAAAGTCGCTGTCGGCCAAGCATCTACATCAAACAATTCATAATCGAGCAAGTAGTCCAGAACTTCTGGTGAATCGACTTCAATATCAGCGATGTTAATAGTTACGTTGAATTCGCAACTAGTAGAGCTCATAGGATCGATATCGAAAGTAGCCTGAACATTTGTAAATCGACCCTCATAGGGATCCGTACCATAGTTATACTTAAAAGTTACCATTGAATTTCCTGGATCAATTACCCAGTCAGCTGCCTGAATAGGCAAACCAATTAACAACAGAGGTAGCGCAAGTACAGTTCGATTTAAAAAAGTTCGCATAGTCATAATTACTCCTGGTTCAAAAAATTACGGAAGGGCTAGGGCAACCAACTGAGTTGGCCCACCGCTACCGCTAACAAACATGGCAATGTACTGCTTGCCATCGACTTCATAAGTCATGGGTTGCCCAGATTGCATATTGGGCAGATCTATTTCAGCGACGATTTCGCCGGTTTGCTTATCGTAGGCACGGAATATGGGGCTAGCACCTGGGCCACCGCCGCCTTCACCTGCAAACAACAAAGTTTTAGTCAAAACTAATCCTGCTCTGGTTGGTACTCCTGTGCGCGGGATGTCCACGCCCTGCAAGGCAGGGTGATTCTTGATTCTCTCTGGGGTGTCAGCGTTCGCCACCTGAAACACATGATCGCCCGAGTTCATATCGATAGCTGTAATGCGGCCATAGGGAGGCTTAATCACATCCAATCCCTGCACTCTCGGAACACGTACACCGAAGGCCATACTGAAGTCGAGATCTGAATCCGGATCCTTACCTACTGATAACAGTGCCAGAGCCGTTCTTGAGGGCACGTAGATAATGCCCGTTTCCGGATCCAGTGCAGAACCTTCCCAGTTAGCACCACCGGTAGACGAAGGCAGGCTCAAAACACCGCGCGTGCCGTCGGCCGCGTCAACAAGAGACGGAGGTGTATAAAGATTGGGACCAAAGCGAAAATCTGAAACCGCTTCCATTGCCGCCGCTCGAAGCTCCGGCGTGAAATCAATTATGTCGTCTTCAGACACTCCCTGACGGTCAAATGGCGCTGGCTTAGTTGGAAATGGCTGTGTCGCTGCATACCATTCACCGGGCACATCACCGGCTGGAACCGGCAGTTCCTCGATTGGCCATACTGGCTCACCCGTGAGCCTATCGAAGGTGTAAACCCAGTTTTGCTTAGTAACTTGCATAACAATCTTTCGACCGTTTGGCAAATCTGCAACTACTGGGGCCGAGGGATTGTCCCAGTCCCAAATATCGTGGTGAATTAACTGGAAATGCCACTGCCGCTCTCCAGTTTGTATATCCACGGCAACCAGTGCGTTGGCGAATAGATTGTCACCTGGACGATCACCGCCGAAACGGTCACCTGTTGCAGATTCTACTGGCAGGTAAAGGTGGCCCATCTCGGGATCGCCTGACATGGTCGCCCAAACACCAGCATTACCGGTAAATTCAACGCCGCCATCTAGCCACGTTTCAAAACCTACTTCACCACGCTCTGGAATGGTGTGGAAGGTCCACATGAGTTCGCCAGTACGCGCATCGTAGGCACGGACATCGCCTTTAACATTCGACTTGGAACGCGGTCGCATACCTACACGGTGCGCCGGGCCTACTACAACCACATCGTTCATCACAAACGGAGGCATAGAAGAACCTATATCGATGTCGTCGTATCTGTCGTCTTCGGCATTTCTGAGGCCCATAAACAAGTCTACGCTGCCATTTTCACCAAAATTTGGATCAGGAATGCCAGTCTTTGCATCTAATGAAACCAACTGAAAGCCTGGTGTAATGCTCAGGATGCGGTCTTCACCGTTGGATTTATAGTGTGCCAAACCACGGCCAGCACCTTTACGGGGTGCGTGATCGAATCTCTCACCTTCTTGCGGCCGCCATAGCCACAACAGCTGTCCGGTTGCAGCATCGATAGCGCCTACATTTCGCGTATTACCCATGGTGACATAGAGAACACCATCGATTGCGATAGGTGTAGACGGATTATTGAATTCGGCTGAGGGGCCTATGGGGCCTGTATTAAAGCTCCATGCGACTGCAAGCTCGTTAACATTTTCTGCATTGATCTGGTCGAGAGGAGAATAACGCTGGGCAAATTTGCCGCCGTGATGATCCGGCCAGTCACCGTCGTTTACTGTGGTGCCAGACTGGCTCCAAGCTGCAGAGGTAAAAACCAGCGCAGCCATGCTCACGATGAATGAAGAAATCAGTCGTTTTGTTGTTGCCATCTTTGGACTCTCCAGATATAAATTCTTTGTGTGTCGCCGCATTGTCAAGGGGTCAGCCATTCGGTTCGGCCATCTGTGCTACACGTAATTAATGCCGAGAATCGGCACACTAAATTACCTGCTAGAACCGGGAAGAGAAGCATAAGCAATCTCTCTCCTACAAGCAAGTCCACCACTGAATTGCGCCTTGAAACCATGATAAATATCAGATGCTTAACGGACTCTGAACGAGCAGGATTGTAATTTTTTGTAACGAGCAAAGCTCGGCAACGCCCCACCGCAAAAAAACTGCCCTATAACCAACATTTAGGCTGCTAAAGCAGCTATTTATTCCTAGGTGACTAAGATAGACTCGTTGGACGGAACTTTACGCTTACCGCAACGAGGAGATGATCATTAAAAATACATTTTTAAGGAAATTGTTATTGGTTGCTACGATTGGTCTATTTTCCCAATTTGCAGTCGCTCAAGATGCCGCTGCGACTGCAGCAGCCAAGCAGGTAGCTGACATCGTTGCTAGCCTAAACCACTTCCCTTCGGATGCGGAC
>Ga0115000_10003468_pt1 | contig 13190 bp, 20 predicted proteins | sample ArcticOcean_MG_C_6_FD_89690 | JGI IMG/M metagenome (GOLD analysis project Ga0115000, IMG submission 89690) | Marine microbial communities from western Arctic Ocean - ArcticOcean_MG_CB8_128 | ecosystem: Environmental > Aquatic > Marine > Oceanic | place: Arctic Ocean: Canada Basin | collected... | reverse complement strand
CTACCCCCCGCAGGGGATAGGAAAGCACAAGGGTGAGGTTGCTCGTCACCCTCAATATCCGCAGATATTGTAAATCTTGAATTGTTGAATAACATCAACACGCCGATGATAGCCGATTGCTCAAGCCTTAGCGATAGTCCAAAGACGACCCTTAGAGCCCATGTGGGTTACTGTTAGGGTTAGGTCTTGGTCTTTCACTGTTTGAGCGAGTTCGTCACCGTCATTGATTGTCAAGCGAAGGCATCTTTGGATAGCCCTTGCGAAGCGTACACCGTTTGGGGTGCTTTCAAACTTGCTTTCGGGGTGCTGTTCAAAGTACACCGTTAAAGCCTTGTTCTTGTCGCTATCAATAACAGTAAGACACTGCTTATCCTCGTTGTAAGAAGCGGCGTTCAATGATAGACTGAAAGTGTCTCCATCGTTCACGACTTCCTCATGCACCTTGATAAAATCAAGAGGCGCACTTGGTTGCGCTTCAACATAGCCGCCCCATAGGGTAGCCTGTTGGTTTGTTTCGGTTTCTTGGCTCATATTTTTTGTCTCCTTTTTTTTCTGTTTTTCATTTTTCCTTATTGCTGTCTCTCTTGGATTATCATGTGAGCGATTTGAAGAAGACAAGCGAATGCTTCGCCTGTCTTTGCTTTGGACATGCCGATTCTTACTCCAAACTCTCGCTTGATGATGACCGATGCCGGCGGTGCTTTTGCCGTCAATCTCATGCCACGCATCTCCGCTTTGATGCCTTGTTGCAACACCAAATAACGATAGCCGATTGTAGGAATAGTGTCAATTTGGTTTACCATGTCACGAACTGCCACACCAACGCCGGTCGTACCTTCATTGAAACATTGAGAAAGTACGAACTCCTTCCCATTCAATTCAGTGGTGGCACAATAGCCACCTGCTCCGTCGCTCAAGTCTTGGCTCAACATTTTTATTCCACCTTTGAGTTTATAGTAGTCCATGTGTGAGAAGGGGAAATACTCCTTGTCGGTGTAGTCCTTTGTTTCTTTGTGACTTTGCCGTGAATTGTAATCTCGCTATTACCCAAATCGTGGATATTAATAGCCGGTGAAGTTTTGGACAAGACCCCGTCTTTACTATGTTGGGTAACTGATATTTCCAATTCGCCAATATTAATCTTAACCGTTGATATTTGGTGTCCTGTGTGTTCACTGTGTTCGGTGAAGGTGGTAGTCTTTTGACTAACCACGATGACCTCTTGTCCGTCTTCTCTAATTATTTTCTCTCCGCTCATTTTTGCTCTCTCCTGTAAATAGTCCTAAAGCCCCCCACCCTATAAAGAAGACGGCGCAATAACATCAACACGCTCTAACGCTTTCAAATCCTCTCAAGGTGAAATCTATCTACTGTCTTCATTGATGGCATATAAGACACATGAGCGACCCTTCCTTGAGGTCTGTCGCCTTACCACTGTTCCCTCTTGTTTCATCATCCGAACTAATTGACCTATCTTAGGAGCGGTCATTTCATAGGGGCTTATGCTGTCAAGATATGACATTAATTGTGTCGCCGTCACCTCACCATTTTCCAGCATGAACTCTATCGCATTTACACGATAAGAAAGAGCGTTTGAACTATGTCGCACCGTGTCTCCTTTCTCTTTTCTAAAACCTATCTCGCTATCGTCAATCTCTTGACTTGTCAAATTGAAAAGGTGGTTCCTTACAACCCGTCGCTTTTGGAAACCTGCGGGTGTCTCACTTACTTGCTGTGAATGTCGCCTACATAAAACGCCGTACTGCGCCGGTTGTTCGCACTTGTCGCCTGTCTTTTTTATCGCTTTACATATCATAATCATACACCGCTTGAGTCATGGTTCACATGGATTGAAATGTCACCATCTACCGCATTTATGGCTTGACTGTTTCCAACCGCTCTAACATTTTTAATATCGTCACCTTGAAACAGCCAACGCACCCCGTTTTCATAATCAAACTTTTTGTCGTACGCTTGACCCCAACCAAAAGCAATTTCACCCAATGTTAAATCACTCAACCTTTCGGCTTCATCGGGTTCATATGAAACTTTGACTACAATTTTCTTACCCACAATCGTAGGCGACAAATATCCAAAATTACCGGCTTTACCATATGTTGATAATTCGCTAATTGGTATATCCCATTGACGGCGGGCATATTCTTGAACCATATTCGCCACCTTCAAAGTCTTGATAGAGAACTTGTGGAAGACTTTTTTACTCAACAAATCTTCGTTAGGCATCCCGAATATATCGGGATAATTGAAACGCCAAACCGCCTCTAATATCTCTTCATTGTGAGCAACCGAACCATGTTTCAAGTTCACGAACCACGAACCTAAACCGTGACACTTCGCCCCAAAAGTTCCATCTTTGGCGACTAAGGCATATCGCTTAGAGCCTTGAATCACACCCATACTCGCCACATCACAGTCTTCCAATTCATCACTCGTTTTATTTGAGAATCCTATGTCAAGAGGTTTCAGTGCTTCAACCGCTTTGTGAAAACCTTCAACCGTAGTAAGTGCCGAATCTGTATCATTATAATACGCCCCACTTGCTTCATTAACAACCCACATGGCGTGGCGAATCGCACCCGTTATTGATGAACACATAATCGCATTGAACCACTTCCCCGCTATCTCTCGCTTCTTCCCGTTACGATTAGCCATTGAACCATATAGAGTATTACCGGCCAATTTGAACCATGTATTTGGCACATAATTTTGAGGCATCTTTTTGCCGTTCTTCTTCTTTGGATATTTTTTTCTTTCATCGTCACACTTCTTGAAAAGACATGGCGAACCCGAACCTAATTCGCTCACCATCAAACCTTCAATAATTTCATGCTTCAAAGGTCTTGAATGCAAATAGTCACCGATTGAAAGCACCGTCTCATAGTTTCTCATTTTCGCCCAAATCAAACCTTCACTTTGGGTCGGAGTTCCACCCTCACCACAAGTACCCACACGAATAGGCACATTGTCAAAGTCACCTTTTACCTTAATATGAAGACTCCCATACTTCCAATATGAAGAGGGGTTGCTTCTAACTATATGCAAGATATTTTTGACCTCGCTCTCCGTCACCCAATCAACCGCCGACCATTGAAACACTTTCAGTTTTTGACCACTTGCATTATACGCACCGTCAAGGTCGCCATAAATCACATCACTAACCGGCTCTCTCAATATGTCAATATCAAGGCAACCTGTCATACCACCAAAATAGGCAGGCCATACAAACTCGTGCTGTTTTTGTGTTAAATAAAATGGCGTATAGAACTGTTTCATCATATCTTTGGCTACGGTTGCGCCACTGATGAATCTATCGGGATTTCCTGTAAAACCCATTTTCTCTAAATCTCCCGTTATTTGAATTGCCGCCTTCAAAGTGATTATAGAATCCATAACAGCATAAGCAAAACTTCTTTCTCCTTCATCAACCAATTTTCTCAAACCAATTTTCTTACCTACCGATTGAAGATTAGCCGCACCCCAAACCGAGCGTGTCAAACTTTGAATATCCCATATTTCCCCCCGCTTTGGTGTGAATGGTACATTGAAAGCACCCAAAAATAGAACTTTTATTTTCATCCCATACTCCGCATCGGGTGTTTTAACTGCGCCACTTGTGAAGTCATAGATACAGCCTGCGCCTTCCATCCCACCTACGGCCATTTCACTTGATAGAGTCGTCGTGTCGGCTATTACTCCTAAGTCAAAATTACCATTGAAAGCGACAGCACACCGCTTGACTTTTCTTCTATTGAGCCTCATTTTGCCGTTACGGTTTCTCTTGACTCTCGGCTCACCATCAAACACAAGATGCTCATACATACCTTGAGCCGTCTTTCTCAATTCGGCCAAAGTCTCAAACTCAATATGGGTCGTGTCGCAGTTCTCTTTTGCTAATGTCGGTATTCGTGAATCGCTCGTAGTGTCAAACCATCCTTTGATAGAATAGACCAAGTTTCTCAATTCGGGTTTGCACTTCTCATCATAATAAGAAAATTGAATTGACCTCAATTCTTTCTTTCCACACCGAGTCGTTTCAGTATCAAAACCAAACATTTCATATTTGCCAAAATTAGGAGGACTCGGCTTCGTGCCGGTTTCTTCGGGTAAGGATGGACATGGTTCTCTAACGGGTACTATCTTCTTCACCCTTGCATCCCCCCATAACCGCCGAAGTCAATATATCCACCGTCAAAAGTAATCCCTTTGGCGGCCAATTGTTTTCTTATCGTGTCTTGTATCTCGTCGCCTTTAGTCCTTCCAAGAAGAAGTTTAACTCGCTGTCCTTGAATTGTCCTCCAAAATGTCGGCCTCTCAAAGGTGGCGTTTCTCAATTCTTCAACGGTCATATTGTCGGGCAAAGAATCAAGTTTTTCTTGAGCGAGTTTTTTAGTTCTCGGCGAACCTCCTTGTGTCGCCAATTTTGTCAATTCGGCGAATGTTATTTTTGTATCATCAACGGCGACTTTTATCCCTGTCCACCTATCGGTTGAAGTTTCACCTCTTGAAGTGTCAAGTCTTCGTGTTTCCAATTGTGAAGACATTCGGCTTTTACCTAACTTCGTATTAGACAAAGTGCTTGATGAAACACCCCACGAACTCGCAATCTTTTTGTCTGTGAATCCTATGGCTTTCAACCCTTGATAGGCTCTCCGTTGGTCTTTTGTGAATCCTCTTCGGCTCATAATGTAAGCCACCCCATAACACCCCTTAAAGGTGCTGTAAGCCATTTTTGGGGGTCGGTGCTATGTCTTACCCTTTTTCCTTTTTTATTGGGTTACAGTGTGTTGATGTTATCCTAGATATAATATACCCGTTATCCTGTCCGTTAGTTCGTGGGCGACAGTGAAGACACCTCCTCCTCTTCCTCTCATATGTCTTTGCTGTCTCCCCAATTGACCGATTCAATTTTGGGTTGGGTTCTTGATGGACAACCCCATCTTGAAAAACTCCTCTCTTCTTTACATGATGAAAATATCATAAAAGAGCCGTTGGTTCAAACTATGATTTTTTCTATCTTGGGTGGATATTCCCACCACTTCTCGGCTTCGCTAATTGACACACAAGACATTGAGCAAGCCCACCATCACGCACTATCGGCGGTAATGTCAAACCCTAATGTCGCCAAGATGACCGAGTCAATTTTACAGGCTCAAGTAACCCAAGCGGTGCGAGGCGTGGTTGAATGAGACTCCTTGAAACTTTAGGGCTTAGAACTAAGCGACAAAGAACAGACCCTTATTCAAAAGGTGAAATTGACTTTGAAGAATGGCTTGCGATTTTGGGCGATTCGGGAGTCTATGACGACCATGTAAGAAGGGGCGCAGTTTTAGGCGAAGAAAAATATAGGGGTCTATCCAAAGAAGACCAACAGAAAAGACAAGAAGGGGAAATACTCCTTGACAGTAAAGGCAAACAAATCATAGTCAAATCGGCGGGTGGCGATGAATGTCAAAGCGACTCAGTTTCACAAGCAAGCGGCGGCGTGAATCCACGCTTGAAAGGGTTCGTGCGGGCGTATGCGTCACCAAATACAGAAAAAGGAAAAAAGGCCGCCGAGAAGAAAGCCGAAAAATACGCTCAAGACTATGAAGGCGAACTATTCATTCAAGTGCATAATGTATATTGTAAAGATTTGCGAAAAAGAATGTGGACTGTGTGGGTTAAACCTACGGGTAATAGGGCAAGTTTTGAAGAGTACAAAGTTATTGAAGACGGAAAGTTTGTCACAAAAAGGAAAAAGATTCAAACTGCGGTTATCGCACCACGAACCAAAAAGAAAGGAGGCTTCGCCGAAGAATCCTCAAGAGCGTGGGGAACTTTTAGAGGGGAAGCAAAAAAGAAAATGTCTTGTCCGACTTGTCACGCTCCAATCAATTATCCATGTCAAAAGACCCCCGACATTTATGGGAAGGGTGCGACTGTCAAAAGTGCCGAAAAAATTGACATACAAACTTTGAGAGAGAATCGTACAAACCCACACCGTTCAAGGGTTGAGAAACTTCTTGAAAGTAAGAAGAAAAGTTTAGACTCCGAAAGACAGGACTACAAAAAAGAAAAGCGAGTTCCACCGAAAGAGTTTGAGAAAGTTCAATACTTACTCGGTAAATTGAACGAAAAGCAAATGGGTCAATTTGAAGACGAAGAAGAAGAAAACGATAGTTTCACAAGAGCCGACGAACTCCCTTTCTTAGAATCAATAATCAATAAAAAACAGAAAGCCAAATATGAGTCTTGGATTGAAAAAGGTGTGGTGAAGAACTGATGGCTAAATATGAAAAGAATGAGCAAGGAAAGTTTCAATGTCCGATTTGTGAATATGGGCATAATGACTTAGGAAAAAGCCGTCAATCCGTAAGCAAGCATTTCAACGCCTTACACGCCGAAAAAGAGTCCGACGCCCCCATCTTACCAAAAGAAGAAAAGGTTGCGATAGAGGGTGTTGATGTTATCGTTGAAGAAACAGACGATGAAAGCCCTCCCGATGTTCCCGATTGGCTAACTTTTGATATGGGCGAAGAAGGCGAAGGTGAAGTGGTGACGGTGGAACTTTCACCGACAGCCGCACAGGTTTTGAAAGGTATGGCCGCAGGTCAAGAACTCCCTTCAAATCCAAAAGCCTTGAAAGATTTTTACAAACAGCAAGGCAAGATGATGAAGTGGATTTTTGCCGGAGGAATAGACCCGATATTTGCATGGTATGGGCGAGGCGTGACAAGCGACCCCGACTTTGAAATAAAGAGAAGTGCAAGTGATTGGGCATTGTTTGAAGATGTGTCAAGCAATTGGCTTGAGTATCATGGTGTAACTTTGCCGGTAACTCCCGATATTATCATGGCGGGAACTCTCGCCTCTTTTTATATTCCCGTTCTCGCTAAAATACAGAAAAAGCGTGACCCAAGAAAGCCATCATTTTTCAAAAAGTTAAGAAGTCGCAGGGCTATGAAAAAGGCTCTCAAAAGGGAGGCCGAATTACTTGGCAAGTAAGAAGAAATATGAAAAAGGTCAAACATGGCCTGTCGGTGACTCAGTAACCGGTTTAGTAACCGGTTTGATGATGACATTCTCGGATAAAGAACTTAGGGAAGGAATACCGGCACATAAGAATGTGGTTGATGGAAATAAGAAGGGTAGGAAATATATAACGCCGAGAGAGTTTTTATTAGTTCCACTTCTAAAACTGATAAAATATACATATTACCCCGCCGGTAAAGCATTGAAGACAGACACAGAAATAAGAGCATTTAGAACAAAAGTGTTGGGAAAGAGGTATGCGGGAGGGAGAGTGATGGTGTGGACTCAAGAAAAAGGTTTTCACCGAAAAAAGTTAGAGTGGCAAGTTAGGAAGTGGAAGTGATGGTGAGCGCATTAACTCCCGAAACTCTCTTTGGCTCAAAAAGAGACAAGCCCGCAGTTCGTCAAGTCTATGGAATATCGGGAACAGGGAAGACCGTCTTCTTGTGTGAGTCTTTGAGGATGGCCTGTCGTTCAAAAAGTTTTGACGAGAAGTTCCGCTTCATTGTTTTTGATGTGAAGCACGAAGGTTACGAAAGTTTAGCACCGCCTGTTAGGAGCGTGGGTGCGGCTATTCAAGCATTGAATAAAGATAAAATCGCCGTAATTCATCCGACGATTGAAGACGCGCACGAAGACTTAGACGAATTGATAAAATATCTTTTTGACATGGCCGAAGACGAGCCGGACTTCTCGGCCTGTTTGGTTCTTGAAGAATCCTCAACCTTCATCGGTTCAAGTGTCGGACAAATACCGGCAAGCATCAAGAGGCTTGCGACTCAAGGGAGGAGTAAGGGTTTGACTTTACTTCTTGTCAATCAAAGAGCATTAGGAAATAGATGGTGCGACACACAATCCGCTTCAATAACTTGCTTCCGCTTGGCGATACCCGATAGAGAAATGCTCTACAAACGATGGGGTGTGAGACATGAAGAACTTGAAGACAGACTATCAAAACAGAAATATTCATTTGCTAACTACGATTTAGAAACTTTGAAATTATCATTTTACCAACCCGTAAAATTACCGAAAATGAGAAGGCCGATTGTTGAACAGAAGTCAAGATACACAAGTATTTTGAAAAACCCGTTTGCGTGACCTTATAGCCCTTTTTGGGGGTTAGTGCCATAACTTATCCTTTTTACTTTTTTAATGCGATACGGCGTGTTGATGTTATGCGAGACTCTAAAGGGGTCTAAATGGCGTTGAAAAGTGTCGGTGCTATGACTTAACCTTTTTACTAAAATAATGCGCTTAACCGTGTTGATGTTATGTAGCATTAATATACCTATCATAAGGTAGGTCGGCTTAATGGCTTATATCGGTGCATTGATTGACGGCGCAAAATTAGCGTTCATGGTAGGGCTTGTCCTTGCTTTAACTAACGGACTCACACAACGGGCAACCGGCGACACCTTAGATGGTAAAGTCGCAGGTTGGACAACCGGCATTATGACCAAGGTAGGTGCTTAAAGTGGGAATTATTAAGATGTTAGCGTATATGGGTCTTTGGTCGGTTGGTTTTATTGCTGTTACTGCGGTAACAAAGCCGACAATGAATAAGGTTCAATCTTTTGTAGGTGGTGTTTAAGATGGCTTATGTAGATTTAGTTTCAACAGGATTGACCCCCGTAGTCGGCGGCGCAACCTACAATTTTTCTTTTGATACTCCAATAGCGGCAGATGGCTCACCCCATCTAACGCATTTAGGATTTCAAGGCATTTTTGATTCGGTACTCGCCCAAACTTTTACTTCAACAATGGGCTGCTTAATCTCAAACTATAGGATTAAAATCGGTTCAAATACTATTATTGATTTCAACGACCCTGCGGCAGAAGCCGGCCTAACCGTTCCGTCAAACATTTCTGTATTAACTCAAAAAGTCCGTGGTGTTGATTCTCTTCAACCAATAAGCACTACAAAGTCCATCGGTGAAATAGCGTTACCGTTTGGTCTTGACGCTTCCCGCTCTCACCGTGTCAATGTTACTATCACACTTCTTGACGAAGCGACTTGGAGCGGTCAAGCATTAGTGCCGGCAACAAGCGAGTTCAACATTACCATGTACTATGGTGTTTCAACAGACACCACACTCTACGGTAGCCGTCAAGACTTCATCTTGTCCGATGGTTCTCAAAGAGCGATTACAGTATTCGGCAAGAAAGGATGGCAAATGCTTGGAGTTTCTTGCATCAATAATACTAACTCCGACCAAATAAGCGAAGTACGAGTCAATAATGGGGCATTTAGAGCCTTGACTATTCAACAATGGCGAATCCTTGACTCAACATACCTTAGCGGCATTCGCAACGATGCGGGCGTAGATGTTCCATCTTGGACTCTAATTCGCAAAGGCTATGTCTTCTTAGATTTGAAGAGGCTAACTGCCGGTGCTAACATTGACTTGATTGTGACCGCCACAGGCGCAACGACATATTCATTCTTCCCAATTTGGGTCGCACCACTAAACGCGAGAACTTCTAACGCACCACGCCAAACTCAAACAAGTGTTAGCAATACAGCGGCAGATGTTGAAACAGAATCGTTTAACTGATGGGGGAGTTCCCTTGACAGTTAAAAGAAGTGAGTTTTACAGACTAACCTCAACAAGCGTCACTGATTTACAGAACATTGACCTTCAAGGTTCAAATCAAGTGATACTAAAGTTTGATACAGCCGTGGCGGGTCAAGAAGGTGCTTTGCAGAATAGTCAAGCCCCAAATGAAGTCAATTATATGCTTTTACAAAAAGACGACCCTGCTTTAATAATCGTTTCAAATGATGGCTACCTATACTTCCGTTCTTTGGGTGCTTATGACACCTTTCTTTATGTGTGGGTGGTTAGATGACTACCGACGATGAGCAAAACACACGCTTGAGAGAATTGGAAGCAAAGTTCAATTTACTGTCTAATGATGTGTCGGCTATGGTCGCAAAGATTGACACTTTGACGAGTGTGGGAAAGGGTATTCTTTTGATTTGTGCGGCTATGGTCGGCATTGATGTAACAAGTATGGCGGGTGTTTGATATGGGGAGAAAAGGAAGCAAGATATTGAAACGGCAGATGAAGAAAAAGAATAGGAGTAAGAGACATGAAAATCTTACTTACTATCTTCTAACTGATAGAAGCCCCAATTTTTTGAATAAATTGTTTAGACCCTTCAAGTTTAAAGGAGGGAAGAAGTGATGCCACGAAAACAGAAGATTAAGGTTGAATATCAAGACACGGGGATAATGGGTCGGGGTTTTTGGTCTTGGCCTACTTTTGGTGGAAATGAAGGTGCGCTATCCTTCACTTCGCTAATTCCTAAAGATTTGATGACAAAAAATTATTTTATAGTTAAAAAACCAAAGAAAGGAAAGAAAAAAGGAAAAGGGAAGTGTGGGTGTCAATGAAGATACAGACAATGATTATCGGTGCGGCTCTAATTTGGTTCTTCTTACTTCGTAAAAAAGAAAGTGGGATGGATATGTCGTATCTCGGATATGGTGACGGTAACGAAGGCGTACCAAGCGGAGGCTCATATCTATGAAAATGCAAACGACAATAATTTTACTCGCTATCGGTTACTATTTGCTAACGATGAAGAAAACTCCAACAATGAAGCCACAGTCAAGAATTGACCGAATAATAAAGAGTGGTGGGCTATAATGTCTAAAAGCACCCCTGTGACGCTCTTATTAGGCTTCCTTTTGGTTGGTGCATACATTGTTTCAAAAAACAAAAAGGACGCGCTTAAGCGTGTTGATGTTATGCAAGGCGTTAAGCAGACTACGGTCAAAGTTCCCGACGGTTATCATTTGATGCCCGACGGCTCTTTGATGAAAAATGAAGACCATAACAAATCGGCGTCTGTTCAAAGTTTACCTACAACCTATAACTTCGGTGGAGTCAATAGGTCGGTGAGTTTCTAATGTCCGACTTCAAAGACATTTGGCAAAATGCCGACACTGTGTCGGAAGAAGGAAATCCGTTTTATTATTTGAGCATTGAGGGCGACCATTCCTTCACAAATCCGAACACCTTACTTTTGGAAGATAACGATTATCCTAATAGAAATAGCGGCCGAGTTTATTTAATTGTCAAATCCGAATATGAGTGTCGCTTTCAAATTAGAAGTAAAAAGATGAGAGCGTTCACGGGTACGCAGTTTGACCCTTACATAAAAAAAGCCTATGACATGGATTTTGATTCGCCGTGGTCTAATGTCACCGGCTACCAATCTTCGCTAACTTTTGATGCGAGGGGTGGTTCTATGATTGCGATAGCGGTTGATGGTGATAAAGGGCAGTGGTCTAAAAGTGGAGATGTGTTCAATTTAGAGACACATAATAGAGGTGGGATTACACAGCCCGAAGATTTGACTTTGGGTGGTGGTGTCATGTTGAGTCTGTCCGCACCTTACGACAATTGGACAACCGACCAAACCTCACAATTCATTTTTCAATTAACCGACGCCGACACACAATTGATTCTTCTAAGTGCTTCTAAGAAATTGGACAGTGAAGGCGAACAGGTTGAAATTGTGCCGACTATCGGAGAGGTAGTGGATGAAACCGACACTAACTATGGGGAGAATATAGTAACAAATCAAGAACGGTGGGCATTGGTTCATAGGTATAATATTACAGACAAAGCAGGCAGGCCACACACTGCTTCGGTTTGGAAAGAAACGGATATTTCAACGACCACTTATGGGGATGGGCGGGGTGCTACCCAAGATTGGACTTTCGCCTTTTGGGTGTTTGTTGATAATACGCAAGAATCGTTTTATGAGACTCAATCGGAGGCTATGGCAGCCGCACAATTGAGAGTTCAGCAAATCGGTGAAATGGGTTCACAGTCGGGAGGCGACGAGCCTTTAGACATTATTGAAACGATTGAAGACACAATTCCCGACACTACGACCTTAGCATTAATGGGCGGTGGCGTGTTCGTTATGGTCTTGGTCGTGGTATTTGTTGCCATGTACGCTAAAGGAAAAGGTGGGGCTTAAATTGTACCACTTCTTTGATGCGATAGAATCATGGGTTAGAAGATGGCCTTTCTTCGCTGTGGTTATTCCTATTTTAATTCTCGCTAAGGTGGGTGAGAAGATAGCGGAAGGTGAGCAATAAATGAGAGACGACTTCATTCATGCGATAGCAAAGGTCGCTAATCATCCTTATATCGTCGTTTTCCTCTTGGTGGCCGGTTGGATGACTTGGGTTGAACACGGGCGATAGAGAGTGTTGATGTTATCGGGGTGTTATTTTGAGATATGAAAGTAATAGAGGAACACATTATTTTGACGCCGAGTGGGAGATTGAAGACGCTTGGACTGATGGGCGGCTTAATGATTGGGAGTACGAAGAGGCTTTGGAAAAGTTAGAAAAAACGGAAGACCGTGAATGGAAAAGGATGGTTCTAAAGGGATGGAGGAAAAGGACAATAAAAGAGTTTTTGAGAGATTACCCCACGAACTTTGATGTTAGAGAAAGTTTGGGAAGAGCCTCTCCTTGTATGGGTGCTTGCGCTCGTTTCTTTGGCTATGCCTTCACTGAAAAAGGGAAATATAGATGGCTTCAAAAGTTTGAAGATGTAGTAACTGCCATGAGTTCTCAAAAGTTTCAACAAGGCGACCCGATAGGTAGGACAGGAATAAGAATGCCGCCGATGGGTTACGATATGGGAGATGGGGTCGTAAAATCCGACAGTAGTATAACGGGCAAAATTAGAAAGGCCGATGTTAAGAAAAGGTTAGATAAAAAAGGAATAACAACCGTAGGCGGTTCACGAAGCGAAGCAAGAAAGATGGCCAAAGAACAGAGAGACTCTTGGAGTTTGGGTTTTCTTGTTGGAGTCAAAGGTCATATTTTAGCATTGAATAATCAAGGTGAGACGGTCGTTGATACAGCACCGAGAGCCTCCGATAGAAGGAAGATAACAGACTATGAACATTTGACTTTATTTGATAGAGTAAAGCGGAGAGCGATTCAACAAGACGAGTCGGCAAAAAGAAAGCGGTCTAAGAAAAGGAAGCAAAGAGAAGCAAAAAAGAATCCTCCAAAGAAGAAGCGGTGTCCTAAAGGTACGGTTAGAAACAAGAAGACGGGAAGATGCAATAAGAAGCGTTAAAGAACCTCTTTTGTGTCTTTGATATGATTTAACCTCCG
>Ga0115000_10003467_pt1 | contig 13190 bp, 14 predicted proteins | sample ArcticOcean_MG_C_6_FD_89690 | JGI IMG/M metagenome (GOLD analysis project Ga0115000, IMG submission 89690) | Marine microbial communities from western Arctic Ocean - ArcticOcean_MG_CB8_128 | ecosystem: Environmental > Aquatic > Marine > Oceanic | place: Arctic Ocean: Canada Basin | collected... | reverse complement strand
TTTTTTCATCATTAATATTTAAACTATTGACATCAAAAAACATCTAATATATTACTAACGATAATTAATGGTTATCAATAGTAATAGATATGAATGATATTATAACAGATATAAAAGCACTTCAGGAAGAAACATTATTAAACTTACAAAACTCCAAAGCAATTAACACCGTAAGAGCATACAAATCAGATTTTAATGACTTTGGTTTATTCTGTGCTCAGAATGGCTTCAAATCACTGCCATCAGAACCAAAAATAGTATCTTTATATTTGACTTATTTATCAACAAAGGATGCTAAAATGAGTACTTTGAAGCGAAGGCTGGTGTCAATAGGCGTAATTCATAAATTAAAAGGACACTATCTAGACACCAAACACCCATCAATTATAGAGAATATTATGGGAATAAAACGAAGAAAAGGAAGTATTCAAAAAGGAAAAAAACCTTTATTAATCAGCAATTTAAAAATAATTATTAATATAATAGATCAACAAAATAGTGAAGAAATTAAAAAATTAAGAGATAGGTCTATAATACTAACTGGCTTCTCAGGTGGTTTTAGAAGAAACGAGATTGTAGCGTTAGACTATGATGATCTCGATTTTGTTCCTGAGGGCCTAAAAATAAACATTAGAAGATCTAAAACTGATCAATTTGGTGAAGGTTCTGTTAAAGCTCTCCCCTATTTTGATAATCCTCAATACTGCCCAGTAGTTTCATTACAAAAATGGATAACCATAGCAAAAATTAACTCTGGTTCATTATTTAGAAGGTTTTTAAAGGGACCTAAGCTGTCCAAGAGTAGGCTAACAGATCAAACTGTAGCACTAATTATAAAAAATTATTTGAATATAGCGGGCATAGACAGCAGAAACTATTCAGGTCATAGTCTTAGGTCAGGTTTTGCAACTTCTGCCGCTGAGGCTGGAGCGGAAGAAAGAAGCATTATGGAAATGACAGGTCACAAATCTACAGAAATGGTAAGAAGATATATTAAAGAAGCAAACCTATTTAAAAATAACGCATTAAATAAAATAAAAATTTAAATTTTTAACCAGTTTTGAGGCCAAAAATTATCATTATTTGAAGGATTGATGTTTTTGGGTATCAAACAAATTTTGTTTGGCGAGTTATTTAACCATGCGCCCCACCAGTGAAAAGTAGAAGGACCAACAATAAAATGTTTTGCATATTTAAATAAATTAAAATCATTAATAGCGTCATTGCCCTCAACAAAGTGCAAATTATTTTTTTTATATCTATTAAATAAACTATTTACATCAGTAAAATCATTAGACCATATAAAAAAAGTAGGATCTTCAATTTTAGAATTAAAAAATTTAATAGATCTCTCAATATACTCCATACTGTCATCTACAAATTTTTTTGATTTAAAAATATTATCATGATTATCTTTTTTGATATTTTGATCAGAAAATCTATTTTGACGAATGTGTATTGATATTGAATTTGTATTTAAAAGCATATCGATTAGAGTTGAATTGTTTTTGATATATTGAGATTTTACTGTAAATAATTTGATTAGATCATCTCGATAAGAATGAAAATAATTTTCATTTTCAAAATTACCCTTAAGAAAAATATTATTATGTAAATTAATTTTCTTAAAATCCATTAAACTAGAAATTTTTTTTGAATTTTTAACAGGATTATTATCTTCAAATAAATAGTTTTTTTTACTTCTAAAATTATCTAATTTAAGGTCAAGTTTTTTTTTAAAATATTTAAAAAAAGTATCAGACTTTAAATGAGCTGGTGCAATATCTTGTTTTATATTAAAATGATCTAAAAAATATTGTTGCCCTCTAAGTTTATTTTTTTTTCTAAAATAGCCACTAGTATTATCGATTAATAAATCAATTTTATTATTTTTTGCCAATGCAAATGCATTAGAATACATAAACAACTGGTTACCAAGGCCTTCCGAGATTTCTACTATAAGTGATTTTTTCATTTAAGATATTTAGTAATATAAAATTTAGATTTAGATAAAAATAGATCAAAATAAAATAAAAAATTCTTTTTAGGGTTTATCAGAGGCGAATAATAAGTTGACCCTCTTTTTAAATAATGTTTTGTAAAAAATTCAACAGTACATTTCCATTTTAAAAGAAATGTTTTTTTCCCATTATTTTTTATAACGTTCTTATTTTTTCGAGTTGTTATTGAACCGAAATGATAAACACGTGATCTTGAAAGTCCTTTGAAAATTCTAACACCTACATTCCATAATTTCATGTTTAAGTCAGGGTCTGAAGCAAAACCAGGATTGAATTCCTCACTAAAGCCACCAACTTTATCCCATATATCTTTGTGTATTATGTGTGGTGCCCAATGACTGCCTTGCAAATCTCTAAATTGAAATTTATTATAATTTAAAAGAAGTTTATCCTCATCAAAACTTTCTAAATCATTACCACAATTATAAGTAATGTGCTGTAAATCACCTTTAACAGCGGGCATATACGATATGTGGGTTAGGGATAAATAAAAATATTTAGTGTCTAATTTTTTTATTTCACTCTTTATATAATTATCCCAGGATGGCAAATAATACATGTCATCATGTGAATACATAATATATTCTGTCATTGATTTTTTAGCAGCAATATTAACACCACTACAAAGCCCTATGTTGATAAAACTCTTAGTGAATTCAATTTTTTTTTTTAATAAAAAATTTTCAGTTTTTTTATCTTCACCATTAATATGAACAATTATTTGATGTTGATAGGTAGAGTTTTTTTCAATTGATGAGATGCATAATTTGAGGTAATCAAAATTTTTAAATGTTGGAATTATTATCGTTACTCTCATTAGTATAAATGAACATCTTTTCCAAATGATCTGTCTAGTATATATTTAGTTGTTCTCAATTCATTAAATAGTTTAAAATATTTAATTCGACCATTATTAGCAATTTTTTTTCTTAATTTGTCATTTTTTTTATAAAATATTATTTTTTGAGAAAGATCCTCTATTGAGTGGTATGTAACAATTTCATTATTTTTGAAAAAATCACTCATTTCAGTTTTGTGATCAATAAAAGTTAGAAGACCATTTCCCATAAGTGAAGCTATTCTATTGCTTGAGTAATACTTTGTTGGCAGTCCCCTGCTCAAGTTTAATCCCATTTTTGAATTAATTAACGCTTGATAAAAATCATTGCCCCAAATTGGTTCTTTATTTTCAAAACCATAAAAATCAAAATTAATGTTTTGAGATTTTGTTATTAATTTATTTAAGAAATTAATTCTATTATCACTTTTCCCTTTTTTTAAACTTGCACGATTAACACCATGACTCATAGCATAAAAAAGGTCTTTTCTTGGTTTAAGGTTTGTCACATTATAACATTCAATATTTTGGTCTACGGGAACAAATAAAAAACTAATATTGTTCAAATCCTTAATTTGTTTAGTGAATATACTGGGGTGAGTTGTTATAAAATTATGATCAACATGTTTACCATAGTTTGATATATTATTAATGTTAGTTTTTGAGTATTCCAAGCTTGGCATTATTGGATCCTCATTCCACTGAGAGATAATCAAATTATTATTCATAGATTTAAATTCATCTAAAGTTGAAATTTTTATATTCTTTGTGTGACCAAAAAATAAAAAATCAGGATTATAGTTCTTAAAAGTCTCAACTAAATATTCTTGAAATTTATTTTCAGAAGTTTTTAAACTAAAACCTCTATTTTGTTTTATAAAATCTCTGTCACTAATTTCTAAAACATCATGATTGTTACGTATGAAACCGTTTGTAAACTTTTTACCTAAAGAGATATTATATAATCTATGATTTAATTTTTGACCTAAATTGTAAATATTTACTATTCTTAATCTGTTTTTATTGTAATTTAGCTTAAAAGAAGGCATTAATTCTTCTCTGATGTCATCTATTAAAGCAGAATTTTCTTTTAATAAATGTTTTACATTATTGAAGCCATCTAATTGTATTTTTTTTCTAAATTTATTATTAGTAATCAGTTTATCAATTGCTTTAAAAAGTTCTCTGGAATTTAATTTATCAAGTATAATTGAATGATCAGAGGTCTCTGGTAGGCCACCTCTATTAGATATTATGGTTGCACAACCACGGGAAGTGGATTCTAAAGCAGTTCTACCAAATGGCTCCTCCCACCTTGATGGCACAACAGCAATTTCAGAGGTTTCCAAAAATTTCAGAACTTTTTTGTGGGTTAAGTATCCCAAATCTTCATGGTTAGAATGATGGAATTGAGGCTTATTTCTTGATTCATCACCTATAGAATAAGCTTTCCAATCATCAAATTTATCTAAAATTTTTATAATAGCATCACCATATATATCATAGCCTTTTGACTCATTCAGCTTACCAACAAATGTAATTTTTTTTAGTTTTAATGGGTTTTTAAGAGCCTTTGAAATGCTTGGATAAACAATCTCTGTTTTGTGAATAAGTTTGTTATCTAAATTTATAAAAAATTGTTTTTGAACCCATTTGCTTACAAAAATAATTTTATCAATAGAATTAAGTAGAGCTAACCTCTCCTCTTTGGTTTTTGATCCCTTCATTGTCAACGGATCATTATGAAAATAAAGTATAAATTTTGATGAAAGTATTTTTTTAAGTTGAACAAAAACCAAAGGTCTATTGTGTATTTCAATAATATCAAAATTTAATTTTTTGTTTTTTTTAATAAAATTTTTACAGTATTCATTGGTAGAGCTTGAAAACTTAGATTTAATATTATTAATCTTTATATTTATATAATTTTTTGTTAAGAAATCCTTGGTATCCGTAGATCCAAATATATAGTTAGTTTTTTTAAACTTAGAATGTTTGTAAAAATCAGAAACCCACAATGAAGCTGCTGCAGCCTTCGAAGTGGTATAATTTTCTTTATAAGGTAAAATAGTAGCAATTTTAGTTTTGTGTTTCATAGATTTTAAACTTTAAATTTTAATATAGAAGACATAATAAACATATCATGCTCTATTGTAAAAAATAATTTATTTGAAGATGCGGTATTGATAAGAAAATTTTTAGTAGGATAATTTTCTAATTCAAAACATCTAAAATCATCAACAATTATCACAACATTTTGAAAAGTTTTGATATATTTTGATATTAAATTTAATTCAAATTCTATAGGTGTGTCTAGTTTTCCTTTGTAAGTATCTTTTCCTGAATAATGTCCATCTAAAAAAAAAGTTACATTTTTGCCTTTACATTTGTGAAGTATCATTTCCAATGAATTCTCTGAACTACCATTAACTAATTCAATCTTATTTTTAATATGTGTTAAATTCAATTTACTTAAATTGTAATAAAATTCTGATGGTTCTATAGAATAACAAAAATTAAAATATTTTGCTAATTTAGATAGCGTCTTACCTTCATTGGTGCCGGTTTCGACGAATGTAGAGTCTTTAATTAAAAAATGCTTAATAATTTTGTGTTTAACAAAATTAGGAGCGGGAGATATAAAATCATTTTTATACCAGTTATAGAAAAATTTTATATTTCTAAAAATGTTCATTTACTGGAATTATCATATTTAGATAATAATTCACTTCTTAATTTTTTATTATTTTTTAACTGATATTCAAAAGACATTGCTGGTGATTTTGTTTGAAATTTTTTTTTGAAAATTACTATCCATTTGTACCCTTTTGTAGATTTTGCTCCTGTGCCGTTATTATGTTTTATTAAACGTAGAGCAATATCATTAGTATATCCAACATAAGTCTTTTTGATACCTGTTGTTATTGATTTTAACATATAGACATAAAACATATAATTATGGCGGTCCCTGGGGGAATCGAACCCCCCTTTGCAGGATGAAAACCAGCTGTCCTAACCGATAGACGAAGGGACCATTAAGGGGTCTTTTATTTTAAAAGTCATTATTTATCAAGTTTAATTAATCTATAAGATTAGATCTCTAATTGTTAATTGTAGTGTATTTTTATTATTCCAAAAATTTTCCCTGATTTGTCCCACAACATTCAAATCTCTTTTGTAGTTTAGAAGGTATTTACCTATTTTAGTATTAATAATGTTGAAAGATATTGAGTTTATTGAAAAGCCTATTTTAGATTTTAGTATGCAGGAGATATGTTTATTATTTAAAACTGTTGTTTTAATAATCTTTAAATCTTTAAATAAAAATGTTGGAATAGGATTGCCTGTTCCAAAAGGTTCCAATCTTTTAATATCATTAAAAAAATTCTTATTAAACGCAATAGATGAAATTTCAGCATCATAACTAAATTTATTATTTATCAAATTTCCTAAATCTGAGAAATTTTTTAACATATAATTTTCAAAAATTTTAAGGTCAGCTTTTTTTAAAGTAAAACCTGCTGCCATATTGTGCCCACCACCATTTAAAATAATATTTTGATCTAATGAATTTTTTATAGCCAGACCAATATTATAATTAGGAATAGATCTGGCAGACCCCTTAAGAACATCACCAGATGAAGTAATTACAATGGAAGGTTTGTTAAAGCGATCTTTTAATCTTGCGGCTATAATCCCTATTAATCCCTCGTTAATATTAGGATTATAATAAATTATGATATTTTTTTCTTCTTCTTCAATTTTCTTAAAATCAATATCGTTTAAAATTGTGGTCTCAATATCTTTTCGATTATTGTTAAGTTTAATCAATTCAAGTGATCGTTCATTTATAATATCAATATTATCTGTTGATAGTAATTCTGTAGCGTAGTTTGATTTACCTAGTCTCCCACCAGCATTCAAAATTGGTCCAATTAAATATCCAAGGTCATATATATTAAGTTTGTTTTTTTTTTCATTTAAATCAAACAATTTTTCAATAGCAATATTTTCTTTAATTTTAAATTGTTGAAGGACTTTTATAGAGATTTGACGATTTATTTTTCTTAAAGGCATCACATCACATACGGTAGCTAATAAAACATAAACTAAATAGTCTTCAATATTAATTTTATTTTTAATTTTTTTTGATAATAAATCCAAAAAAAAATAAGCGAGTGTAGTTGCACAAAAATAGTCATACTCAATATAACCACAATTTTTTTTGGGATTGATAATAGCATTTGCTTTTGGGTAAGGTTTGCTTATTTCATGATGGTCAATTATTAAAGATTTAATGTTATTTTCATTCAAAAAATCAACTGCTTCATTTGATGTAGAGCCACAATCAACCATTATTATTAAATGAGGTTTTTTTAAAATTAGTTTTTTAAATAGTTTTTTACTAGCTCCATACCCATCTTTTTCTCTATCAGGTATGTAAAAAAAATATGGATGATTTAAGCTTTTAAAAAATCTAACAAATAAAGATGTTGCTGCAGAACCATCAACATCATAATCACCTAGAATACAGACTTTTTTATTGTTTTTAATGGCATCTTCAACAATGATTATAGACTGTTTGAAATCATCATTATTCGAAAACATATTTTTAAGCTCTAAGAAATTATCTATTGAATGTATTTCACTAGCATCAAATTTTCTTGAAATTATTAAACTAGATAATATTTCAGAAAAATTATGATCTTGTTTTAGTTTTTCTATTGAATTTTTGTTAATTTTTTTTTCTATCCACTGCTTGCCACTGATGGAAATCATTCTTTAATTGAACTCTTTTTTTTTAAAATCTTAATATATCCAGTACTTTTATGTGTAACAAGTGTTTCTGAAATATAACTATTATCTTGAATTTTAATCCCATCCAAAATGTCTCCAGATGTTATGCCCGTTGCACAAAATATAGAATCTCCTCTAACTATTTCATTCAATTCATATTTTTTGTTTAAATCTTTAATACCCATTTTTTTTGCCTCATTAACATCATTGTCACTATCAAATATAAATCTACCTTGAAAATGACAATTATAGGCATCTAGTGCTGATGCAGCCAAGACTCCTTCTGGACCTCCCCCAATACCCAAAAAAATATCCACATTATATTTTGGATCAGAAACATAGAGGGCACCCAATACATCCCCGTCTGTAATTAATTTCACTTTAATTTTTAAATCTTTTAATTCCTCGATAGTTTTTTTATGCCTAGGTCTATCCATTATACAAGCAGTTAAAGAGGAAATATCTTTTTTCATAAAATCAGCTAAATTACCCATGTTTTTTTTTATTGGATAATCTAAATCAATTAGACCTTTCTCAACTTTTCTAGTGGCAATTTTATCCATGTATGTTTCTGGCGCATTAAATAAATTTCCTTTTTCAGCTATAGCAATTACAGAAATTGCACCAGGTAAATTATTTGCTGCTAAATTTGTTCCCTCTAACGGGTCTACAGCGATATCAAAACTTGGACCTTTTCTATCACCAAGTAGCTCTCCAGTATATAGCATCGGTGCATCATCCAATAAACCTTCGCCAATAACAACTTCACCAGTCATATTAATCTTATTTAATTCAGATCTCATTGAATCAACAGCTGCTTGATCTGCTGCAATTTTATCCTTTTTTCCAACTAAGTATGATGACGCTAAGGCTGCTTTAGATGAAACATTAATGAATTGTTCAATATATTTTTCATCAATTGCCATTAAATTTTTTCGTTTAGAGGTTTGCTAGAATTTATCACATTTTCAAATTCTCTTAGACGTTTGTAAACACTTGCTAACTCAATAATAGTAGGCCAAGCTTTCAATAAATACTGCATAGAGCCCTCCACCCTTCCAAAAGCTCTTATTATTTGCTGCATAACACCTAATGTTACAATACCCGCTACAATAGCTGGTGCTAAAAAAACATAAGCTGATAATACATTTGCCTGTAAATAAGCCATACGGCCAACATTAAAATATAAATAACGTATGTAGCTTAAAAAATGAATCGAACGAACATCATCAAATAATTCGTTTATTGTCTTAGGTCTTACGTTATTGTCATCTTCTGCTACGACAAGTATTTTTCTATAAGCGGCCTCTTTTTTTTGTAAATCATACTCAACTCCAACTAAACGCAATATCCAGCCTAAGCCTATCAAAAATGCTGTACCACCCAATGTCCAAAGCAAAGCACCAGTTATTAATCCATATTGCCAATCACCAAAAAAGAAAATTGGTATGCCAATAGACAATCCTAATAATATGGGGGTAAACTGTATTAACACCATAACTGATTCAATAAAGCTTGTGCCTAGAGATTCCATAATACGTGTAAACTTAATTGTATCTTCTTGGACTCTTTGTGAAGCACCTTCTATTTTACGAGCTCTATCATAAACAGAATGATACCATTCCACCATTGATGTTCTCCATCTAAATAAGTAGTGAGCTGTAAAAAAACTTATCACGACATAAAGTGCTATATATATTCCTGCTAGTGTAATAAATGATGCTAAATTTTCCCAGTATTCTTCTATTGTTATTGCATTGGGTTTAGCAAGTGCTTTTTGAATCATGTCATAGAACACACCAAACCATTCATTTATTTTTACATCAATTTTAACCTGAACCCACAATGAGGATAAGATTACAAATGAACCTAACCAAGACCATAATTGCCATTTTTTTTGTGTAAAAAATTTAAACATTTAAATTATTTAAGAAAGTTTTCAGCGTAAGATTTTTTTATAGTTTTTCTCTTTTGAGGTTCAATAATTTCAAAATCTATTTTATTTTTTTTAGCATATTCAATAGCCAAGTTTTTAGTAGCAAACTCTAAATTTAATTCAGACAGTGTATCTGAACTAGTTTCCCAGCCCATTAAGGGATTAATACCAGTATTCTTAGTTTCAAATTCAATAATCCATTTATCAGATTTACCCAAGCCAGATTGCATTGAGTTTTTTGTAGGAATGTAAATTTTAGCTTTATTCATAATTGTTGGTCGGGGCGAAAGGATTTGAACCTTCGACCCTCTGGTCCCAAACCAGATGCGCTACCAGGCTGCGCTACGCCCCGATTGAGGTACTAATACATTAAATACTAATAATTTCAAAGGATAAAGAGTGTCTAAAATAAGCCTATTCTTTAGAGAATCTGATATACAAGAATGATGATCATTTCATGCAATAAATGTAATAAAAAATTTGATATTGATTCAGATTTGATACCTGAAAAAGGAAGATTACTTCTCTGTAGTATTTGCAATCATGAATGGTTTTTTAAAAAAGATGTTACTCTAGATTTAATAGAGCCAATTAGTGATGAAAATTTTAAAGTATTTGAAAATGAAGGTGTTAAGAAAAATAAATCCTTAGATATTGAAGAAGAGGTCAAAATACCACTAAAAGAAGTAATTGAAAAAATTGCTTATAAAAGTAGTAAAAATCAAAAATTAAATATTCTGAATTTGACTATAGTTTTTATAATTTCTTTTGTAGCTATTATAATCTTGATAGACACGTTTAAAACCCCTTTGGGAAACATTTTTCCAGAGACTGAAATATTGCTTTATAATTTTTATGAAACTATTACAGATATAACATTATTTGTTAGAAATTTAATTTAGATATATGATTAAAAATTTATCCAAACCTTTTAAATGGTTTTTTCAATTAGAAGCAGCAAGTGGTCTTGTTTTGTTGATTGCCGCAATAATTGCCCTTGTAGTTAGTAACTCGAATCTTAGTGAATTATACTTTAATACCCTGGAACAATATCTTTTTGTAGGTATTAATAATTTTGGATTAAAACTCTCAGTCCATCACTGGATTAATGATTTGCTTATGGCAATATTTTTCTTTTTTGTAACCTTAGAAATTAAAAGAGAATTTATTCAAGGTGAACTTTCGAACTTGAAAAAAGCAATGTTACCAATAATAGCTGCTGTTGGTGGAATGTTAGTTCCTGCATTTTTTTATATTGCTATAAATTTTGGAAATCCAGAAACGTTAAATGGCTGGGCAATTCCATCAGCAACAGATATAGCATTTTCTTTGGGTATATTGTCTTTGTTGGGATCAAGAGTTCCAATTTCTTTAAAAATTTTTTTAACAGCATTGGCTATTATTGATGATCTTGGGGCAATTTTAATTATAGCTTTTTTTTATTCTGGAGATCTAAGTATTAGTTATTTAAGTTTAATTTTGATTTCATATATACTGCTATTACTATTAAACAAATTTGGTGTTAAAAAATTTATACCGTATTTATTAGTAGGAATTTTTATGTGGTTTTTTACTTACAAGTCAGGAATTCACGCAACCATAGCTGGAGTTCTTCTTGCATCAACAATACCTCACAGAATTAAAGAAAAAGACTTCTCATTGTTAATTAAAATTGAACATGCAATTAGTCCTTATGTAGCTTTTATGATTATGCCCCTGTTTGCTTTTGCTAATGCAGGTGTTTCTTTGGAAGGTCTATCACTATCTTCATTGTCGATGCCGGTGCCTCTTGGAATAGTTATGGGATTATTTTTTGGTAAACAAGTTGGTGTAATGTTATTTTCATTTTTTGCAGTTAGATTTGGTGTTGCCCAAATGCCAGATAATTCTAATTGGCTAAGCTTATATGGTGTATCAATTCTAACAGGCATAGGATTTACTATGAGTTTATTTGTGGGCAATTTAGCATTTGTTGATAACACCCAATACATTGAAGGTGTTAAAATTGGTGTATTAGCTGGATCTTTATTATCAACTCTATTTGGGTATTTTTTGCTATCAATTGTTGCAAAGAAATAAAGTATGTTTAATAGAAGCTATATAATATTAATGATATTTATAATTATGTTTTCTTTTTTTGACAAAGTTGAAGCTAAATATGAAAAGATTTTTTTTGATTTGAGCATCAAGAGCATTAATGGTGATGACTTAAATTTAAATCAATTTAAAGGGAAAATAGTTCTTTTAGTTAATGTGGCTAGTAATTGTGGATTTACTAAGCAATATACTGGCCTTCAAAATCTATACGAGCAATACAAGGATAAAGGTTTGATCGTAATAGGTGTGCCATCTAATCAATTTGGAGGCCAGGAACCAGGATCTAATAAAGAAATTAAAGATTTTTGTGAAACAAACTTTGATATTACCTTTCCTATGACGGATAAAGTTGCTGTTAAAGGTGATAATGCTCATGAGTTATATTTATGGGCAAAAAAAAATTACGGTAAATCTACAGTACCAAAATGGAACTTTCATAAAATTTTGATTAATAAAGAGGGAAAAATTCAGGATACCTTCAATTCTTTTATAACTCCACTATCTGATAAAATTACAAAACAAATAGAACTGATACTATAAATTAACAGACATTCCATCATACCCAGGAACAATATTTTTTGGTAATATTTTCTTTAAATGACCGTAATCAAGGTCGCTATGCATATTTGTTAAAATAGTCTTTTTGGGTAAAAGTATTTTAACCAAATCTAATACTTGATCTAAATTGAAGTGGGCAGAATGATTTCTATACCATAAACAATCTACAATTAAATAATCTAATTTAGTTAATTTTTTATAGTCTTTTTTATAAAATAAACTTATGTCACTAGCATAAGCTAATTTTCTATTTATCAGATAACAAATACTTTCAATTTTACCATGTTCTGTTGGTATTGATTCTATCATAATTTGATTATTTTTATTTTTAAAAATATGTTTATTCTTTAAATTATTAAGCTCTAGGGTTGATGGATACCCATATGATGATTTAAAACAATATTTAAATGTTGAATTTAAATATTTTGAAGTTTTATTATCAGCAAAAACTGATATCTGTTTTTTTTGTGATAAAAAAAATGGACGCAAGTCATTAATACCATGAGTTTGATCAGCATGAAAGTGTGTATAAAATACTTTATCAATAGATTTAATCTTATTTTTTAATAATTGAAACCTTAAATCAGGAGATGTGTCTATTAAAAAATTTTTATCATCAAATTTAATTAAAGCCGAACATCTTGTTCTAAAATTTTTTATATTATTTAAATTACAATTGCCAGAGTAACCATCGGCTCTTGGCACACCCATAGAACTTCCACTACCTAATATAATAAATTTAACAGCCATTATTATATTATAAATTAAAGAGTTTATTGAAATTATCTGTAGTTATTTCTGACATTTTCTCAGCTGTGGTTTCTTTAAGACTGGATAATTTTTCAAGTGTATATTTTATAAAACTTGGTTCATTTTTCTTTCCTCTCATAGGAATTGGAGCTAAAAATGGACTATCTGTTTCAATAAGAAGTTTTTCCAATGG
>Ga0115000_10003466_pt1 | contig 13191 bp, 6 predicted proteins | sample ArcticOcean_MG_C_6_FD_89690 | JGI IMG/M metagenome (GOLD analysis project Ga0115000, IMG submission 89690) | Marine microbial communities from western Arctic Ocean - ArcticOcean_MG_CB8_128 | ecosystem: Environmental > Aquatic > Marine > Oceanic | place: Arctic Ocean: Canada Basin | collected... | reverse complement strand
CTAGGGGTGCTCAAGCTTTTCACCATTGGTGGATTAGGGATTTGGTGGATAATCGATCTAATCTTGCTCGTTACTGGTAATTACAAAGATGGAGATGGCCTTCCCATACCAACCAAGTAAAGATAGAGATTTTTTACATCCAGACATTAAATACTGTGTATACGAGGATAGCGCCTGAGATGGCCACTGCGAACCCATGCATTCAAAATTGTGAGCATGAAAAAATATAATAATTTTTCAGACAACTACCATCTTATACTCGACCCCCCTGTCCATAGCATGGCAATCAGCGATAATGACTTTTTTGGGTATGTCGAGATTGCGTTGGATTACAAGCTAAGTAAAAGCCAAAAGGATGCAATCCAAACTAACCCAGCACATACAGTAACCCAGATTGTGGCTGGGCCTGGAGCCGGTAAAACTGAAGTTTTAGCATTACGTGTCATTTATGAGATAATGGTTCGCAATGTGAGTAGTCAGAAGATTATCGTTACGACCTTTACAAGAAAAGCAGCGGAAGAGTTAAGCTTCCGTCTTGCCGATAGGGCCGAGGGGATCATAAATGCTGCCAATAAAAGTGGAACCATTTTGAAAGAGCCCAACATCCAGTTGGTGAGGGTCGGAACAATCCACTCTTTGTGTGATGAACTATTGACCGATTATGACTCTGATTATGTCGAAAAAGGCCTTCAACTCATCGATGAAAAGGACGCAAGAATGCGATTAATGCGTTATTCTGCGGCAGTGAACAATCGAATACACAAGAATAGGATGGACTCCCTTATCGGCACATCTCTACGTATCGACAACAAATTATTGTCATTGTTTCGACCCCCTTGGAAAGGCATTCAAGGCTTCAACGAAAAATGGCCAAAAGGCAATAAACAGAGTTTTGAGCGCGCAGGGTTTTTGCTGGATGTGATTGGTATGTCGTCCGAAACTTCCCTTCCGCGTTCGGTGGGAGCCAGTGGAAAGGACAATGGTCTTGATTTCCAGACTCCTCCATCAGAAAAATACACCACTGTTTTGGAAATCATTCCGGATCGTTGGTTGAAACATCTTGAAGCAAATCATTCAATTGACTTTACATCCATTCAAGTCCTCATGTGGAAGGCACTTAAAAAATCTAATTCCCCATTCAGTGGGGAATTTGATCACGTTTTTGTAGACGAATTTCAAGATACGAATCCTATTCAATTGGCAATCCATTCGCTTTGGCCAATTGTTAATCCAAAATGCCTGTTGACGGTAGTAGGTGACGAAGATCAATCCATGTACCGATTCAGAGGGAGTGATATTTCTTGTTTCACTGGCTTACCAGACATTTGTAAGATCAATCATCTGTCGTATCAATGTAAATTCTTAGAAGTCAATTACAGAAGCACACCCGAAATAGTCAACTTTTCTCAAGTTTTTCGTTTTGCAACGGAAATGCATTTTTTCGGAAAAAGTGCGTTTGGTCATGTAAAACAAATCAAAGCCCCATCGATTAGAAAAAGCGGGAAAAAGGTTCGGGCACTTGTTGGATCTAAGAAAGCCATTTCTCAGTGTGTGGCCAAAGAAATTGCATCACGGCCGAATCCAGAAGAGAATGCGATACTTATGTTTTCTACCAAGATGAATAATAACGAATCTCTACCAAGGGTATTATTCAATGAGCTGGAAAATGAGTCTTTGAAGATTCACAACCCTACTGCAAAAATGGCATGGCAAGCCGGAAGTGATATGCGAAGAATGCTTTCTGCCCTTGTTTATTTCTTCAACCCGCTTGTGCTAGGAAACCGTGGAGCCGTATTTCACGCGTCAAGGCCAAAACCTAGAGGGAAACTAGGCCCAGTTGATTGGAGCTCCCAATCCTTCGATGATTGGGACAATCATTTATTCGCCTCAGGTGTGAGTGTATTTCCTCCAGAATATCGGAGCGGTGGGGGAATTGGAAAAAGGGATAATAGAGCCTTTCGTTACAATACATGGGCAAACATTAGCACTGAAATAAAACACCCTTCTATGGCTGACATTAGAACGTATTTGGATGCGATGAGGGAGAAAATTTCGAACGCCATTGAAGAGAGAAAGGTCGAAAATGCGAGATTACTGGCAGCAGGTAAATCGAAACTTAAGGGGTTGCCAGTAACCATTACAGTCGGGACTTTGATATATCGAATCTTAGCACAGCCGCCGTTCAACAATCGTCAATTTGATCACCATTTCTTAAGACAAGTGTTGTTCACTCAAATGTTTGATGCAAACGTTTCAAGCACACGCTTGACCAAATTTCCATTGGACGATTTCATTTGGTGCGAGAAAGTGAAGGGGAAAATCGTATGGCCGAGCAAGTATTGGGGTATGCTTGAGGTTATGCACCGGTTTTGTACCGGTGAAGCAATCTCAGACCTTGATACAGAGGCATTTCAATCTGGAGCAGTACCAATGATGACTTTTCACGCATCGAAAGGTCTTGAATTCAAGCATGTATACGTTGCTCGAACAGGTAGATCGATTCCTCTTGCAGGTCCATTACGCGCGAAAATCTTCAGTGGGGAGCAGATTGAGTTCGATGTCATTGATGGCCATCCAGAAATCAAGAACAAGAAGCAAGCAAGAGAAATCCGACGCCTTGCGAAGGCGGACAGAGACCGAGAAGTGTATGTTGCCATGACTAGAGCAGAAGAGGATTTGACGTTTATTATTGAAGAAAAAACAGATTTTGAAATGGATAGTGGCCATGAAGTCTTAGAACAAATTATCAGTAAATTAAAACCATCATCTGAAAAAGATGGTGTCAAGATTTACGAGTTTGATTCAGACAAGTTACTATCTGAATTCCTAGAAGGGGTGAACTGACTTGAGCCGAAGACCGTTGACATACACATATACGGGAGATTTGAATTCACACGACAGATGCAAGCGCGCTTGGGCTTATGAAAAGCATGCCCACTTTAGCCCGCCTGAACAAGTCCAGGCAGTCTTTGGGAACCTGTATCATTCAGCCCTTGAATGGCTTGCAAAAGCGCACCACCAATTTGCAAACAAACTGCGAACTGAACCGGATTCGGCGGAATTCGGGAGGGTTTTGCTCAAAAAATTGAGAATGCTAAGGGCACAGGGGATTCACTCTAAGGTTGAGAATGATGAATCAATCAAGGGTATGGTCTTGAAGAAAGTATACCCTAGCCATACAGATATAATGCCCACCACAACTCTTCACCCGGATTTTGATATCATCATCAAGAGTGCCGAGCGAACTGAAGTAGATTTGAAAGCGCCCGTGGATTTGAAGGACAAATTACCAACATGGAATAAAGACGTATTCCGTGCGCATGATAGATTGCACTTGCGGGGTATTGTGGACGTTGTTCGAAGCATTAGTAATCCAATGCAATTCGATAGACTATGGGAATGGGATTCAACTCACACCGATGGAAAGACAGTCCCTCGCAAAGTTTCGGGCCATGTTGGTGATCTCGAATTGTGGGATTACAAATCTACAAATTACGACCCAAACCAAATTCTACAGTATGTCAACCAAATGCTGACGTATGCTTACATTTACGAAAAGACGCACAACGAAAGACCAGTGCGATGTGTATTGTTCTTCATTGGTGAAGTGAAATCGCCTGGGCAGCCACAGGTTCCGGAGCGATTTATTGTTATCGAGGCAAATGATGATACCGTCAACGAGAAGAGTTTCCAGAATACACTGAGGCAAGTCGAACAAATTCAGCAAACAATCAACACTTTCGAAAAAGATCCATCTTCCCTTGAGGGAGGGGACATGAATGGAAATTTGGACGATGAAGTGGCAACGACACAATGCATAATTTGTATGAAACGGTGGGATTGCACAGCATACGAGACATACTCCATCAAGAAGACTGGAAATAAATCAACATATCTCGATATTTATGCCATCCGTTAAGGAAAGCATTACCAGAAATATTGAGGTATAGGCCCAACTCTGATTAAGTTGTGTCCATAGGAATTCATCAATTAAACGAAGTTACCAAGACCCGTTAATTATGGTGAGGATCACTGGCATAGAAAATAGAGAATCTAATATTTAGAAAAGACTTGTGTTATTCCTTGTAGATAGGCCCATTCCATTCTTCAAAATTGACTATAGCTTACCAGTTGCATCATATAAACAATGTGTACAATAGAAAAAGTATGAATTGGGATGTCCATGAGGATCGGGGGTAATGTTGATCGATACGCTCGAAGACCACAGATTAAATCCATTTTGGATAATTGTCTTCATCCGATTCAGAATAACCGAGCATCTGCAAAATTGTCTATTCCAAGGGTTTCCCACCATAATTCCCCTACATAGCCGCCGTCACTAAGTAAAATGATGTCCGATCGTTCACGATAGACCTCCAGCGTCGCCTCTTCGTTACCATAGACTTGATCGGTAGTGAAAGCGCCTCCAAGGGATGTTTGATCAAGAGAATTAATCAAGAAATGTCTCCGGCACATAGGGTCGAGATTCACTCGCCTGCAATTATCTCCCTCGACAGGGTTGCGACAAAAGGCGAAATCGTTGAGATATGGATTGACATAGGCATTTGTCCTCTGTCTTGGCCCAGAATGAGGGCCATCCCCCCAGGAGTTGTATGTAAGGAACAATTCTCGTTCCGACCAATGTTCATTCAATAAGTCCAACATTTGCTGATTAACTGGTCCATAATTTCGGGCAGGGTCATACAGGTCGTTCCAGTGTTCAATCCACGCATTCATTCTATCTAGTAAGGGGTCGCCAACAGAATTTGAACCCCACACCTCAGTAGTCGTATCCGTCCGTGTTTGCATTCTAAGTGGATGGAATCTGTTTTGATTTGATTCTTCATTGACAACACCCGGCAGTGCTCCAGCATCTTCTGAATGAAATGATTGGGGAGGGAATCCGTATTGTTGATGATGTCTATCCCATTCTTGTCTAATTCCAGTACTCCTAGCACGATTGTCCGCCTGGAAAATCTCATCACCAGCTGCTAGGTTCTGAATTATTGGATGAGCATTATTAAATCTATTTGGCGCCAAATCCATTGCCTCTTGAATCACATTGTAAAGGGGTCCTAGTTGGTTTCCTGAATACTTCCATGGTTGAGGAATTACCGAGAATGAGGTGGGCAATAGAACCGTAACACATGGAGATGAATATGATTCATGCAATATTCGACAGAAAAGCGATATCCACTTCCCCGTAGTATTTGCCAAATCGGGGAGGTCGGGAACTATTACTCCCTGATCGTCCATGTGTTGTATAACAGATTGAAGGCTTATATCCTGATTCAATTCAATCATTTCCATTGCAAATGGTTCCAGAACAGCTTGGTGACCCGGTGCACCTCTATTCTCGCCACTTTGACGCGTACCATCCCTTCCGAAGGAATAGACAGTCGGGATATTCTGTTCAACATGATCGTGTAAACCAGCGAATCTCTTAGGCAGGTTTGAACCGAATGGATTGTGATCGGTCATCTCAATAACCAGCAAACATTGCTCAATCGTTAGATTATCGATTGTGTCTTGCCAATCATCTTGCCAATCTGAAAAGATTGATTCTGGGGGGCCATCGCCTTTAGCATAGAAGATGTAAGCATCCAGATTTCTCCTACAGACATCCAAGCAGGGAATCAGTGTTTTTCTTAGGAATATGGCGGTCTCATTGGAGTCACCTAGTCGATTTGAAAATGGACTTCCGTGACGCAGTAACCAACTCCGATTCCAAGGGTCGTCAGACTCGTATTCTTCCCCTATAGGGTCGTAGCCGATAATCCACACCATGATAATACCCTTAATTGTAGAGATGCTGTTCTATATAATAATGTTATTGGTCAAGAAAGTGCGCTCAGATTAACCGAATACTTACTGATTATTATTTCTCAACCAATAGATCTCAAATAACAGCAATGGTAAATATATATCTATAGTATTGATATGTCCATTTGGTAATGATTTCATAGTGATTGCTAATTAATTTATCTTGAATCGCACTAATGAGGAATATCATTAGTTATCTGTTACATAGAGTACTCTCTATTCCGAACTTATGAACCATTGTTCTGAAAGTTAATTTAATAAAATCTCCATGTGTTCATAGCAAATTCATTCAGTGATTACTTCTACTTTATTTATAGGATTCCATTCAAGAATAGCTTCAATGTATTTGTCCTTGTCTTCTTTTTGGAATACAACATGTCGCGAATTCATTTCTTCCTTGGTGAGGCCCCAGTCAACATCGCTAGATGGTGTAACTGATACGATAAACGAGTCGAGTGTTACTGATTCATCGCCAAGTCTTTCTTCAATGTTTTTGACAGTCTCAAAGAACTTGATTTTGGGGTCATGAAGTTTGACATAATAGATTCCCTTTGGATCTACATAGGTTATGCGTTGAAGATCGCCTTTAACTTGCCAAAGAATAAAATCAGGATGGAAATTGCCGGCTTCAAAGAACCCAATCCCCTTTCCCCTACTCATATTGCGTAGAAAATAAAGTTCATAATCAACATCACAACGATTAGATTTCCAATATTTATTCAAATCATTGACAAACTGTAATTCCCCCTTGTTAAGCTGAACCGGTGCCACTTTGATTTTCTCATCAAATTGTGCAAGCAATGGACTATAGAGGTGTTGATCAAAATCAATCCATTCGACATTCCCGAACTTCCCCGTTGATTTCAATTTCCCATCTTCACAGTCCTTTTTGGTTTCCTGAAGTTTATTTATCATCTGGCCCTCAGAACTATCAACAAGGATACTATAGCCTAGTTTAGAATCGGCATCAATCTCAAAACGGGGGAAATTTTGATCTGTTTCATCAAGTATAATATATTCTAAATGTGGCCCTTCCCAATTCATTCTTCGAAAATTGTAATAACTTTTTGCATATTTCCGCAGCAACAATCTTGCGATCTCTTGCCAAACTCTAACTTTTTCATAAGAGCCAAACTTTAATTCTTCTTTAGGTATGAATAATTGGTACCAAGTGTTGTCTGTTAATAGATTTTGTAAAGAAGAGCGAGTAAGACTAAGGTTATGCCAGCCACGTTCGGTTTTGAATCGTTCCAAATCAAAAAACAAATTATCAATATCAAGCAATGCAATATGTTCGGGAGATAAGAAGTCTTCGTTATTTTCAATTTCGTTTTCTTCGCCAGAAATATCTTTCGATTTCACAGAAGTCAATTTGGGGTACCAATCGAGTACAACTTTATTTTTTTGAAGATATCCAGTAGATTCATCGACAGTTGGATTAGGTGGACTCAATATTGGTGTTGGTCCCGTGCGTTGAAATGGATCTCCCGATTCAAACCCCACTCCATTTATTTCTGTTTTTACCCGAATCATTTTCAAGGAAAGGCTATTCAAATCTAAAGTATTTATTGGCATAAGTAATTCAGTTTGGTCTTCAGTCGAAAGACCTTCTTCCTCAAGAAAATCACGAAACTGGGTCATATAATCTGCTCTTACTCCGAAAACAGATAAGGTCTCTAAGATATTGATATGTTTTGGACGCGTTAATCCCTTCATCTTGATAAGATTTGTACATGAGGAACTTCGCTTCAAACTAGTTTGGAATCCCTTGAGACGAACACCTCTGCCGAACAATTGGATGATTTGTGCACCTTCACTTCGTCCAACATTCATTAGACCCATGGTGCTGACTCTCCAACTATTCCAACCTTCAGTGAATTTTTTTGATCCGATTAGTAAATTTATTTGAGAATCATTTGAACTCAAGTCTTGAAACATGGAACCAGAAAATTGTCGTTCATGAACATTAAATCCTCTTTCTTCGCATAAATTCATGAGTTTTGTATCATCCCCTATATTGATTAATCCAAAAGGTGTATTGTCGCCGATCCTTATCACTAATTCTCCCTTTGCTCCCTTTAAATTATCAATATTAACTCCACCTAGAGTTTGAGCATTAAACAAGGTAATGAGTGTTTCTTTAAAAATTTCCTTTGCATTAAGTCCACAAGTTTCCAGATATGAAAAACGTCCAGCAAATAATTTCTCACCGTCAGTTGTGAGTTCTCCATTCAATACCATTTGAATGGCTTGTATACTTTCTTTCTCATTTTCAACATAATATTTGAGAAATTCAAGGATTGTGATGACATCTGAAACTTTTTCCCCCTTGATTGTCCGAACTGCATTTCCAGTCACACTACTACCTACAAAAACCCAAAGAGGTTGAGCTAAATTGAAAGGAGCAAATTCTGTTTGATTGGTTTGATAAACACGTTGTTGTTGGAAGAAAGTTAAGAGACAGGCAGTCAAATATCTATTCATCCATTGTTCATTTTTATCTTCCTTCAAATTCAAAATACTATAATCCTTTCCAAAACCATCCCCGTAGAACCATTTATACGAATAATCAAATAAAATTCCTCGCGAATATGTATTTATGAGATTCTTATCTTTTTTTAGTACATGGCCGAAAGTTGCAGAGTATTCAAAAGAAAAACCATTTTCACATATTTTCTCTCTATGCTTTATCCATACTCCATCTTTGCCAGTTGATGCACCCCTGTGTCCTTCATCAACTAGAACAAGATTATTTCCTTCGAAAGCAGATACAGCAACTTTTTTATCACCCATTTCCTCATCGAGTTTTGTAACTTCAAGAACATCTACTATTTGACCAGATGACAACCGAACTCTATTTTTATCAAAAATTTCAGCCTGGATACCTGATGAAATGAAGGATTTCAAATGTTGTTTTGAAAGCCCTTCATTCGGTGTAAGTAATATCGTTTTATTTACAGTATTTTCAAGTCCATGTTTTTTCAAATGACGTTGATATTGAATGATATTTGCATGCATCAACAGCGTTTTCCCGCTTCCAGTTGCCATCCAATATGCAATTTTATTGATTTGTGCTTTGGGTTCTGACCTTTCATCCAATAAAGTCAATTCGTCTATCTTACTTTTATCTTGGTTCCAATATACAATTTGTCTGTTTAATGATTTTAATAATTCAAGAGGATTAGTAAAATAACGATCTAGATATATTTCGGTAAAAAGTAAAGCAAGATATTGGAAATACTTCCAAACAATTGCAGGTTCGCCACGAAGATGTCGTTGTTGGTTAATCTCTCCTAGAGTCGTAACAATTGCATTGTCATATTCAAGCAAGATGTCATTAGTTAATTCTGGTCGCTTTTTATTGCTTATGTGTAAGCAAATCGCTTTGTGAAAATTATGTATGTTGGTATCATCCAATCCTTCCAATTCATCATCTTTGAGATGGATTGCCAACTCGTCAAGACTTTCTACTCCGAAGAGCCCTAACATCCATTGATTTAGAACAAGCTTTTGATTGAAAAGGATATTCTTCTTAACCATAAATAATCACCCTATTCAAACATTAAATTGAAAAAGTCGTCTTCAATCATACGTACACTCCAATTGTCGTCTTGTTTCTTGAGCATCTCTAGATTATTGGAACAATTGACATATACGATATTAAATGCGCCTTCAGCATCATCACTCTTCTGCTTTGAAAACCATTCGTTGAGCATTAAATTATCTCTTTCAACGCCTTCAGCATCTTCGCCACCTGGTCTGTTCCGCCAGATAATGATTACATGCCTCCCATCGGGAAGGGTTCCAGTGATAGTACGGAACCACCATTCTCCGCCTCTATCTAGCCGTAGTTCTCCGTTGACACATAATCTCCCTTCATCATCTCGTTTAAATTCAGCTGTAATGAATTGAGGCTTGGATAGATGCTTCACTGTAATTCCAATTAACCAGTTGAAAGTTTCAATTAAGTCAACATTCATTACATTGGACTCAACTGAACCTGAACGTTTTATATTCATCTTATATTCAGTAGGAGTCATGAAATCCGAGATATTCAATAATGATTGACTACCTGCTGATTCTAATTCAAGCATATAATTTAGAATATATTGTTCCTTAAAGTCATTATCGGACTTATCCCCATCAAAATCAAATAAGGATTTTTGTTCGTCATTTCGGTCCAATTGGAGATTATTTAGTGTATCTTCATAAGATTCCAATCTAACATATTTGAAACAATAAGACACCCCCTGAGTTCTCACCTCAGGTTTTCCATTTTTCCAATCTTTTGCATATATTATCTTTTGAGTCCGAGGTTTTGTCACATTGTCAAAATGTCCTCCCATCTCGATTAAAATCACCTTTCTCTTCCCACCGTCAACTCTATTGCATTCAATTACGGCGTGGGCGGTTGTTCCCGAACCTGAAAAGTAATCTAATGTCACTGAATTCTCTCGCCGAAACGCCTCTACGGCATACAGGCAATCTTTAACAGTAAATACTGATTTTGGAAAGTCGAATTTTTTCCCACCTAATATATTGTTCAATAATTTAGAGCCATATATGTTCGCATAATACTTAGTATCACTCCACACAGTCTTATAACTGGTCATTGTTTTAATTCGTTTTATTGTTACTATGCCGTTAATAATTTTGACATTTAGTTCATGTAATATTCCCTCGACCGAATCTCTTGCGAAAACCCATTTTCGCTCTTCACCATCATCGGCGATTGGGTACACGTATGTGACGCCATTTTCGATGGCATTAGATTTCTTAGGATGGTAATCATCGTCACACACATCACCAAATCCAATAATTTCATCGCCCTTAACAAGAATCGGGTAAAAGCAATTTTTTGCAAGTGAACGAGCAGAAGTACCCCCCCAATCTCTAAATGATTCCTCGCTCTCACTTTCTCTCTTTGTTTTTCCAATAATACCACTTTTTTTCTCAAATGTGAAAATCGCATATTCATGTGAATATGAAAAGTTATCCCCTTGAATACCAGCGGGATTATGCACTATTGTGATGCAATCATTCACATAATTTGGATAATATAATTGTAAAAGTTTCATCAAATTTGCCTGTTCATTCTCATCAATGGCAGTAATAAGGACGCCATTCTTTGTTTTTAGTAATGACGCAGCAAATATTCGATCAGCAATAAAAGAAAGCCAGTTCGAATGTTTAAATGTATTTTTGTATATAATCTCGCTGCTCTTTGCATTATACGGAGGATCGGCATATAAACAATCAATCTTCCCCTCATATCTTCGCTTTAGTAAATTTAGCGCCTGGAAATTGTCTGAATGAATTAAAAGACCATCGCATTGCTCATCAAATTCTTCAAATGAATCGATAAGTTTTGCTTTGAATTCATTATCAAAGAATTGAGAATCAAGTACCAAATTATTGTTTGCATTTAGAAATTCGATTGTTAGAGGTTTCGAATATCCTCTATGGAAGAGATTCCCCTCCATTTCATCAATTGCGAATAAGTCAATCCATTCATTGCATTGTGCTTCATTTGATACGATTTCAGGATATAGCTTCTCAGGTACACGATCGAGTGTGATACAATAATTGGTTTCTACTATAAATTTCTTTTTGAGCCAAAGACTCTTTTGAAAGTTTTCAATCTGAGCGAGAAACTGGATAATCTTGGTCGCAATGTTTCTAATCACTTTGATTTTTGAAAGATATTGTTCAACTTTAGGTACTAATTCATTTTCAATGTCATCGAGATGCATTACTTCATTTTTTATGTAAAAATCAAGTTCCCTACCAAGAAAATTACCGAGATCTTTGTGGATGAAGAAATCTGAATTATTTGTTTTTGTATATCCCTCTAAATGGACATGTAAACTGTTATTTGATGATTTTATACCGTCTTTTCGAGTATGTGGTATTTTCAATTTCTCTATCCATCTTGTAAGATTTGTATCTTTCAAGTCAAGAATTGATTTTTGAATTTGATCATTTATTTTATCCTGTTTTTGTGTTGAGCTTTCATGTGTGAAGCGAATAATCAACTTATTATTTTCAACCGAATAAAATGGTTCTGGTGCTAGCTGAAAACGACGCTTTTTCTCTTCGTCTTCTTTTATGTTACCATGCTCTCCTTCATCTGCATCTATTAGTTCAAAGTTTACTCTCATCGGATTTCCATCATTATCGGGTTGTAAGAAGAATGAGTAATTTTTCAAATATTCGCTTGTCTTTACATAGTATTGATCTGAATTAGCCCAATGTAATTTAACTTCTTCACCTTCATAAGGAATTGCGTAAACTCCTGGTTTGTAGATACGCTTTGAAAGAAAATCCCCTTTATCATAATAGCGACGAAAGAAATTATAGAGGTGATCAAAAACTTCATTTTCAATTGAACCCAAATCAATAGATTCATCTGCTAACTTTTTTCTTAATTTAATTACATTTGGAGAGTCATCTGGTTCGAATCCCGCGTCCTTAGCCCCTTTTATTGCAATCTTAATTTTATTTTCTATCAATTCAATATCTCCGGATTTATACTGTTCAAATGCATCCTTTACTTGAGGTAACAACCCATCTTCAAGATATTGTGTTATTTCTTCACTTCGCACATTCATTATTCTATATATACCAAAATCCAAATCGGGCTGGTCCAATCTAAATAATTCATTTAACAGCGTTTTCAATTTCTCAATTTTCTTGCTCATAAGACCACCCCTTTATTCCCGCAAACCCACTCACTATCACCAATAGCCGTGATAATTCGGAAGTGGCAATTCAATGATTTCATCCGAATACTACCCACCATGTATATCGGTATAACTGACCGTTTATCAAGGCTCGCCGTCAATCAAGATATTGAGTGATTTAGTGCATCCAATTCAAGATGATTTGTTTGTCGTTTTTGAGCCATTCATCATGAGGCTGATTTGCCCTTTCCTCTGCGTCAGCCCCGGTCGTATCTTTGGATTTAGAATCTACTTGAATCACCCCATCATCTATTGGTTCCGGATAGAGGTCAAGGAATTCTGTGGTTCCCAAGGGATGGTGTCGTGGAAATCTGCATTCACCCACTTGTGAGGAGGATTGAATCGCCTCAGAAACAGAGCTATTTCCGGAGTCTGAGTAGAGTATTGCTGTACGGCACACAGACTACCCTTCACGACGTCATGTAAAGGGGCCCCTTTTAATCAAGTGCGCAATTATTCTTGCTCTTGTCCGGCATTGCGCCAAATTGTAGTTGGAATCCTTGCAGCCATTGGAATGTTGTTCATTTTTCCGTTGAATTCAATATCAACGCAATCCGAACTTCCTTCTAATTCAACCGCTAGGAACGTTCTACTTCCAGCATTAATTGTATCAACGAATACTTCT
>Ga0115000_10003462_pt1 | contig 13205 bp, 9 predicted proteins | sample ArcticOcean_MG_C_6_FD_89690 | JGI IMG/M metagenome (GOLD analysis project Ga0115000, IMG submission 89690) | Marine microbial communities from western Arctic Ocean - ArcticOcean_MG_CB8_128 | ecosystem: Environmental > Aquatic > Marine > Oceanic | place: Arctic Ocean: Canada Basin | collected... | reverse complement strand
ATACGCTTGCAACTCTCTCAACAAACTCGGCGCGTTCTCCGCGGTGACAATATACGTCAACATTTCCAATTTTAGCGCGCGAACGTCCATGTGATCGCCCGGGTGCACAAAGAACGCTTCAAAATGCGAACGGAAGCATCGAGGTTGCACCGCCGCCATCGCCACGGCGTTTTTCAACAGGACGTGTTGACACTCCGGTTTCGTTCTCGCCGCGAACACCAACGCTCTCGTCGCTCTGGGAACGTCCGCGATCGGCGCCAAGTAAAAGTGCAACGACGCCACCGCCAACACGACGCCGGCGTTCTGCGATTGAAGCAAAGGTCGCGTACACCTCAACAACAACCTGTGGTCGTCGTCCAAAAACTCCGGTCCTTGATTCACCGGTCCTCTTTTCTTCGACGCTTTCGTCGTCGTCTTTTTTTTGGTGTTGTTACCATTGCCGGAATTGGAATCGTCCGAATCTGAACTGCTCGAAGAATCGTCGTCGGAGTCTTCCTCGTCGTCGTCGTAAAAGTTAGCCGCTTGCGCCAAGATCCCCTTCGTCCCGCCCGTATCGTGTCGATCGTAGCCTGACGCACCTCCACCGTTCCCATCCACGTCGTTAAAACCGGCAATATCCAACATCTCCTTGTTACTTTCGTTATCTTTACCGACGTTTAACTCGCGATTAAACCCGTCTGGCGGTAAAAACTGCGTCCTCGCGTACCTCAACAAAAGCTCGCACGTCAACATCTGTCCCCACTCGTCGATGTCCACCAAAATCCTCGCCAACTTCCGGTAGTGTCTGTGCAACAAATCAATTCTGTGCGGGCACACTTCTTGAAACGCCGCAATCGCGCTCGACAAAACGAACGGCGTCGAATCTCTCAACATAGTTTCAATAACCTCCACGAAATCATCCGCTCTCGACGGATCCAACCGAAAAATCTTCGGAATCGCGTGCGCCGCCGCCTTCCTCACGTGCGGCGACACGTCCACCGCGCACTTCCGAATCGCCAAAACCACCACCGGCACGATCACTTTCACTCGAATGCTCGACATCACCCTCAGCGCCGCCGCTCTCACTCGAGCGTTTTGGTGCGCCAAATCCTTCTGAAACGAGTTAATCGATAACAACGCCTCGTCCGGTTTCTGCTCCGCCGTACGTACTAAAAACATATACACGAGCGCTTTCACCTCAAAGCTCTCCGTCACGATGTTTACGACGACCGAGGGAAAAAAATGTGACACGTCTCGCCCGGTCGACATCATCGCGATGAGTTGCTTCAAGCCTTCCAATTTCGTTCGCGTGTTCGAGTCTCGTAATTTTTCATTTAACGCTCGCGTTTCTTCCGCGATCTGTTGTAGTTGATCACGTCATATTTTTATCACGTAAAATCGAAAGAGAACGAGAGAGAGAGAGAGACGAGTTTGGGTGAGCGGAAGAAGACAAAGAAGACAAAGAAGCCGGAACATAATTAAACGGGAAAAGACGAGAGATAATTGGAGGAGACGCGGACGGAGAGAAAATTCGATCAACAACAACAACTACTCTAAAGTGTGTGGTGTATTAATTAAAAAAAAGGAGCACAACATACCTGCGCGTCGTCGACGAACTTGCTGTTCCCGTACCCGGCGGCGATGGCCATGGTTTCCTTTTCTTTTAATAAACTGTGTTGTTTGTGTGTGTCCGCGCGCGAGAAAACAGTGAGGGAATTCCTTCACAGAAAAGGAAAGACTGGTTTAATATTTAGGGTTTGAGAAACGAAGCGCAGAGCGGCGGGCGAATACGAACGGAGGAGGTAATAGAAGTATAGTAGTAGAACTGGTACCATCGGTAGTAAGTGTGTAAAATAATATAGTAACAAGGGGTGGTGGTGGTGTACTTTTGTTGGAGTCGCAGCAGCAGAGCGAGGTCGCGTTCTCTCTCTCTCTCTTCTCGTCTCTTCTCGTCTCTCTCGCGCTTTCGCGTCACTTCCTTAACTCTTTTTCTCTGTTTTTATATTCTAAGTTTCCTCTCTCTCTCTCTTTCTTTCCTTTCACAACTCTCTACTGCGTCGTCTCAAAACGCCTCGTTGTGAAGGAAAAAAGTTCGTAAGATTTTTACGCCTTGGTCGCGAGCTGTACGCCGTACTTATATTTTAACTGTTATATATATGTGTGTTGTTGTTGTTGCGAGAAAGAGCGCGCGGAGGAGGAGAGGAGGTTATTTTGGTCAGATGGAATATCATTCGATGCGCACTACGAGCGCGGCGTTTTCATCTCGAATAATAAGAAAAATCAAAAAGAGCGACAAATTGGACGAGGACGACGAAAGAAGAGTCGCAGTTTTTAGTGTGCGGCGCTTATTATGACGCTCGAGCATTGGGGGTATCAATCCCGCGCAAACGAATCTTCGAGCGACACTGGAGAATACTATCGGCGATACGCGCGGCAACCATCCGAGAAGAGCGTTACCCCCAGCGATTGTTTGACTAGCGTAGCCTTGAAATCTCTCTTGAAATCTCTCTTTCTCTCTCTTTTAATAAGTGAGAAATAAAGAGACTCATCGACAAAATACGAACGAGAAAGAATGACGAGAGAACGAAAGAACGCACCGCTTTATCTACTTGCACCGCAACCGTCGTCGTCGTCTTCGGCAAGACCGAAGTGACAAAGTTCGCGGAAACGACCGGGTCAAAGCTCTTCTTCACCGGGTTCACCACCACGCACTTCACCGAGTGCCCGCCGCCAAGCTTCTTCGCGTACGCCAAAGACGCCTTCACGTCGCCCCCAGCCTTCCCATCGACGGCGACACCAACCGTCTCCCCAGCGCCAACACCGTTCACCGCCGCAACTTGATACGCGTCCAATTTCATCGTCGTCTTCGCGGAGTACATAATATCGCCAACCTTGCACTGCGCGGCAAACGACGTCGCGCCGATACCGCCGGCTTTCGAAATCGCCGTCTCAACCCCCATGGCCCCCGGACCGGAAACGTAGCACGCGGACAACGTCCCTTTCAATTGCTTCGTGATTTCACTCTTCACGCCAACTTGGCCAATCAACGTCGAGTTGGACAACTTCAAGCCATCCAACGGGTTGCTCAAAGAAGAAACCGTCGCTTGCGTCGTCGAATCCTTCGCGTTGTACTTCACCGTCCCTTTCGAGAAGCCAGATTTCGAGAGCTCCACCTCCCCCGTGATCGCGTCCACGACGTACGAGGTCGTCAAGGTGCCCGTCGGAGTGTCCGCGTTTTTGATCGAAGCCGAGATTGACTGTATTTTTATGTGTGTGTGTGTTGTTATCACAGGTTGAAAGAGAGAGAAAGAGAGTGCGTGTGAGAAAATGTTCGCACGTTTTGTTAGTTTTTCCTCATCAGGGCTTTAGACTGAAGCGCAAAAATCTTTCGATTTCGATCTCTCCGATGAAGATTCGAGAACGAATGAACGACGAGCAGCGCAAAGACGAACGGCCTCTCTCGACAAAAACGAGATCTGATGATATCGTTAAAAAACGTACCCCGCCGGAGATTGGTTTCGCGTCCAAGGAGAATTTGTTTTCGTAGGACAAAGCGCCGGTGAATAAATCTGTTTTATGTATAAGACGAGAAGAGAAAGAACGGTGAGACACCACGTCGAGATCCTCCTTCTCCGAGGATGAGAGATCGCGCTTTTGTTTACACAGAAAAGAGAGTATGCGGTACAAAATAATAATAAAACGGACGAACGCGACGTACCTTTAACGCCTTTCGCGATGTCTGGATAGTATTTCGCCATCTTGTCTTAAATATATGCGTGCGTGTCGATGCGTTCTGCGTACGTGTCACCTGTTCGTCGTCGGGGGGATTTTTGATAAGAAAATGTCGAGGTGAGCAACGTTCCGATTTTTGAATAAGAGAGAGATTTAGAGAGACACTTTGTGTGCGCAAAAGAAAAGAAAGTGCGAGAATGAAACCTATCGCGTACCTCTCTCTCTTCTTCTTCCGACGAGAGGATGGTAGTTTTTAGGTGCGCGTGTGCGTGTGTGAGTCGACGTGTGTATTTCTGCAGTTTTTCTTGAATGCAGACGATGAGTTTCTCCCCGTAAGGTGAGCTTTTGTTCTCGAGGGGAACGGACTATTCCAGGTATAAAAAAGAGTGAAAAAAATGCAGTTTTTTTATCCAGAGTTCGATTCCCTCTCTCGCACACGAAAGAACACACAGAACACGCAAAAGTTACATTCCACAAATAGAATATGAGCAGCTTTAGCATCATCAGCCCGGTCGGAAACTGTATCGCGACCTCTTCTTCCTCTTTCGGCTCGAATAGAAGAAGACGAGAACAACAACAAGAACAAAAAAGCAACGGGTTTTTGCGAGGCGGAACAACAACACCACCACCTTTACCAGAAAGAAGATTTAGGATTAGGAGAAAAGCGGTTGGGGAAATGATGATGATGACGAGCGCTGCTGCCGAAGAAGACGACATAAAATCAGCGCTCGTCCCAATCGCGAACGGGTCGGAGGAAATGGAAGCGACGATAATTATCGACGTTTTAAGAAGAGCGGGAGTAAAAGTGACCGTGGCATCGTGCGAGGATGATTTGGTGTGCGAAATGTCGAGAAAAGTTTGCATTCGAGCGGATTGTTTGATAAAAGAGTTCGTTCGTGACGCCGACGGAGAAATGAATAGTAGTAGTTTTGACGCGATCGTGGTCCCAGGCGGAATGCCAGGCGCGGAACGGTTATCGGAGAACGCTTCGTTAGACGCGCTTTTGAAGAGACAGAGGGAAGAGAAGAAACTGATCGCGGCGATGTGCGCGGCGCCGGCGGTGGTTTTGCTCGGGAAAAATTTACTCGAAGAGGCGAGCGAGGCGACGGCGCATCCGGCGTTTGATTTAGGCGAAGCGTTTGCGAAGGATAAGAAGAAGAGGGTGTGTTATTCAAAAGCATCGAACGGTCAGGTGGTGATTACCTCTCAAGGACCGGGGACGGCGATTGAGTTTGCGCTGGCGTTGGTGAAGGAGTTGTGCGGCGAAGAGAAACGCAAAGAAGTCGCCGGGCCGATGTGCGTGCCCGAGGACGTTTTGATGGAGTAATAATAAAGACAACAGTTTTATTACCACCACGAATCCGAAGGTTGCGAATTCAAATCATCCTCATCGTTATCATCATCATCATTAGTAACAATAACAACAAGAACAAGAACCATCATCCAAGTGTAAAATTATATAGTACGTGTGTGTGCATTAAAAAAAACTCTCCCTTTTATTACGCCTTCTCCTCTCTCTTTTCTACGACGCTGTTTGATACCATCTTATTCATGCTATTACTATTACTGCTGCTATTACTGATCGTCGACGTCGACGTCGTCGTTCTCTCTTCGAAGCCTTTCACGACGCAATCCAAAACGCCTTCGCACGATCTCTCGCCTTCCAAATCCTGTCCCGAAGCGATGATCAAATCGCACTCCTGCGTGTCGTCTGAATCGTCGACGTTATTCTCTCCGTTCTTCGTGTTCTCATCATTTTCAATACCGTCGCAAATCTTTTGCGCTTTCTTCTGCGCTCTTACGCTCGAATTTGCTCTCAAAAGATTTCCTGGTTTCTGGCAAAAACTCATCGTTTTCACGTGTTCCAACTCGTCGTTTCGGACGTTTTCAATCACGTCGTACATGTTTTTAATCTTCGGCCTTCGTATTTCCCCCCCGGTGTTTGTCGCTTTGTTCAAACCCTCGTACACGTTCGTTTGAAACTCATCGAACAGATATAAATCGCCGAGCTGAAAATAACTCACCGCTACCCCACACGCCGGCGTTTGTTTCAACTCCTCTTCCTTCCTCTTTAAAAAGTCATCGTACGACGCGTACGCGTGCTCTTCGACTTGTTCGCTCAAATTATACGCCATCCTCGGGCTCACCATGTAAATCAAAACCGCCACCCAAAAGTACACCACGGCCACGTGCTGCGCGAAAAAGCGATCTTTGAACGAATCCGCTCCGCCCATAGCTTCCATGATCAACAAGTGATGATACTCGTTCATCGTCTCCGCGAAGTGCACCTTGAGATAATCCGCCCTTCGCCACCACCCGAACGACTCGTACAAGTGCAGCACCGAGAGGAAAGAAAAGTACGGCACTCGAGCGATCGTCTCTAACGCGTAAAAGCGAGGGTAATCTCGCCCTTCGTATAATTTATCGATCACGAATACCGCGGAATCGACGATGAGTTTGTTCGCCTGGCGTTCCAGGGAAATCAAAGGCCCCTCCGGTAACGGCTTCGGAGGGGTGTACAACTTTTCCTGAGACGACGTCGCTTTCACGACAACGCTCCTTTTGTTGTTAAAGTTGTTGCCACCGTGACACCATCTTCTCCTATTCTCGTCTCTCCTCCTCGAACAAGAGAAGGATGAGGAGGAGGCACTTTTTCCATTGGACAAACAAACGGTTCTCATGACGTGATGATGTTTTGAAGTATACTAAACGGCGCGAAAACTCTTTCTTTACGCGGCCGAAAGAAAGAAATCCCAATTGGGGAACAAAGAGAGAGAGAGCGTTTGAAAGAGCTGATTTTATGTGGCTTTAAAATGCACGCAAAGTTGCGTGTATGTATGCGTGAGAATTCTGGAGATATTTTTCCCTTAAAATTGGACTTTTCCCCTCACAACTCTAAAGAGAGTAATAGAATAAAGATGAGGTGGAAGAATCCACATCCGAAACGCGCGGTAAACGCGAGGACGGTTTTGAAAGGTGATTTTGTTCTGGAGGAGAGGGGAGGAGAAGAAGTGAGAGAAGAACCGGTGTTGTGTTTGAAGATTCCTCCTCCCGTTGAGGATGATGATGATGATGTCGTTGGGGATGTCGAGATACAAAGTGAGATTATACGAAAAGAAAAGACTACTGCGACGAAGCAGAAAGCGAAGAGGAAAAGAGCGCAACACGAGTGCGATGTTTGCGAGAAGGTGTTTGATAGACCATTCGATTTGGCCGTACATATGCGCACGCACACGAACGAGAGACCGTACGAGTGCGATGTGTGCGAGAGGTGTTTTCGTCAATCTCAACATTTGAAAGCCCACATGCGTATTCACACGAACGAGAAACCGTACGAATGTGATGTGTGCGATAAAGCTTTTACTACATCTAGTTATTTGAAAATCCACATGCGCATTCACACGAACGAGAAACCGTACGAGTGCGATGTGTGCGAGAAGCGTTTTCGTGAATCTAGTACTTTGACAAACCACATGCGTATTCACACGAACGAGAAACCGTACGAGTGTGATGTGTGCGAGAAGAGATTTAGTCAACTTGGTAGCTTGACAAAGCACATGCGTACTCAACATTAGCTCTTTCATAGTGCACATATCCGTAGTATACGTTGTATCGCATTTAAAGCGCGCTTTTGGTAGATACGAAGAGATACCTCTTTGAACGACGAATAATCGAACACATCGAAATATTTTCCTTGACTTCCTCACAACTCACTTTTCAAAACTTGCGAAAAACCGCGCGCGCAACTACCGCGCAAAAGAGAGATGACGTCTTCTCGCACTCCGAGACGAGAAACCGAAGCTGCTCTGCCACCACCACCGAATACTTTTACTACTACTACTACCGCGATAGAAAACACCGCGAGATCCGACGAAGACAACGAGCGGGGGCCGTTACTGCGAAGCCGACGAAGACGAATTCCAAAACGCATGCGTTTCTCGCGTAATAATCATCCGCTCGGCTTACTCGCCCTGAGCGGCACAGAAATCTGGGAACGGTTCAGCTATTACACGACGAGAGCGGTGTTAGTTTTATACGCGCGAGACGTGATATTCGTCCCAACAGAAGGAGGAAAAGAGGGAGAAAACTTCGTTTGGTTCGCTTGGCGTTTTGCCAAACTGCACGGAGTGGATTTGCGCCAACACTCGGATATTTCGGAGGAAGAACGACGAGCGCGAGTCGACGCGATCAGCTCGAAACTCTACGGCACGTATACCGCGTTTGTATATTTAACCCCAGTTTTAGGGGGATATTTAGCGGATTTTACCTCAAAACATCGGATGATATCGATCGGGATTTTGTTGATGTTCCTCGGGAACTTCTTCGTCGGCGCGGAGAGGAACGCGTTTTTCCTCGGGCTGGTTTTAGTGGCACTCGGGAACGGAGGGTTTAAACCGAACGTTTCCGCCAGATTGAGCGAGATGTACGAGAATAAAGTAGTTTTATCGGGTGGTGGTCAGGGATCTGAGAGGAAAGGGAAGAGGAGGATGCTTCTCTCGAGGAAGGATTCGGCGTTTGGGATTTTTTATTGCGCCATAAACGTCGGCGCGTTGTTCGCGCCCTTAGTGGCTGGATTTTTAGCGGAGAGGTTCGGGTATCAGAGTTGCTTTTTAGCGGCGGCAGTTGGAATGGTTTTCGCCGGGTTGGTGTATTTCACCTTTCAGAGGAGATTGGTGTACCGAGGGGCGGCGTTAGATATCATCGTCGAGAGTAGAAAGAGTAGAAGTCGGAGAAACAACGATACGAGCAATACTACCAACAACATCACAGACGATTCAGACGACGAAGAAAGAGCTGGTGGAAGTACTGCTGTGGAGAGTGACAATGACACAGACGACGACGACGACGACGACGACGCGTTGTTGCCCAGAAATGCAGCAAACAGTGACGACATTGGGGGTACTGAAGACGCCAGCGAAGAAGAAGAAGAAGAAGAACAACAACATCAACAACAAAATAAACTCTCTCTCCTTCACGTCTTCAACGTAAACAAAGCGCGACTCACCGCGCTATTCGTCGTCATGCTCACGACAATTGGTTTCTGGGCCGCTTACGAGCAAGCCGGCAACGCTTTATCCATATTCATCGACGAGCGCGTCTCGCGCGACGGCGTCCCGACCGCGGCGTTTCAATCCATCAATCCTGGCATGATTCTCGCGCTGACCCCGGTGATCAACCGATACTGGAAATACCAGAGCGAAACCAATCGCGAACCGGACCAGGTGATGAAGATGGCCATAGGATGTTGCCTTCTCGGCCTCGCCAACGTCCTCCTCGCGATCGCCTCCACCAATCTCCCCTCCGGCGCCGTCGCCGAGGCCGATTTACCTCCCGGAATGAAACTCAACCAGTTTTGGATTTGGCTGTACTTCCTCGTCGCCACGGCTGGCGAACTGTACGTCTCTCCGGTTGGATTATCCTTCGTCACGACTGCCGCGCCGAAAGAAATCGTCGGTTTCGCCTGCGGCTGCTGGTTCTTATCCGCTTTCTTCGGCAACTATCTCGCCGGCGAGATTGGTTCCTTGTACGCTTCCGCGAAACCGTTTGCGTTTTGGTCAGCCGTCGGAGGTATATCCGTCTCCGTCGGCGTCGCGTTGGCTCTCGCGAGAAACAAAATCGTCCATGCGTTAAAAGAAGAAGAAGAAGAAGAAGAAGAAGATGAAACGAATAGCAGGAGTCGTGGGAGTAAAAATAGCGCCGTTGAGAGGAGGAGAAGGAATACTACTCGCGACGAAAGAGACGCATCCGGCGGATCGAATAACGCTTTGTAATTTTAACTCACGTGTGTGTTTGCAACCACAAAGATTAGTCCAATGTCTCTTCATTATTTATTCACACTCACTCGTCTTTAAAGCTTATTTAAACCATCGAAAAAATGTCCACCACGAACGTGGGCGAGGAGAACAGACAAAGCACCATTGAATTAGGCGTCCCCATCTCCTCGTCGTCGTTTCCGTCGTCGTCGTCTGATGCGATGAAGATGAAGAATAAGAAAAATCCATTTGGGGAGGAAAAGAACCAATCTTTCCCGGAAATGTTGATGCATTTTCTCACGAAAACCATCCCGTCTGCGATGTCTCCTTTCCAAGTAAAAGCGCTCTCCGTGGCACTTTTGGTCGCGTTTTTTGGTTTATTTTCGTTCGTGATGGAATCCGCGAACTCGAACGCGCAAACGTACGCGGTCATCATCGACGCGGGATCGACCGGGAGTCGAGTGCACGTGTTTCGGTTCAAAAGGGCGTCGGGCGCTCGAGTGCTGAAAGACGAGATTTTTCACGCGATTAAACCCGGGTTGAAAGCGTACGCGTCGGACCCTTTGGAAGCGGCGAGTACTTTGGAACCGTTGATGGAAACGGCGATGAAGCACGTGCCGGAAAAGTTGAGGTCGAGCACGCCGTTGACGCTGAGAGCGACGGCGGGGTTGCGGTTGTTGCCGGAAGGGCCGGAAGCGGCGAGCGCGCTCTTAGAGGCGTCGAAAGTGAAAGTTGGGGAGTACGGGTTTCGGTTAGATGACGAGTACGTGTCTATTTTGGACGGGATGTACGAAGGCGCGTACGGGTGGATCGCGGTGAATTATTTGTTGAGGAAGTTGAGCGGAAGCGTAAAGGCGACGAAGACGGTGGCGGTGGCGGATTTAGGGGGCGGGTCCACGCAAATCATGTACGCGATTGGAAATAGAGATGAAGTCAACCGAGCGCCGGAAGGGTACGTGTTGCCGTTGGAAGGATACGACGTGTACACGAAATCGTTCAAAGGTTTTGGCATCATGGCGGCGAGAGCGAAGATTTTGACGCAAAATTTAGACGCCGGCGAGGAAGGATGGCAGTCGCATCCGTGCGCCGCGAAAGGCTTTCGAGGGGGATGCACTGAGAAGTGTTACGGATTAGAACCGGGGGAAGGGTATAGCGCGATTGGACGGGAAAACGGTGGCGATTTTGAGCAGTGCGTAGACGCGGCGTTGATGGCCATGGAGAAGGATTCCATGGAGTGCGAGGTCGAACCGTGCTCCTTCGCCGGCGCGTGGACGACGAAACGCACCACGCCTTTATACGGCATGAGTTACTTTTACGAAAGAGCGCAAGCCGCCAAAGCCGTGCATTGGCCAAACTCAGAAACGAAAGCGGTGAAAATCACCCCGAGCGATTACAAAAACGCGGGGAAGAGAGTCTGCCAAACGCACGTCGATTCCATCTTAAAAGAATACCCGGACGCCGAGGAGGACCATTTCGAATACTTGTGCTTAGATCTCGCGTACATCTACGCGCTGCTCACCAAAGGCTACGGGTTAAAAGACAAAGAACCGCTCTATTTGGTGGATAAAATCGATTACAAAGGCCAACCAGTCGAAGCCGCGTGGGCACTCGGCGACGCCATCGCGGTCATGAACGCGTTTCTCGTCGAATAGATTTAATTGAGAAGAAATATCGCGCACGTTTAACAACTATTTCATTTAACGCTCTGCATACTACTACAACGCAGCGCTTCTTCGTGACGCGAATAATGCACGCTTAAAATCAGCGCTTTCATAAAACTACACCGCCTCTCTCTCTATTCATCATCTCCGCGACGAGGACGACGACAGCGGAAGCGTTACCGTCCTCCCCTCGCGGCGAGTCTCCCTCCCACCTTTTTCGTCTTCTTCATCTTCGTCTTATTCCTCTTTAAAAACATCTTCTCCTCTTTCAAATCGTACCGCATCTTCCTCTCCCTAAAAATCTCCTTTTGCACCGCTCTCGCTACGTCCCCATCCTTCTCCGCGAGTTCGTTCCAGCAGGCGTTGGAGACTTCCCTGGACAGATCCATCTCCAATTCTCTTTTTATCGCCATCTTCGTCTGCGCGTTTACTTTCTCATTAGTATTCATTTTTCGTAAACGCATCATCTGCGTCGACGCGGTGACCGCGAACGACGCGTACGTTTTCAAGGTTTCGTTTTGGAGTATCGCGTTGACTAAGCGCGAGCGAATGGAATCGAAAGTTCCGTCTTTTTTTAATCTCTTCAGAGTCGTTTTCGTCTGTTTGATCGTTTGTACCGGGGTGAGCTTTTGGTTTCGGAAGGTCGAAGGAGCCTCCTCTTTTTGTCGTCGTCCTCCCCGACCTGGTCCGGAGGAGTGGTATCCTCCTCCTCCTCCTCCGCCGACTCCGGAGTGGTATCCTTGGTTTTTAGGCATTTCCCGAAGCGTCGTTTAATTGAAGAAAAATATGAGTTGGAAGGCTTTTACGTAGTGACGAATATCTCTACACTACCTTAAGAGTATGCGTTGAAGAGAACGAAAGAACAAACGAAATCTAAATATGTGCTTACATTTCACGTCTGTTTGTATTTTATAAATGTATGTTCTTTCTTATCGTGTCTCTCTCTCTCTGTCTGTTCTTCAATCCTTCTAAGGCCCTTGAAAATTTTACGCGCTGCGCGTACTATGATGAAGTCTCTCTCTTTCTTTCTTTCTTTCTTTCTTTCTCTCTCTCTCTCTCTCACGCTTTTATGCCCGGAAAAAAAAGTTTGTCTCGTAGCTCGCCCTCGACGATTTCAGCGTATTCTTCCTCCGTTGGTTCTGGGCACCCTTTTTATCGCAAGTAGTTTACGCACTCGGGGCGCTCGTTGTAACGAGCGTAAGCGATATAGTACCACCGGTCGAGAGGCGCTTTCGCCTCTTCGACTAAGTAGTTCCTAAACCAACGCCTCGTCCTTTCACTATCCTTAACATCTCCGAAACTAACTCTTGCACCTCCGTGCTCGCGATATCTTTTTCCTCGACTTCTTTCGAGCGTTCGTTGATGCAATCGAGTTGGCCAAACACTGCAGCGCCTGCCACGAGGGCGAACGTTAACGCATCAGTTATGTTTCTTTCTTCGACGAAATATTTCACGATGTCCACGTGACCACCGCATGCTGCTAGTCCTGCCGCTTTCTCTTCCGTCTCTTGCGAAGGGTTCACTTTGTCGAAAAGAAATCGAAGACAGTCAAGGTGTCCTTCATCAGCAGCTCGTTCACACAACTTTTCTTCATCACACGGGCAATGGTTAGAGAAGCAGTACTTTAACATCTCGAGATTACCTAAAGATGCTGCCGCTTTAATCGTCGTTTCATCCCACTCGCAATGTTTCACTTCTCTCGCCCACTTGAGGAACTCGAGTTTGTTCGTTTCAGCAACTTGCCAACAAAACCAGGCTTGATCCATCACTCTCCCACTTGTACTTTTCTCTCCCCAGGTCATGTTATTCCACGCCCATTCCAACGTCGAAATGGATGTACATTCAGCAATAACCCAAGGTATTTCCGATACGTTTACCCCGGCGTACGCAAGCACATCTCGACTCTCTCTATTCACCTCTGAAAAGAAATACCTATCTGTCGTATTCAATTTCGGAATCACATGCGAGACAAACACATCCTTGTGATGCAACACCAATCCCGTCCACAACTTGCTCGGCCCGAGCTTTAAACGCTCCATATCCGCCAGAGCATCTTCTTTCTCCTTCTTCTTCTTCCTCT
>Ga0115000_10003460_pt1 | contig 13213 bp, 7 predicted proteins | sample ArcticOcean_MG_C_6_FD_89690 | JGI IMG/M metagenome (GOLD analysis project Ga0115000, IMG submission 89690) | Marine microbial communities from western Arctic Ocean - ArcticOcean_MG_CB8_128 | ecosystem: Environmental > Aquatic > Marine > Oceanic | place: Arctic Ocean: Canada Basin | collected... | reverse complement strand
GAGGCATTCCGCCGGGTCCTCCGGCCGCAACCATGTGTGGAGGGGCCTGTTGTTGTTGTTGTTGTTGTTGTTGTTGTTGTTGTTGTTGTTGTTGTTGATGATGATGATGATGTTGTTGCGGCGGCATTCCTTGATTCCACTGCTGCGGAGGCGCTCCAACTCCGGGATGAAACTGGTAGCTCCCACCAGGTACGCTAACTTTACTCGCATTATTCTTGCTCTTCCCAGATCCGGATGGTTTGGAGGCGCCAGTCGCGCCGCCCGCTATTTTGTTACTCAAAAAGCCCGGACCGCTCGGATTGTTCGGTCCACCTTGTAAACGCTTCAAATACAATCTATACTTTTGTAAGTGTGATGCGACGTTTTCTCTCGTCAATCCTTGCACGTTCATCAAGTCCAAGATACGCTTTGGCACTGCTTTATCGATGCCCAACTGGTTTACGGCGTTCACGAATTGCTGGTGCAGCTCCGCTGACCAAACTACGCGAGGTTTTTTCGAGCCTCCGCCTGAACTTCCACCCGATTGACCAGCTCCAGGCGCTCCGTTGCCTTGCATCGGCATACCATTCATATCCACGCCGCCAGCAGTAGCAGGACTACCACTCATCATGTTGTTTGGATCCAAGTACCCCATCGGCGGAGGATCGCCTTGCGGATGGTATTGCGGATGCGCTCCCTGAGGCATCCCATTTTCTACATATCCTCCCATCATACCAACCGGTGGTGGAATCGAACCGTCTACGTGTTGTTGTTGTTGTTGTTGATGTGTTGATTGCAATGGCGGGTGACCGCCCCCAAGGTGTCCTTGTACGTTTATCTGGTTTTGCTGCTGCTGCTGTCCTGGTCCTGCACCTCCCGGCAGTGGCACCGGAGCTGTACTGTTATTGTTGTTGTTGTTATTATTATCGTTGCCGCTCGTTGTCGTTTGTTGTTGTTGCTGCTGCTGTAACTGTGCTACGCCTTCCACCGTGCTCGGTTTCTTATTCCCCTTCGCTGCCGCGCTCGCGTCCGTCGACACGGCATTATTTGCCTCCGCAATCGTTCTTAATTTTTTATTCATGTGTGTCCCATTCGACGTCGCGTTCATTCCTGAATCCTTCTCGGGACTCCCTCTCCCCGACCTCGCCGGCGACATTGACATCGACCCGGACCGCTGCAACGAATCCGGCCCATTTTTCCTCACCACGTGCTGCCAAATATTCTTCAACTCGTGTATTCTCACCGGTTTCATCAGATAATCGACCGCACCGTGAATGATCCCTCTTAAAACCACCGATTGGTCCGCGTTCACACTCATCATCAACACCGGGATATCAATATCCAAAGCGATTTGCTCCAAAAGTTTAAAACCATCCATATCGGGCATGTGCACGTCGGATAAAACGATATCGAATTCCTCCTTCTTCGTTCGCAAGTATTCTAACGCGGTCACAGAAGACGTCGTGGATGTCACTGTTAAAGTCGACGTTGATGATGTTGTTGTTATTACGTAGTAGAGAGTATGGGTAAAACAAAGGTCAGTAAGTCGTGTTTATATATTGTGCAAAAAGAAAATCATCTCGAATTTCCAAAGTCTCGTCTCCCCAGAAAGAGATAAAAAGTGCGTGTGCGCTGATTGATTTTCTCGATTGTGTTCGTTACGCGATCGCACATCGTCGCTCCACCGCGCATACGCGAATGCAAAAAAGCCTCCAAAGGCGTTCAAAAACGTCCGTAAGAATCAGATGCGTTTAATTCTTCATAACTTTTTCGAATCCTCCCCGAACGAGAGGACGAGTCTTCTCGGTAAACGCGTAAAAAAAGTTCACCAACAGGAGTCGCCGTTTTCTTCCTCAATTTAGATATAAGCGCTTTTCTAAAAATGCTTCAACTAAAACGTAAAAAACGAGAACGATGCGAACGCGAAACGTACCCGTGTATCCGCACTTCTGCAACATCTTCGTGACTATTTTCAAACACAACACGTCGTCGTCCACGACTAATACCCGAAGGTTCGGGATTGTGGGCGTGGACCGACCGCTCATTCTCTCTTCTCGGTGTGTGATGCTTGGCTAAATTTGAGGATAAACGTGCATGAGCCAAAAAGCGAAGGAATGTATGAAAAATTAAATGAGATTTTTGAGAGCAAAAAAAGAGATCAAAAGGCACCCACAAACAAAACACAAGAAGTGTCTCAAAGCAAAACTGTGCAAAATATGTTGTGTATTAATATAATGATGATGTGCTGTAAACACCTCTTTCTCTCCTCCTCCTCAGAAGACGTCGTCGCCTTCGCTGCCCCAAACGTCCAGGGAAGGTTTGGTCGGACTACTTTCGTTTTCTTCTTGTTCTTGTTCTTCTTCTTTAGGTTGTCGTCGTCGTCGCGAGGACGAGCGTTGAAACTCGCGAGAGAAGTCGCTTCCTCTTTCTTCTTCTTCTTCTTCTTCCAGGTCGTCGTTGTCGTCGTAAAACGAGCTCGAATTCCCAGCGGCGGCAGCAGCAGCAGTACCTATGTATCGCCCTCCGATACCACTACTCGTAGTAAATCTTCTTCGTTGTTCCATCATCCCGCCATCCCGGTCGTCCTCGTACAAATCGTCGAACGAGTCGTCGAAGCTCCGAAATCCGCTTTGCGTTTGCGACGGTAACGCGTATCCTCGATTAGTATTATTATTCCTTTTTCGCCCTGTTCCACTTCCGCCACCACGTCTGCCTCTTCTCCTTCTTCTCAAATCGTAGTCGTCGTCGTCCTCCTCGTCGTCGTCGATACCGTCGTACCCTCTCTCCTCTTCCACCTCTAACAAGTTCTGCCTCAACCCAATCGTTTCCGAGGCGAACGCAATCGCAGTTCCAGCCGTCATGAGTTGTCCAAACAGCATCAAAGGGTCTAATCGCCACCCTTGAAAGACCAAAATCCCCCCGCACAGTAAACCGACCGAGGAGAAAAACACGTCTTTATCTCTCGAGACTTCCGGTCGTGTCGCTCGAATTTGGTACAACGCGATCGAGGAGAGCATTAACGAAGTGCCTAAAACCGCCGCCGGGCCGACGTCCACGGACACCAACGCTTTTGTAGTACTTTTCCCAAATCTTCGTTTTTGTTGTTTCTTCTTCGTCCTCTTCGTGTTCTTTACCTTTGCGTGACTCAAGGAAGACGAAGAAGAAAAAGACGAATGACGTCGGGCCGTTAATTCAGACAATAATTGTGGTTGCCCATTCGCACTGATTTGATGATGATGACAACGAGCAGCGGTAGTCAAAAGCATTTTAATAAATCACAGCAGTTTCAGCGCTCCTCCTCCGGTCGTTCACGTCGTAAAAGCTTTTGTTATCGCGCGTGCGCGTGCAAAATGATATATATATATAATACTATTATCTCAAACGAGTGATATAAAATGTGTCTCGTCGTTTGTGGAGTAAATCGTCTGTTTTGTGTGTTTTCAAACAAGAAGAGAATTGAAAAAAAACTCGATCGAGTTTTTTTTTTGTTTTTTTTCGAAAAAGACTGCCTGAACAGCCGAAAGAGAGAAGCTCTTCCACTTCCTAGGAGAGAGTTTTATTTTAATGAACTCTTGCCTCATTCGTAACATTTTAAGCTCGGGTGTTCGTTCCTTCCTACACGAATAAGGCCACCAAGAGCGGCAGAATCACTCTTTCACCGGTGTGTTGAAAACAACAACAACGACAAAGCATTTATTTATATAGTATGCCTGCTTTAACGAAGAGATCTCTGGCGACGCGTTTAGCGCGATTGGAGAAAAAGCTGGGCGTCGATATCTCGTGCGATGATGATGACATCGAAGAAGATGCGTTGAAAAAAGAGGTCGAAGAGGAGGAGGTAGAAGAGGTGAAAAACATCAGGTCGTTGAAAGACGTGCTCGAGGCGCACGTCTCTGGACTCTCCGCAGATGGACTCGAATACGTCTGGTTCGATACGTCTATGCCTCTTTGGACGAGGTGCATCATTGGAATTGTACTTTTTGCCAGCTTTGGAACCATGCTGTGGCTGATTAACGAAACCGTGCTCGAGTATCGGTCCTTCCCGTTCGCGACGAATATACAGTTTCGAGAACGCGCGAACGCGAGATGGCCGGCGATTATGTTTTGACCGAACCACGCTGAATTGAGCAAAGGTAAGATGGTTAAAATCGTAGAAGGAGGTGGTATGGAGAGTGCGAACGTCACGTTCATGAAGTCGATGGTGAGAAGGTGCGAGTTCTTCGGTTTGGAGTGCGGCGGCAAAGAGGAAATAGATAAATATTGGACGGTGGAAAATTTAGGAGAGAGATATGGTTTTTGTTTGGAGTTCAACTACAAGGATAAAGTGAACGACAAGTTTTGCGCCGAAGATGAGAACGGAGAAACGCACGAGACGGATTGCTTGTTCGGTTTATACGGAAATCAGTACGGTTTGAACGTCTTTTTGGATCCGCTTCTGCGGTTCAACTCGATCGACGAAAATGATCCGTATACCGGCGCGACGGCGTTGTACAACGCGAGCGATATCAATAAAATGTACCACGGACTGTACATCGAGCTGCACGGGACCAAACACGATGCCATGCCTACATTCAATTCCGTTTTGAGCGCCGTCGGTCAAGCTACGTTCATATCGATGAGCGAACGAGAGACGAAGCGACTCGGGAAGCCGTATCGCGAGAAAGAGTGCAGTAAAGATCCACTGTATTCCAAAGCCGTTTGTATCACGGCGTGCGAAGAAGATATCCACGAAAAATGTCAGTACGATACAACTAAAACGCTCGAGGATAATCTGCACGGCAATTCGACATATCACGAGTGTTATAACACGGAGATGGCGTCCCCAATCTGCCAATGTGACGAGCAGTGCGAATCGGACGACTTTATACCAATCGTGTCGACAACAGAAGTGCACCTGAACGCCTCCATCGATGCTATCATGAAGCCATCGCCGAATTTGAACGACTACGCGAACGTTCACGTGTACTACAACGCCTTGAGTTTGGAAGTTATCGAAGAGTTACCTGTTTTCAATTTCTACGTCTTCGTCGGCGTCGTATTCGGACACATTGGTTTCTTCACCGGTTTCAACTTGATCTCCGTCTCGCAAATCGCCGTGTGCTTTTTGCACCTCTTGAAAAGAATTCTTGCGAAGAAATATTGAACTATTACTACTTAGATGTCGATGACGATGACGATACATTATTGATATTATTTTTATTATTATAAAATTTGTAGTACTTGACACATTCCAACGAACTCTTCTAAAAAGTCTTATAAAACACTTTCGTATGATACCCCATTTTTATAGCACGCATAAACTCTCTCTCTCGAGAACGATATTAGTATCATTAATAATACTCATACTAATACTACTAATAATGGCGCGCGAGGAGCCCTGACTTTCTGTGCTCAAACACACCACTACTGCGTCGTCGTTGGGAAGAAGAAGTGAAAGAAGAAGACCAATTGAAAAGGAGTAAAATGAAATTCGAAGCGGACTTGTCGGTCGTGCGAGCGGCGACGAGAGTGTTGAGAAGAAGAAGAACAGATAAAGAAGAAGAAAAAGAAGAAGAAAGAGGAACGGATGAAGGTGGAGATGTGTTTTCTGCGTTTTGTTGTGTCGTCGATGATGATGATGATGATGATGCGTTTGAGGAGGAGGAGGAGGACGGCGACGACGAAAAGAAAACGACGACTTGTTCTTCGAAAACGATGTGGACCGGGAGCGAAGACGGGACGATCGTCCGGTGGCAAAACGCGTCGTTTACGTCGTCGTCGTCGGTAACAAGAACAACATTTTTCTCCTCGCACAAGCAGACTGTACAAAACTGCGACGAACTTAAGTTTCAACCGACGCACGTCATGCGCGGGCACGACGGCGCGGAAATCGTATCGATGTTTCGTAGCGCTTCCTTTCGCGTGACGTCGATATCGAGAGACGGCAGCGTGTGCGTTTGGAACGGAAGAACTATGCAATGCGAGGAGAAGAGACACGTGGATGATTCACAATCGACGACGCGAATATTAGATTGCGTTTTGTTGGAGATGAAAGGGGGGTTGGAAGTTGTCGTGGTGGCGACGTTGGACGCGGGGGTGACGGCGTACGACGCAAAGACGATGAAAAGGATCTCGAAGGTTTGTATCCACAGTGGCAGTAGCGGTGATGATAGCAAAAATGACGATGCGCTGGTGGTGAATTTAAAACTTGGTGCGCCAGAAGGCGTGCGATGCGACGAGATTTTAGCGACGTTTGACGACGGCGAAGTCAAATTGATCAACGTGAAAGAGGAAATTGAAAAGCAACACCAACAACTCGCTAAGAAACAACTCGAAAAAGAGAAAGTTATCACAGCAGCGGCAGCAGCGCCGTCGTCAACAGCAACGGCAGAGACGACTGACGAGACGGAAGGTGGAGATGCAGATACGAACCAAAACAACGCCGCGCAGACGAGATTTGCCGAATACGCCGGTTTAGGCGGAGGAAGAAGAAGACGATTTCAGAACATGCCGCCGTCGACGAGTACGAACGCGTCTGAATATGGTGCCCTGAAAAGTGGCGACAATGCAGTGGTTTCCTCGCAAACATATTTATTCAGAGAGAGATGGATGATGATGAAGAAGAAGACGACGACGATGACGGCGCAATCTAATCCCAAGAGTGGAGATACTATCAACGTCAGTAGCAGTAGTAGTACTAGTAGTAGCAGCGGTAGTAAACACGACGTAGGATTTAGTTTAATAGCGTTTGGACTCGCGAACGGTATCGTCGAAGTACACTCGATGGATAATGATGATGATGATGATGATGATGATGATGATGATGATGATGATGATGATGATGATGATGATGATGATGATGATGATGAGAAAGAGACGTGCTCTAGTTCTAGCAACCATCGTCACAAAGGTGCGGTTCGGTGTCTCGCTCAGGTGAAAATTCCCTTTGTGAAGAATAGCGATGCGATCGCCAACGAGTTGCTTCTTTTTGCGAGTGGCGGTGATGACGGGACAACGAAACTTTGGAAGGTCGAGAAGAGAAAAGGTCAGCGAAGTCTTGAACTCGTCGCACAGTCTCGGCATCACATCGCACCAACAGTTGCAATCTTACCGCTCGAGAGTAATAAAGGTAGAGAACAAGAAGAAAAAATAGTTCAGTTCATGACGATATCAGAAAACGGCGACGTTGGCATTTTAGGAGTCGCCGCCGAAGAGGCAGGATTAGTATATCACACCGAAGACGACGATGATAGTAAGAACAACAGTATTCCGTTTCGAATCGCGGAGTGTAAAATATTCTCGCGATTCGAACCGGACGATGATTTGTGCCCCTCGAAACTGACGCGAGGCGTTTGCGAAATTATCCTCGACGAGAAGATGCATTTGCTTCGAATTTTATACGTTTCAGGAAGTGTAAAGATTTGGGATACGCTCGGAGATGAAGTTTTAGAGAGAGAATTGTACAGTTCTTTGTCGAGCGTGGAAATGTGGAAACAATCGAGACCGTCGGGACCACCGGAGATGAGGTTCGCCGGCGGAGGGAAATTTTGGAGAGTGCGTGAAAGCGCGTCTTTATCAAAAATAGAATCGCCAAACGTGAACAGCTGGTTTCGCGAAGACGTCGTGCCGCTAGCTTCGTCCAACGCGCCGTTTCTTATGAGTCTCGCGAATCTTGGGAAAATAGTGGCGAATAGTTTGTCGCAGCAATCTTCAGATGCTGCCACGTCTGCGTTATCGGTCGCTTCTCGAGTAACTAACGGGCGGCAAAAACGAAACGTGATTTTTTCGAAAGTTCGCATTGGACGTGACAACGACGCAACGACGGTGGTACTTCTCGACGACGATAAAAGCGACGACGAAACAAGTTACGATGATTTCATGGAAGCTACGATTGCTCGAGTGGCGGTTGAGGCTGCGTCTTCTTCTTTCTCGTCCAAGAGGAATTCTGTGATTGAATCTATAGGGATCCAAGAACTCACCGAGATGCAAGCGAGACGACTATTCTTCCGATGCGTATCTCTTTGGTCGAACGAAACGCCGTGCATTCGAGCAGCGTCGAGAAGCATCGCGAAAGCGGTTCTCCACAAATCTGGTATCTCCGAAGCGCTACGTTTACCGGCGCCGCCCGAAGCCGACGAGGACGAGCGAGACGAAGAAGAGAGAGGCGACTTGTTCGACAGAGCTGCTGCGAAAAATGGCAAATCAGAGGAGGAGGAAGAGGTTGCATCGTTTTGGCACGCGTTCTTCATACGGAAAGAGGACGAAGCTATCCTTTCGTCTTCGAGTGCGAAAATACACAAAGGCGTGATTGGTCTCTTCGTATGCGCGGTTGGTTTACTCTCTTCGGACGAAAGCACGAGTGATGCTCGAATCGCAGACGCCTGGAAAGGCGCGGCTATTTCGCATCTCTTGAAGTTTGTCGCTCACGCGGGCGACAACGATTCCACGCTCGTACACTCGTTGGCCTCGTGCATTTTACGAAGCGGTATTTACGGCGACGACGACGAGGACGACTGCAACGAGGACAATTACGCCAGCGTAAACGGGTTCAACAACAAAGATTGGTTTTCGTGCGTCCGAGATCCGAATCGCTGTCTCGAAGATGCCTTTAAATCGTCTTCCTTTGAAGTCTTGACGGCTTTGGCGTCCGCCTCGCCGTCGTTTTACGTAGCGCACGTGATGAAACGCTTCCGCGAAATTCCAGCCGATTCGCCTTTACACGCGACATCCATCGATGCTTTAACTGAAGCCGTTTTACAATCTTCCGCGAAAAGATGGACGTTCGAGCCACACGTCGTTTCTATCGCAGAAATGCTGTCGTTATGCGTGAGCAGTAACATCAGTGGTACGCTCTCCAACAGCGGAAGGGGCATGCAAATGGCGGAAATTTCGTTAGCCGTGCAACTCTCGCCGACGCCTGCACAGGCGCCAACTACGCCTTCGAGTTTACGCAAGACGTGTAAACGCTCGGTTGTCTCGTTAGCGTTAATGCTCGCTAAGCGTTGTCGAAATGTTGCATTCCACGAACCGACGAAACGCTTGGCCGTAGGTCTTCACGGCGCCGTTAAAGGCGGATCGCTCCTCGCCGTCTACGATTTATCTGTTGGACAAAAATGGCGCACGTTGGAAGACGACACCGTGGACAACGCGGCGGAAAAATTCGCGAGCAGCGCGGCGAGCGGCGTCTCTGGCGTCGTCGAAGCGTTGGCTAAAGAAACCTTCGGATTAGGCATCGGAGATTTACAGCGACAAAGTCCGGCGAAATCAACAAACAACTTGAGAAGACACTCGCAACAAAAATCGAGCGCGAGTTCCTCGAACGTCATCTGCTCCACGCTCGGTGCCGTCGCGTTCGACGAGGAGGGCCACCAGGTAGCCGCCTACCTACACGAACGCTGTTTCGTGTACGTCTGGAACGTCAACCCGAGCTGGCGTCACGCCTTTGCGCGCGGCGTCGTTCCTCTCGGCACGTCCCAACGCATGCCCTGCGTCCCGCTCGACGACTTGGATACGACGAACACTACTAAACAACAACAAGAACAACAAATTTCACAGAAGCACATAAAAAACAAGAGCATAACTTTGCGATGGAAAAGCAGCAACGAATTGCGGTTGCAGCACGGTAGATTGGACATGGTCTATCGAATAGGTGCCGATTATTAGAAAACATCTAGATGCAAACGTTGTAGTACAGTCCTCTTTACGATTTTGAGAATTCTTTTTTTTCTTCACTTTTTATCTCTCTCACAACACGCTTCTTTGTCTCATCTTCGTCAGCGCTCGCGCGCAATCATCAATACTAACACCACGCGACGAGGATGGGATTCAGAGATTCAGCGCCTTTATCCGATTTGAAAGCGCCTCCTCCTTCTCGTCCGCCTCCTCCTGTTCTTAACAACAACAACACCAACGACGAAAAGAATCATCACATTCGTTTTCATCATCATCAGATCGGAACGACACCTATACCTGCTGCTCCTCGGATGAGGGATAGTGCTGCTGCTGGATATTCTATGCATCAAAGTCCTGCGGCGGCTGCGGCGTCCTCGCACGCGTCGTCGTTTGGTTCTGGATTTCAGCAGCAGCAGCCGTCGTCGTCGTCGTACGCGCCGGTTCAACAACAACAACAACAACAACAACAACAACATTTCATGCCACCGGCTCCGGTACCGCCGGCATCCGTTGGCATTGCGTCTGCGCAGCAACAGCAATTACCGGCGGCGCAGTTTTTTAATCCGAATTCGCAGCAGCAACCGTTCGTGGTGCAACAACAACAACAACAACAACAACAACAACATCCTTCTTTGACGGCGTTGAATAATCAACCGTACCAGCAGCAGCAAATGCCAGGAACGACAACCACAACCGTTCGCGGGCGCGAACGGTACTGCTCTGGGGGCGCGTGGGTTGGCCCGGCGCCGGCGTGGCCGACGCCACCGGCGACGTGTTCCGTGGAGACGTGCGATTTTTCGCGAGTGAAGCCAGAGTACGCGAAATGTTGCAAGACTTTTAGGAAGAGGTACGAAGGGTTGTTTGGTGGTAATAATAGCGATAGCAATAGCGTGTCCTTCGCGAAGAAGAAAGAGTTGGAAGTCGTGAGTAGAAAGATTGGAGGTTTATTTTATTTGATGGGGAAAGATATCGCGGAAGAGAACGGCGCGGTGACTCAGGAGTTGGGCGTAAAGTTGAACGATTTAGCCGGCGCGTTAGAGCGCATGGATTTTGGAACGGTCAACGCGGTGTTGTTATATATAGGCGCGAAACACTGGGAAGAGGCCGTGTATTGGTACCCTGGCTTGAAACGAATCGTGAAGCAGTAAATATAGTAGTTTACACGTATATATAACAATGTCGATGTTGTTAGCAGCGGATATTATAGTTCTGAACAAAAAATGTGCGAGCGCGAGCGTTCATCATCAAACTCTTCTTTTTTGCTTTGCGCAAATGACGTGTGCTGTTTGATGATGAATGGTGAAGCGATGTTTCCATGCCGTGTGTGTGTGTGTGTGTATGTGTGTGTTTCTTCTCCTCTCTCCTCTCTTCTCTTCCTCTTTCCTCCTCCCGTCAATATTTCAAAGCCTGGAAAACCTGGCAAGTGCAACGCTTTTCCGTTTTGCGGCTTTTCCAAGTTCAAAACGAAAGGAACGAACGCTTTTGCCCACTGCGTGTACTTTTCTCTCTCCGTGATGCCGTGTTTTTCAATTTGTCCGTCTCGAAGTTTATCCTTTTGCACGGGCTGATACTGGTTCTGCGGCGGCATCCCACACGTCATACCCGGTAATATACCCGGATCGATCGACGCGCAAATCACCTCTTCCTCCGCCTTTTCACCTTTAAAATCTCTCGCCAACATTTTCGTCGCGGCTTGAATGCTCGCCAGGGACACTCGATACGGCGCGACGGCGTGCACGCACGGCGGATGAATCACCTGCGTCACGTTCACAATTTTCCTCGGTCTCACGTGACACGAACACTCCTCCGGCGACCTGAGCGACATCCACCCTTTCCCTAAAACCTTCTCGTCGCCGCAAACCATCGTCCCGGCGAACGCGCTTTGGACGTTCAAGATACCTTTCATATCATCGCACGATCGAGCCCAATGTTGCGGCTTTTCCGCCCACATTCTCGGTGCGCACGACGTTTCGTGCATGCTCTCCGCGACCGTTTGCGGTAACTTCCCCACGTTCGCAACAACGATATCCGGCGTTCGTCCGTGCATGAATAAAATTTTATCTTTCCACTCGCCCACCGCCACGTGCGATTTTAAATCCAAGCGTTCAATCGAAAGGCGTTCGCCGAGGAAGTACGAGGCGAATTGGTCTTTCATCTCGATCTTTGCCGATTCAGACGTCGTTGCAGCTGCCACGAAAAAGTACATGTCCGCGTAGTTTAGAAACGCGTCCGTGATAAACGGTCCTAGTAGTAAAAATTTCGTCGTCGTTTACACAGAGCGTGACAGAAGACAGAGAGAGAATTGGAGAGAGAGAGATGGAATAATGAGTTCAAAGGTATCCGAAGGAGAGAGAGAGAGAGATGGATGGAGTTATAAAGTGCAATCACATTCTTGGAAAAAAAACGACCAAAATTGAATAAAATAAAATCACCTAATCCGTGGCCGGCGTCCGCGATTATCGCGAGCGCAGAACACGGTTGCTCTTTACTATTTTTCGATTTTGCTTTAGTAGCTCTCTTGGTCGTCGTCGTCGCAGAACACGAAGAAAACTGTTGGCGCAACGTGAGCAGCGCTTTTCGTCCTCCTCGAAGCATTAGATATGATTTTTTTTCTGACGCTTTTAAGAAAGGGTTGCCTTTTCTCTATTTTCTCTCTTTCTTTGCCACGTGGCAAAAAAAAAGAAGAGAAAGAAAAATGACAATATACTATGCGCGCGTTTGTCTTCTGCACGCAAACGCTTTCAACGAATTATTTCGCGCGATGATGATGATGGTGATGAGATGATGTGTTGTGCGCTTTGCGTTTCTGTGCTCCTCTTTTCGCATCATCTCATCATCATCATCTCATCATCACGTGTGTTGTGTGGGGTGTGTTGGTCGCGTATTTTTTTACACTTGAAAATTTACCCTAATAGGTTTTGTACTCTGTTGCTCTCTTTCTGGAGCACACTACATGTTTACGTTTTCGGTTTTTGCAACTTTTTCGCCTTCCAACGTGACTTGAGAATATCCTGAAGACCTCTGAAGACCAGGTCATCAAACCTTCAGTCGTGATTAGGTTTGATGTCGTGTATCCTCGTGTCTCCCTGAAGACCCTGAAGAGCAAAAGTTCTTTTTTATTCTTTCTTTTATCTTATAAAATATAAAAAGGTCTTCAGGGGTCTTCATCGAAAAGTACGAATAGGACAACCTCAAACCAAATCGCGGCTGAAGACCACCTCTACACAATCTTATGGTATAGTTTGCGGGTTGGGGAAAATGAGCAGCGATTATCAAATGGCCAGAAAGAAGCAATTAAGCGAATGAAATCGCGTGCACTAATAATACGGCGATGGCGCATACGGACGACGCTTCGCCATCACCATCGCCTTTTGCGCGTCGTAACAACCGTTCTTTCGCTTCTTTTTTCGTTTGGCGCTCTCTGCGCGGCGTCTACGTGCGAGAACGAGATCGACTACGACGCAGTTCGGGAGAGATTGGTCTGGAAAATCGAGACGGCACGCATCAACTACGAGCCGTTCGCGCACGTGTTCATGGAGGAGGTCTTTTCCGACGACGTCTACGATTGCATTCTCGAACATCT
>Ga0115000_10003459_pt1 | contig 13213 bp, 9 predicted proteins | sample ArcticOcean_MG_C_6_FD_89690 | JGI IMG/M metagenome (GOLD analysis project Ga0115000, IMG submission 89690) | Marine microbial communities from western Arctic Ocean - ArcticOcean_MG_CB8_128 | ecosystem: Environmental > Aquatic > Marine > Oceanic | place: Arctic Ocean: Canada Basin | collected... | reverse complement strand
TGATGAAAGCAATCGCCTTAACAGATTCTATTCTACTAGCTGCATCAAGTATAGACAGGGTTCCTACGGTATTTGACATAAACGTAGTAAATGGCTCTCTATATGCCTTGGGAATAATAGCTTGGCCAGCTAAATTAATAATCAATGAAGGCTGGCATTCCTCTAAAAAACTCTCTACCTCATCTAAAGAAGAAATATCTACATTTGACTGCATTTCAACAAAATTTTGGAAATTCAACTCATCATACAATCTATCACCTGATGAGGATCTATTATCAATGCCATAAACCTTCCACCCCAAAGTAGAAAAAAGCGCAGTAGTCCAAACTCCAATAAACCCTTGATTGCCAGTAATTACTACTTTTTTGTCACTCATTTATTCCCCTATTTAATCTATAGAAATAATTCATTACTTAATTATTTCTTCTGTTTGCTTTACAATATCTATGGATTTCGACTTAACATTATTCTTACAAGATTCATAATTTTTTATTAAGCTTAATAGTGATTTCCTTATTTTTTCGATATTATTAATATCTACTGCCATATGACCACTCTTCAACATTATTTCTTTCAATTCAATGCTATTTGTTAGTGCCAATATTGGGTTTGAAATATTTAAGTAATCATACGTTTTATATGGTATGGTCGTGTTACTCCTACTATCATTATGTTGTACCAATAGTGAAACCATATAGCCACTAGCAATCTTAATTGCTTCTTCCCGAGGTTTTATAGGCTCATAATTAATATAAGGACGGGATAAGTGGTGATCCTTTAAATCTCCATACATTTCTCCAAGATTGAGTATTTCAATATCATCTTTACTAATTTCTTTTTCTTCTATTAGGCTATCAATAGCCTCAATAAGCGTATATAAATTTCGGGCTGAATACAAAGTTCCAAGATGAATGATAGTTAACTTATCTCGATTAATTAGTTGATTTTTTACATTGAAATTTTTAGATCCTGGATATATTCCAACAACATTAGCATTAATATTTTGGTATTTACTCTGAACGTAACGTGCTGCATCATAAGTAACATATACAACCTTATTTGCATAACTTAACATTATTTTTTCCACATAACCCAAGAAAAATGTTGATCTCGAATTTCTTCCAATCCCCTTTCCAGTTAAAGGATCTTGAAGTTCGCAAACTAATCTAGTCCTTGTGAAAAATTTCACAAATATTCCAGCTAAATGAGCCCCTGCAGGACCACCAGTTGTAAATATCAATTCACATCGGTGCCTAATAGACAAATACAATGCACAAATAGCAGCTGGGAATGTCCAGGACCATTTTCCACCACCATTTCCTGATGTAACATATTTTTGGAGCAAATCCAGCATTAATCCGATCGTCAAAATAAATGGCAATAACAACATTAGGGTAAATTTTGGAATTGGCTGTTTATCATTTTTTAATTCATCAATCTCGTGTCTTAGATCTACTAATGATAATGACGGGATCCTATAATGTTTTACATTTTTATTACATAGTTTTTTTGAAGAGATACTACTCAATAATATTACTTTTTTGCCAAGATAATCTAAAGCACTTATTTTATCCTCAGCCCATTCAGCAGGACAACATCCTTGTAATGCGTAAAAATAAGTAATCATTAGAATACTGTCTTTTTTATTTAAAAACACTTTTATCCTTTATTGTGTAAATTCTATTGCAAATATCCAAAGCAGAATCTTTATGGGCAATTATTAAAATCATTGCACTGGCTTTTGTAAGCTCTAAAACTTTATTAACACACTTTTCTGTATCTAAATCCAAACCACTTGTCGCTTCATCTAGTATTATCAATTCAGGCCTTCTAACTAAAGCCCTAGCAATTCCCACTCTTTGTTTTTGCCCACCTGAGAGAGAAGCTCCATTCTCACCAATATAAGTGTCTAATCCATTAGGTAAACTCTGTATCAAATCGTCCAATTTTAATAAACTAACAATCTTCAAAAGAGTTTTATTATCAATATTTTCATCATAAAAAAGAATATTGTTTCTTAACGTGTCATCAAACAATATAACATCTTGTGGGACATAGCCTATTTTGGATTGCCATAAGGCTAAGTTATTTTCAATATTAAACTCATCATTAACAATAACTGAGCCTTTATTTGGCTTAATAAGTCCCAACAATACATTGATTAATGTAGATTTTCCAGAACCACTCTCTCCTTTTAGCCCAATAATATTATTTTTAGATAAAGTAATGTCGGCATTCTGAAGAACAAAGTTAGTTCTATTGCTATATTTGACAGTAATATTTTGACATGTAACATTCTCTAGTTTGCCGTACTCCTCTTTGGCTTGATTAGTATTATTTTGTACCTTTGCTTTATCCCCTCCAAGCTCCATTAGAATATTCTCAACTGCAGACTTAGCATGAGTGAAAGATTGAAAATTCATAACCACTCTGTTTGTTGATGGTAATAATTTGATGGTAACAGCAACAAATACAGTAAGCTCTACAATAATTTGAGTCGTCTCTAGCCCACTCACTAAGCTCACACTAGCTATAATGACAATCACAATTAAACCCATAATTTCAAGTATCAATTTTGGTATTTGTCCTAATGCTAAGGCCTTACCAAGTGAGAAAATACTGGCATTAGTATGCTTTTCATATATATTAAATAGCTTATCTTCTTTTGCATATAAGCTTATTTCCTTATGGGCGTCAAATGCTTCTTTAGCAATCTTAACCTGATGACCATCACTTTTTAATTGTTGCTTTCCATAAAGCTTTAAATACTTTGAAGTAGTATTGGTAATTAGAAGTCCAGTTACAAAAAAAGAAAAGCCTGCTAAAAGAACCCCATAAGGATTAATAAACAATAAAAATGATAAGATAAATACAATTGGTAAAATCTCTGCAAGCAACGTAATAGCTGGCATAACCAAGCGACCTTCTATCTGATTGCATTCGGTAGTTATGTTTCTAATATAGTGCGCAGTATTTGACTCAAGGTGCATCATAAAGTCTCTATTTAGATACATTTTAAAAAGTCTCTGTTGAATATTAACTCTAATTTTCAAAGATGTATTAAATGCAAATCTAGAGGATAGAAATATAAAAACTCCTTTTAATATCATGAAAAATAAATAAACACCAAATAGCAACATAATCTTGTTAGAATTTGATAAGTCATTTAATTGAAATAGATCAATAATATATGCACTATTACTTTCTGGCTCTAAAATAAAACTCATTAAAGGAATTAAAGCTGCTAACGATACAACTTCTAACAATCCCGTTAAACTTAAAAATGGGATAAGAATATAGATTCTTTTCTTTAGCTCTTTTGGAATGTAGTGATAAAACTGAAAATATATTGAATTTTTGAATATCTTCATATATAAATACCAATCTTTTCTAACTGCTTTAAGAACCATTTTGCAAGTTTTTTTATAACTGTATTTTTATTAACAATATTTCTAATACTATTATTCCCTCTAACCCCAGAACCAACGAATACTCCTTTTTTTATCCTATCTTTTGTGCTTAAACATAAATTAAAACCTTTGCTTGTATAGTATTGTAAGGCTATATCAAATCTACTTAGTGCAGTTTGAGATGAAGATATAGCATTGTTATCTGTCCCAATTTTCTCACCATATTCTGGCAAACTACCCCACAAACTTTTATCATTATTTGGGTGAGGTGGTACATAAGTTCCTAATCCAAATTTTTGTAACATATAAGAAAAATGAATATCTTCGCCTGCAATTTTACTTGCATTTTGTGGTGGCATCTCGCTCCAAAAGTGAGCCAAATGCTCCCGTTTAAAAAACCAAGCATGGCCTACTATATCTACTTGAACAGTCTCCTCATTTGGATTTCCCCACCCATAATGCTCAAAAGGGTGGTACCTTTTTGGACTCATATACCTCAAACCCCTAGTACCGAGTAATCCATCATATTCTTTGATGGTATTTATACAGTTTTCAAACCATCTGTTACCCGGAATAGTGTCGTCGTCAAAAATACAGATATAATCAGCATCTATGTTAAGTGCATAAGCAAATCTCGCCCATACTCCTAGATTTTGAGAACATTCTGCAAGTATAAATCTTGAGTTAAGATTTTCATCTATAGTTCCACCCTTATTTTTCCATACATAAATTTCAGATGGCTTTATTGTCTGATTTTCAACTGCATCAAGCTGTAACTCTAAAAACTTAGTCCTCTTAAATACATTTAATACAACCGATATCTTTGGCTGTGTGTTATTCATCACCATTTTAAGTTGTACCTTTTAGATCTTTTATAAAAATAATTCTCAAGCGAGGACATAGATCCGTGATACTCTCTAGTCTCGCTATCTAGTGATAATAAATCATTAACAGAGGTACCAATATCTATAAATGTTATATTCTTGACATGAAGTTTATGCGCAATGATATTGCTCAACGATGATGCAGATGATAGCACCAATGAATTATCATCAATTTTCCCTAATTGCTTCATAATAGAATCTAGGGTTTTCTTGTATTCTAAAAAAAAATTATCAGGAATTTTGATGTGTACAGCTCCACTCAACAAATCAATGGGTTTTGCCCTGTAATTTGCAATGACATATACCTTACTATACTCACCGAATAGTGGGACTAATTTTTTTCTGTAATTCATGTAATTAGAATTCAAAAACAAATCAGAAAATGTCATTCTAGCATCAAACCCGCCATTTAACCTTAATAGAAATTCCCTATCTTTAAGTGCATCATTATGAAGTGTCGGAATTCCTTTGTAAAAATTTTCACCCCTAAATAATCCACTACTAAGCAAATCTCTTCTAATATCTTGGTTCAAACCTGGATCAAACTTCTTAGCATCAAACGCTGGAAAAGTATTTGTAAACTCTCTACCTCTAAAAAATGTCTTTCCATTATTTATTTCAAGATAACGATTTCTTAATACTTCAATTTCACCATCACTAAATCTGATAAAAGAAAATGGCTCCTTATTCTTCAGTTTGTATATAAAATTATTTAAATGCTGCTTTGGGCATGGGTCACTCATTACACCTCCCCTCTGACATTTAAATCAATATCATACTTTTTACTTAGAGAACTTATCTCTTCTTTCCATTCACTTGTCGCCCACTTACCTTTGGAAATAGCTGAAGTTACATGGGAGAAATAACCATTTTTTAATAGGTATTTACCAATTTTAATACTGCCTTTAACCGCTGAAAATCTTAGATTAGACTCAACGCATACTTTTTCTAATCCATAAATATCTTCATTAAAATTAGCTAAAAATTCACATAAAAAATCAGGCTTTAAGAGTGACACCTGCAAAGAAAAAGAATGCCCACCGTAATTCTTTACTAGGCTTGGAAATGAGTCATGGTCTTCTTTGCTGTCCACATAGTTTGTATCTACAAGCTTAATGTAATATTCATTTGAATTACTCATATAGTGGAGTAAGGTATTTAAATACACTTGATTTACCTTGTTAACAAGCGGCATATCTTCATGTACAAAGTATATAAAATCAAAAATTTTACCAACCTCAGTAAAAGCTTTTATAAGTCTATTTGTATATTTTTCTTCATTTTCGTATGTCAATAATTCGACTTGAGTATCATCACTAAAGCTACTAAATAATTTAAATGTTTCTTCTGAAGAGTCAGAAATCAAATATATTTTTTTACAATTACTCGGCAAATATTCTTTTGCTTGATTTATTGCCATATCCCAACAATCTGAAAATGAGGAGTGACTATATATCACATAGGAAAATTCTATAGGATTTATCATTTGTCCACTATGTGTATGCTTAAAATCTTTTATATCTAAAAATCTAGTGTCCTTTCTTAACTTATTATCCAAAATAAATGACTTTAATATCGCGTGAATATTGAGAGCTTGATAATTTGGAAAAACTACCTTAGTTTTTGAGCTTATTAATAAACTGTTTTCACCAGATAAAAGAGGCTGCTCTAATTTATGCTTAACTATCCCCTCTAGTCCTGTGAGTTTAGTAGCAATAAATGGTGATAACTGCTTAAATAAATCAAAATTGAATCTTTTTAAAATCTTATTATGAATAAATTTTTTATACCTATCAATAAATTCATGTGTTTTATTTTTTTGAATAGCTAATGGCCAGCCATTTTTTGTGAAATTATCAAAATAGTCATTTTTATTAGCAAATACATCTAAAGCATATTTGTCAAGTTGTTCAAACTTAATAGCCAATTTATATGGTGAAACAAACCACATGTCTGAATACCCTTCATCTACTGCACTGTAATAAGATATATAGTGATAATTCTTATCTAAAGATTTATCAAAAATAATATTATTCACACTATCACTACCAGAGCCTTGATCCCAGCTAGTGGCTAATATTTGTGCATCTTCATCTATGTCAAAATTCCTTAATAGTTTTATAGCTTCCGCTCTTGATCTTAAATTACCAAGTATGGTCTGTGGCGTAACATTACTCCAAGTAGAGTCACTTCTTCGAAGGCCTTTTTCAAATTTATTAACTGGATTAATTAATGGCATAAATTCTTTCGTAAAACTGCCCTGCAACTCAGATGATGAAAAATTCACATTGTAGACATTTTTTACGAGGTTATTAAACTCTGGATTCCAACTGTGTGATACAATTTTCAGGCTATCAATATCATATATAGCACTCTGAATATTTATAAACCCCTTCCAAAAATTCATAAGATTTGCTGAATTTTCTCTTGTGATTTTTCCAGATATTGCTATAAACAATTTATTCATTTATAAAATATCCTTTGATAGTAGTCACAACTTTTTCTACAGACTCCTTACTTATTCCAAAATACAAAGGGAGTCTTATGAGTCTCTCACTTTCCCTAGTAGTATATTGATCATCGCCATCAAACTGTCCAAATTTTATACCCGCCTCTGAAGAGTGAAGTGGAATATAATGGAATATAGCTAAAATTCCTTTTTCTTTTAAGTGGCCTATCAACTTACCTCTAACATCTAAGTTTCGAACTTTAATATAAAACATATGTCCATTATGGATACAGCCATCTGGAATAATTGGGAGATCAATTAATGTTTGGCTTTTTAAATCTCTCAAGCCATCATAGTATTGATACCAAGTATTTAGTCTATTTTTATTTATCTCATCTACCTTTTCAATATTCCCCCAAAGGTACGCAGCACTTAAATCATTCATCAGGTAACTACTTCCAATATCAACCCATGAATACTTATCCAACATACCTCTAAAAAACTGACTTCTATTTGTTCCTTTTTCTCTGATGATCTCAGCACGACTTACAAACCTATCATCATTAACTATTAAAAGTCCCCCTTCCCCACCACTAGTATAGTTTTTTGTTTCATGAAAACTAAAAACCCCTAGATGCCCTATCGAACCAAGAGGACTGCCTTTGTAGGAGCTCATCATTCCCTGTGCAGCATCCTCCACCACAAATAGCTCATGGCGGTTGGCAATATCCATAATCACATCCATCTCACACGCTAGACCTGCATAGTGAATTGGCACAATTGCTTTCGTTCTTGATGTAATTGCGGCCTCTATCAAGGTCTCATTAATATTCATGGTATCAGGACGAATATCGACAAACACTATTTTGGCCCCACGCAACACAAATGCATTTGCTGTGCTAACAAATGTATAGCTAGGCATAATAATCTCATCATCAGACTGAATATCAATTAATATAGCTGCCATTTCTAAAGCAGCAGTGCCTGAAGGGGTTAGCAGAACACTTTCACAATTCAATTCATTTTCAAACCAAGATTGACATCGTTTGCCAAAGTAGCCATCACCAGAAATTTTATCGCTCTGCATAGACTGTAAAACGTATTTTTGTTCATTTCCTGTTAAAGGTGGCTTATTAAATGGAATCATCTATTGTGATTTTTCAGTTATTATATTAAAAGTCATTAAAACACTTTAAATAATTATTTTTTAATTAAATAATTATTTAAAACCAAAGCATCTATGCCAGATTGATAAAAGCAATCAATAGCATCCCCAGGTGTTTCCACTAAGGGCATGCCATTAATATTAAAAGACGTATTTAATAATACTCCATATCCTGATAATTTTTTAAATTCATTAATTAGTATCCAATATTTATTATTTACTTCTTTATCCACAGTCTGAAGTCTACCCGTCCCATCATAATGATATACTCCGGGAAAAATATCCTCATACTCTGGTTTAAATTTAAAAACTTTCTCCATAAAATATGACGTTTGTTTATTACTTATTGTAAAATATATACTTTGCTCAGAAGATAAAACGGAAGGTGCAAATGGTCGAAAACCCTCGCGATATTTAATTGAAGAATTAACTAAGTCTTTAACTTTTACATTTGTAGGGTCTGCCAAAATACTTCTATTTCCTAATGCTCTTTGTCCAAACTCACTCCCACCCTGGAACCAAGCTACAATATTAAAGTCACGAATTAACTTAGCCGTAACTTTTTCGATATTCTCAATTTTTTCAAATTTTATTTTTCGCTTAGTTAAAGTATCGAGAATGTCACTATCGTCGTATATCTTGCCAAAATAATTAGCTTTTGATACTTTATCAATGACGAATGGTTCTTTATTGATATAATAATTACCATATAAAGCAGAACCTATACTTATACCAGAATCGTCTGGAAAGCCTCCAATATATATATTTTTATAATTTGTATTATCAAGTATTTTACCGTTCAATACAGAATTCATAAAAAACCCACCCGATACAACCAAATTATCAGTACTATTTTTTTTATGCAAATTATTTAATAGCTCTATTACAACTTCCTCACCAACCCTTTGTAAAGATGCAACTAAATCATAATATTTTTGAGATAAATTATTATCTATGACAGGATCTCCAAATAACTCAATAAATTTTTTAGAGTAATAGTGTGGCGTAAAAAATAGAAAATGCTCAAAGTAACTTAAATCTAACTCGAATGCTAAGTCGGTAACTGAAATTAACGATTTAACATCTTCATAATATACATCACTATCACCAAGCGATGCCAAGGCCATCACTTTCCACTCATCGCTGTTAGGTTTAAAGCCTAAAAAATCAGTAAATGTTGAGTAAAATCCACCTAAAGAATGAGGAGTTCGAAATTCTGACATCACCTTAATATTATGGGGGTTAATTTCACCCATCATTCCTGTCGTGACCTCACCAAAACCGTCAGCAACGATAAAGTCTGCTTCCACAAAGCCTGACTGAAAAAAAGAGCCTGCTATATGGGCAGCATGATGATTCACAAAGTGTATATCCCATGAAGCATCAAAAGACCTTATTTGTTCTTTAATCTCAATATCCTCTCCCTTGAAAATAGTCGAAAGCTCATTAAGCGCCAAATAGGCCATTTTTCCTCTATTCTGCATTGCATCATCTAAAGAATTATCTGATTTGGTAAGATTAAATTTTGGGTTCCAGCCAACAAAAACATCTGTTATTTCAGATTTTTCAACTTTTGCTGCTTTGCAGCAGTATTCAATCGACTTCAAAGGAAAACTTTTATCATTTTTAATTCTAGATAGTCTTTCTTCAGTAATTGCATATTTGATTTCACCATCAACAATAAGGCATGCCGAACCATGAAGGCCGCTTACATTTAATCCTAATATTGCCATAATATTTCCTTTTATAATTTAAATTGAATACGATAAATGCTCAAGTTAAAAGCCTAATTTTTAAATACACTTTCTAAGTACTGACCGTAACTATTTTAAATAAGGTTTTGGGTATTTTTAATATTTGCCAATCAGTCATTGAGTCATATAGTCATTTTTCCATGAAATTGCCAGCATAGGTAAGCTTGTCAACATTAATAACTCTATGATTGGTGTTGTTGATAATATGAAGAATAATAGCAGAGCCTATAAAGCCTGCTCCACCCGTTATTAGTAGTTTTTTTTACTTTTCATACTAATTATTTACCGCCTTAAAATCTCTAACAGCTTTTTAAAATTTCTAGAATTTTACCGCTTGCATTGCCATCTCCATAAGGATTATGCGATCTACTCATATCTTGATAGGCATTGGTATTACTTAATAATCGCTGAACTTCTTTAACAATATTATGTTTATTAGACCCGACTAATATAACAGTGCCTGCTTTAATAGCCTCAGGCCTTTCGGTTGTATCCCTCATTACTAATACAGGCTTCCCTAAGCTTGGTGCTTCTTCCTGTATCCCACCACTATCTGTCAGTATCAAATATGATTTACTCATTAAATAAATAAACTCTTCATACTGAAATGGCTCTACTAATTTTATATTGACAATACTCGACAACAATTTGTTAACTGGATTTCTTACATTAGGGTTTAAGTGAACTGGGTACAAAATATTAATATCTGGATTATTTTCTGCTAACACCTTAAGCGCCTCACAAATATTTAAAAAACCTTGTCCAAAATTCTCTCTACGGTGTCCAGTAACCAATATAAATTTAGCGTCTAATGCTTTAAATCCTGATTGAATAATTGTACTTTCAATTTTTAGTTTTAAGGTCTTGTCATTATGTATTCTATTTACAACCAACTGTAGCGCATCAATAACAGTGTTTCCTGTAACAAATATTGATCCATTATTTACCCCTTCATTTAACAAGTTTTCCTTGCTTGCGCCGGTTGGTGAAAAATGATAATCTGCCAAAACTCCAGTTAACCTCCTATTACCCTCTTCTGGCCATGGAGAGTATAGATTGCCCGTTCTCAATCCGGCTTCTATGTGTCCTATTTTTATTTTCTGATAATAAGCTGCTAAACAAGCTGCAAAAGTTGTAGCGGTATCTCCATGAACAAGCACAACATCAGGATCAAAGTCTTCCAATATAGGTTTTATTTTAATAAGTATGCTGGATGTAACCTCATAAAGATCTTGACCTGGTTTCATGATATTTAAATCATAATCAGGGGTAATTTGGAAAAGATCTAATACTTGGTCAAGCATCTCTCGATGCTGCGCGGTGACACACACCTTAGTATCAAAGTTTACCTTGTCTTTTTGAAGTTTTTTTACTAGTGGCGCCATTTTTATAGCTTCAGGGCGAGTTCCAAAAACTAATAGTATTTTTTTCATATTTTTATTTTCTGCATATCTGGCATATTCTAGAATTCTTAAAATATTTATACAATAAATCTAGAACGTAACTGGCCGATAAATAAATATCAATTCATAATACACATTATCAAATGCAATAAAATTACTCCTTTCATGATTTAATCACTCCTAATCTTTCACCTTGATAACTTCCATCTTGCACATTTCCACACCAATTTTTGTTATCTAAATACCACTCAACAGTCTTTTTAATACCTGTTGCAAATGTCTCATCTGGCGTCCAGTTTAGCTTATCTGCTATCTTAGTTGCATCAATGGCGTATCTAATATCATGTCCTGCTCTATCACCTACATAAGTAATAAGCTGTTCATACTTATCAATACCATTAAGTTCACTTGGTACTAATTCGTCTAAAATACTACAGACAGTTTTAACAACATCAATATTTTGTAATTCATTATGTCCACCAATATTATATGTTTCACCAATCTTACCATTTAGTGCCACATGTAATAATGCTCTTGCATGATCATTAACATACAGCCAATCACGTATTTGTTCGCCATTGCCATAGATTGGTAAATCTTTACCTTCTAACGCATTGAGAATAATCAATGGAATAAGCTTTTCAGGGAACTGGTAAGGACCATAATTATTAGAACAATTTGTAATCAGTGTCGGGAGTTTAAAGGTGCGTTGCCATGCACGCACTAGATGATCTGAGCTTGCTTTGGCAGCAGAGTACGGTGAGCTGGGTGCATAAGGTGTATCTTCAGTAAATAGATCTTCCGTGCCTTCCAAATCACCATAGACTTCATCAGTAGATACATGATGGAATCTAAAGTTATCTTTCTTGTCAGTATCTAGATTAGACCAATAACCTCTGGCTTCTTCTAATAGTAAGTAAGTGCCAACAATATTGGTTTGAATAAATTCACCAGGACCATCAATCGATCGATCTACATGAGATTCAGCAGCCAAATGCATAACAATATCTGGCTGATGTTTATTGAATACACATTTAATCTCATTAGCATTGCAAATGTCTACTTGTTCAAATGCGTATCTTGTATTGTTTTCAATTGAAGCTAAAGACTCTAAATTTCCTGCATAGGTAAGCATGTCAACATTAATAACGCTATGATTGGTGTTGTTGATAATATGACGAATAACAGCAGAACCTATGAAGCCTGCTCCGCCAGTTATTAGTAGTTTTTTTTTCATAATATTATCCTTAATTATCATTTCACTGCTTCACACCCATATTCAGCCTCTAGCTGCTGTATGCTTTGACAATATTTATGATTTCTTCTTAAATAGTAATTTCTGATTGATTTTATACATTAATGTCTTACAGGCTATTAAAAAAAGATAATAACCCTTATTACTTATCTAATTAACATTTCTTTTTCGTTAAGTTGTAACTGACTAATCTCGTCTTTTAGTATTTCAAACTCATCTATCTTTGTTTTTAAAAATGAGACGATAAGCTATGCCTTCTGTTCTATTCCTTTTGGAATGAGGAGGTACATATAAACCCATTTATTTGAGCTGTGATTGAAAATTGTTAACTTTAACCATCTTAATATAATATCCAATAAACCCATACATATTTTTTCAAGTCCACAACTTGTGGGTCAAATATATGGATTTATGAAGAACTTTAAAATTTATAGAGTGAAATAATTAGTGCTAATCAAGGATCACCACATAAACATGTTACCTCGGAATGCTTAAAACAAAATTAAAATAGAGCGCTAAAAGTAAACTATTTAATCTCTTTGATGTTAAATGGTGATATCTTTTGTGAAATGACAATAAATATGCCCATCATTGCAAAAACAAATAAAACGATGTCGCCCGCAACCTTTGCAGAATTAATAAGGATTGGAAAAATAAATATAAGAACATTTACAAATTGAGAATAATTTTTACCTAATGATTGCTCTATCACTGATTACTAATGTTTACTGATATAATATTTCGATTATTTTATAGGCAAAAGATGTAACGATGAGCGACCTTATTCCACCAATAAAGCCTACAAACTTTATTCGAAATCAAATTAATAGTGATATAGATTCTAGGCTTCACAGCTCTGTAATCACACGCTTCCCTCCAGAGCCAAATGGCTA
>Ga0115000_10003455_pt1 | contig 13218 bp, 15 predicted proteins | sample ArcticOcean_MG_C_6_FD_89690 | JGI IMG/M metagenome (GOLD analysis project Ga0115000, IMG submission 89690) | Marine microbial communities from western Arctic Ocean - ArcticOcean_MG_CB8_128 | ecosystem: Environmental > Aquatic > Marine > Oceanic | place: Arctic Ocean: Canada Basin | collected... | reverse complement strand
TTTTTTTGTAATTCGATGTGAACGAATTCCGAGTGATTAAATAATCAATGCTCGGTTTTGCGAGGTGTTGCTTCGCTGCACTTAATAGCGCGGCCGTCAAGCTCAACTCCACTACATTCTTCCATTGCTTTCTTTGCTTCTGAATCATCATCCATTGTTACGAAGCCGAAACCTCGTGAACGACCGCTTTCACGATCAGTAATGACAATTGCGTCTGATACAGCACCGAATGCTTCAAAGTGTGACTTCAAATCTTCAGTAGTAGTATCCCAACTTAAGTTTCCAATATATAGTTTCATGCTCAAACCTAACCTTATTTTTCCCGCCCCATAGAGGCGGCACATACCTAGAACAAAACACAGATCTAGGCACTAGGCTACCAAGATGTGCGAATTGTACAAGCATTATGGCAATTTGCGTACATTCGTTGTAAAAAGTGGTTTCTACCCCCGTTTTTAGTACGATCATCAACGATGAGGTATTCTGTCAAACATAAATTACAGGTAAATTAAAAAAAGCCCCGACTTTCGTCAGAGCTTTTTTTGTAATTCGATGGGAACGAATTCAGAGAATTTAAATTAATGCTCTTCTTTGCGAGGTGTTGCTTCGCTGCACTTAATAGCGCGGCCATCAAGCTCAACTCCACTACATTCTTCCATTGCTTTATTTGCTTCTGAATCATCATCCATTGTTACGAAGCCAAAACCTCGTGAACGACCGCTTTGGCGATCAGTGATGACAATTGCGTCTGATACTGCACCGAATTGCTCGAAGTGAGACTTCAAAGCTTCAGTAGTAGTATCCCAACTTAAGTTTCCAATATATAGTTTCATACTCAAACCTAACCTTATTTTTCCCGCCCCCCCCAAGGGCGGCACATGCCTAGAACAAAACACAGATCTAGGCACTAGGCCGCCAAGATGGGCAAATTGTACAAGCATTTTGGTAATTTGCGTAATTTCTTTATAAAAAGTGGTTCCTACCTTCGTTTTTAGTACGATAAGCAACGATGAAACATATTTTTTCTGCAATTGCTGTTCCATGTATCCTTGTAAGTTGTTCGCAACCTTCTGAACCACCAAGCCCTGAAACAACAGCGGAAATTATAGTTTCAGTTTCACAAGCACTTGGCGACCTTCCAGAAATAGAAGATCGCCCGACGATTTCACACGTCCGAATAGTAGATTTAGATGAAGATGGTCTGCAAGATGTGCTTGTGTGTGATGTTCTCGGACAAAAAGTAAGTTGGATTCGCCAAGAAGCAGGCGGTACATTTACAGAACAAACAATTCTTTCAGAAGTAAATGGTCCCGTGCATGTTGAAGCAATAGACATGGACGAAGATGGCGATTTAGATGTTCTTGTTTCAGCAATGGGAGTCATACTTCCATCCGATGCGCATCTTGGAGAAGTACTCATTCTTGAAAACGACGGCAACGAACAATTCATACAGCACGTTATCGCCAAAGGAGTGCAGCGTGTTACCGATGTGCAAGCTGGTGACTTAGATGGAGATGGAGATTTGGATCTCTCTGTTGCGCAATTCGGTTACACCCAAGGGCAAGTGCAATGGTTCCAAAACAATGGCGATTGGTCTTTTACCCCACACCAATTGATTGACCGAAGTGGTGCGATTCACGCTCCCGTTGTTGATATCGATAACGACGGCGATCTTGATGTCCTTGCATTGCTTTCCCAAGAATGGGAAACAGTGTACGCTTTTGTAAACGATGGGAGCGGTTCATTCACGCCAAAAATTTTGCACGATGTCGCAGACGCTGATTTTTCAAGTTCCGGAATAGAAGTAGCAGACCTTGACCAAGATGGCGATGCAGATGTTCTTTGGACAAATGGAGATGCATTTGTTGCAATTGATTACCGTCCGTTGCCAACGCATGGTTTGCAGTGGCTTGAAAATCATGGCGAAGGTGAATTTGAATTTCACCGTATTGGCCAAATGGATGGCGCATATGCACCATCGGTGGCGGATATGGATAATGATGGCGACTTAGATATTGTTACCGTTGCAGAATTTGCTTTTTGGGATCGACCAGACACAAGAAGCGTCGTTTGGTGGGAGCAACTTGACGATATGCAATTCGCTCCCCATACAATTGCAAAAGACCCAACACATTTAGTGACCTGCGATGTAGCAGATTTAGACGGCAATGGTTTTCCTGACATAGTTGCTGGCGGCATGGCGTTGTATCCACCCTTTGACCGAATTACACGGGTGACTTGCTGGATGAACGATGGAGCATTGAACGAAGTAGATGCGATGAGTTTTGAGTATCCTGAATCTGTACAATCAAAACTCTCAGAAGCAAGTACTTCAGGGTCTCGTGGGATGATTCTGCATGCCAACGGATTCGACCCACGTAGTGAATACAGCGCAGCGATGGAAAGTGAACCAAGCAATCCGCTATGGCCATATTATCTTGGAATCCTTGATGGTTCGGTAGGGGATAGTTCTTCTGCTTTTGCTCATTTTGAATTAGCAGAATCGTTAGACAATTCATATGCTCCTCTGCAAACTCGTCTGGGTGAACTGCTAGTTGGGCAAGGCGAAGTTACACTTGCTCAACAGAAGTTTCGTACTGCAAATACAGAACACTCGCGAGTAGCACTTGCTCAGATTGAAGCAAGTAACCAAAATTGGGAAAAACTATTGGAGATTCTAGAAGGCTCAACTATTCCCGCTGCTACATCGCTGCGTTTGAATGCTCAAGCAAAACTACAGGGCGAAACGGTACAGCCATATGTCGCTATTGATATGGGATACCAAATGGATGATCCTTGGCTCGCTGAAGTGGATGCACTATGCGTTCTTGCACCGCACCTTGTAACACAGGCTCAAACTAAACTCATAGGAGGGAATACTGTAGAAGCTGAGCAATTACTTCGCCGTGCAATTGAAATCGATGGTGCCGACAAAGATGCAAGGCTTGTGCTTGCTAACATTTTAATGCGTGGTGATAGATTAAACAGCCAAACACTTACAGAGTCTATTACGCATCTTGAAGCTAGTCTCAAGTCAGATCCTGAGTATGTCATGACGCGTTCCAAATACGGTTGGGCATTGTATTTAGCTCAACGCTTAAATGAAGCGCACACAGTATGGCTCTCCATACTTGAAGACGAACCGATGCACGGTCCAGCGCTGACATATCTTGGGCAACTTGCCCTGAATCAACAACAATTTCAGCCAGCGTACGAGTATTATCGACTTGCACTTTCTGTACCAGAAGATTCACCCTTTGCAATTGCAAACAGCGATGAAATGCGAGCATCAATTCTTTACCGCTTTTCGCTCGCAGCAATCCAAGTGAATAAAAAAGTTGAAGCAATGAACGCGTTAAAACTTGCAGTGGAGTACACACCAAGCGACCCTTCAATTCAGTTTGAATTAGGTAACATGTTTATTGGAATGCAGCAATTCAATCAGGCTTTGCCACATATTGAACTTGCAAACGCATTGCAACCGGACAATGCTCGAATGCTCGCGGCACTTGGGTACACATGGTTTAATTTGAATAACACACTCAACGCGATGGTATTTTTAGAACAAGCTGTGAAACTAGCACCAACGTTTGCGTTGGCCTGGTATCACTTAGGAAATGCTCAACAGTTGCAAGGCGATACAAACGCTGCACGCGAGTCTTTCACAATGGCGGTGCAATTGCAGCCCTCATTTACAATCGCAAAAGAAGCATTGTCAAAATTGCGTTAAATGGGTTGGTTTGAGAGCGACGGTTCGTAATGGAACGACTCTTTGATCGTGTTATCCGAATTCATAACAAGTATTTTCGGACGATGTGACTCATATTCTTCTTCGTTCATATGAGCATAGTGCATTATGATGACTTGGTCTCCCACGCTTGCAAGGTGAGCGGCAGCACCATTAATACCAATAATGCCTGTGCCTGCTTCTCCCTCGAAAACATACGTTTCAAATCGAGAACCTGTTGTGCAATTTGCAATTGTGATAGCGTCGCTTGCACGCATGCCGCATTCACGAAGAAGATTGACATCGATAGTGAGCGAGCCTGAGTAATCTGGGCGCGCTTCTGTAACAACTGCTTGGTGAATTTTGCTATGGAGTACTTTTCGCATCATGAGTCTAGGTATTTTAGCAGTTTTTATGCAAAGTCAATAGCCGATTCCTTGGTATCCTTAGGAGATATTCCAAGGAGGATTTCCATGGCAGAGGTACCATTACAACAATTGCATGCCGTATGGCGTGAGCAGCACGGGATTCTGTTTGAAGCAAAAACACATGATGCAATTCGATTGCGAATGCATCGCGCTTTTTCTTGGATGAAAAAAGCAGATGAGTTTGCCATTCCTGAGTATGCAGATGCTCGACTTATTTTTTCATGGGTCGCTATGAATACGCTGTATGCAAAGTGGGACAGTGATCGTGCCAATCGTGAGCCTGAGTGGAATACACGCGAATCTTTTCTCATTCGCATGGTGGAAGGCGATACTGAAGGCCGCATCCAAAAAACGTTGCTTGAGAATAGAAAACTATGCGATCGTTTGCTTTCTGAAGAGCATTTAATTAATTCATATTGGGGAAATCCAAGCGAAGATGAAGCGCGGAAAGCTCGGTCGAAACCAAGAAGAATTGGTAAGCATTACCATGTTGCAGAAGAAGTGATTAAAATTTTACTCCCCCTAATGACATGTATTACTATGCTCCGTTCGCAGTTAGTACATGGAATGTCGACATTCGGAAGTAGCGCAAATAGGTCGGTAGTTGAGGCTGGCGCAGTCATTATGTTTGAGTTAAACATTGCTATGTTGCAAATTATTGCAGAAGATGGCTTGTGGCAAGATGACGAATCGTGGATGCCAGTACCATACCCTCCAATGAGACCTCACTTTAGGCGCGATTCGTAATGCAAACTTCATTACTCCATGACATTAAGATGGGTGCGATTGTTGATGTCGAGACAACTGGCATGAGCCCACAACGGGGTGATGAAGTTGTAGAGATCGGAATTATTCTGTTTCAGTTCAATGCTGTGCACCATGACGAAGTTGAGATTGTCGAAACATACCAAGCGCTCCGCGAGCCCACGGATCCTATTCCATGGAATGTTACAAAAATTCATGGCATCACGGATGATATGGTTCGCGGGAAAACACTTGACAATACAAAGATGGAATCCATTTTCGCTAGAGCGGAGTTTGTAGTTGCACATAACGCGAGTTTCGATCGTAGTTTTCTAGAAGACCTTGTGCCTATGAGTATCGACCGTCCATGGAAGTGCAGTTGTTTCGGGATTCCATGGAAACAACACGGTCTCGAAAATCGCAGACTTGGAACCTTACGAGATTTTTTTAATATAGATCACGAAGATGCGCATCGTGCACTTGCAGATTGCGAAGTTGTACTCGAAGCGTTGAAGCGCCCTCGGTACCTTCAAGACTTACTAAAGTAATAGTTATGCCTTAGTTAAAATTTCGCTGGAATTGAAGATAGAATTAGGTACATAGAGTGTGTTTCCATCTTCCGTTCGCAAGAGTGTTGCATACAAGCCAATGCGAGATACGGTTCCATCGATTTTACCAGACACGATTGCATCACCAACTTTGAAAGGGCGGTTAAGCATAACAACGATGCCGCCAAAAAAGTTTGCAACTACGTCCTTCATAGCAAATGCAACACCCGCGCCGCCAATGCCACCGATAGTAATAACGGCACTCATATTTATCCCAAGTGCTTGAAGCATCACGATGCAACCAACCACCCAAGTGATAACAACACCAACACTTGCGAGCGCTTGAATGGCAGTAGTATCTAGTTCAATGTCGTCTTTACTATGATGCCAATTGTTCAATATTTTAGAAAATTCCCGAACGCCTCTGGCGACAAACCAAGTTGCAAGAATGATAAGTACACTAGTTCGTGTCATTGATAACATACTATCAATTGTGACAGTTGCTTCTTCTGAATCAGTTTTCAAAGGGTTCCAGCCAAAGTGTTCGACTATTTTTTGCGTGGTAATCGTGAGCGCTACAACCCAAATGCTAATGCCAAGTGGTGTTGGCAAGGAAGAACCAATAGCTGTACGAACATCACCGAGTGTGCCTTCGCCGCCTTTACCAAATAGTTTTGTAATCGCAAACAGAATAATGTGTAGACCAAGTGCTGAGCCAAGTGTAATTGCTATAAATGTATACATGAGCGCATGGTATCAAAATACTATTTGGAGTTTTTTCGAACCAGCAGCGTCCCCATTGCTCGGATTACATGCAGAACAATTAATGTAAACCGTCTATGACTCTTAACATTTCTTTAGCGATGTTCTGAAGTTGCAACTGCAGGTTTTCATCGGTAATTTGTTCGTCGTTTATGAGATTCGCATTACTGTTTCCTACTGCTAATTGGCTAGGAAGTACGATTGTGCCTATTCCGGAAAGAATCGTTCTTATGTGGGCTAAACCACGAATTCCACCTAGACCGCCAGGCGAAGCAGCTAAAATCCCAACAATTTTCCCATTCCAGCATGACATTCGTTCTTCACCATCAGCTTTTATTGTTGCCCAATCTATAGCGTTCTTTAGAACACCTGTAAGTGATCCGTTATATTCAGGGCTTGCGATAAAAAACCCATTGTGACTATTCAGTAACTGTTTAAATGCAAGGACTCCTTCTGGTATACCTTGCTTTGCAACTAAGTCGTCGCAATACAGAGGAATATTGAAGTCTTGTAAATCAACGAAGGTTGTTTCTGCTCCAGCTTTTTTTGCAGCCTGCAATGCAATCCGTGCAAGACGTTTGTTTACTGATTCTTTTCGTGTACTGCCAGCGAACGCTAACACTTTAGGCGAACTCATAGTGCTTCCGCATGTGCGGCAAGGTACGAAGCAACGCCTTCAGTATTTGGAGCCATGCCGGTGTCGCCCTTGTTCCAACCTGCTGGGCAAACTTCACCATGTTCTTCTGTAAATTGCAATGCGTCGACAATCCGTAACATTTCATCAACGTTGCGACCAAGTGGAAGGTTGTTTGCAACTTGGTGTTGTACGATTCCGTCTTTATCAATCAAGAAGCTCGCGCGAAGAGCGATGCCAGCGTCATGAAGTATGCCAAACGAACTTGCAATTTCACGCTTTACATCAGCGACCATTGGGAAACCCACTTCGCCGATGCCGCCCTTATCAACAGGTGTGTTACGCCAAGCAGCATGTGTAAATTGTGAATCAATAGAGCAACCTATTAATTGCACATCACGTTCTTCGAATGCTGCTACGCGTTTGTTGTGTGCAATAATTTCAGTTGGGCAAACGAACGTGAAGTCAAGTGGCCAGAAAAATAGAACGACGTAATGACCACGGAATTGGTCAAGTGACAGAGATTCCATAACACCGTTTGGCATGACTGCTTGTGCAGTGAAATTGGGGGCTTCTTTATTTACTAATATGCTCATTGCTTGTTTCCTTTATTTGAGCCTTCTATTGTACCATTCCCAGTAGATATGAAGAAAATTGCCCTTGCTTTATTACTGTTGTGCCCAGCGTAAGCTTTCTCGCAAGAAGTACCAGATCATTCGTTCATCTTGCACCATTCTAGACATGAAGAGAGGGTAGGATTGACCTTTTGCTACTTCTCGCATGGATATGTTAATACGCAACAAACGTGCTCAATGGAATCCCGTATTCAAAAACCGCACTGAACAGCGAATGGTATTACCGTGCGCGTTGGCAAGAAAATTCTTCATTGCATATTGGGCCAGGCATTCCGTACTACCAAGACGACACACTGAATGGAAGGCTATTTTGGGCTTTCGGACGAGCTATAGTTTTTGATTGTCTTGAGTGCTACTTTCGCGACAATAATGCTCACAGTAACCGCAACAAGAAGCCCAGCATATATTGTAACTTCCTGCACAAGTGAGTCGCCCGTTGGAAGTTGGTGGGTCAGTTTGTACTCTGCTGCAAGGTCTGCTGCGTGTTTTGCTGCGTAGCCAATATATGTAGAGGCGAAGAAGCCGGGTACAAGGGCGATTGATGCATATGCATACGAAGAAAAATTCGCCTTGCTTACGGATACAAGGTAATTTAGCGCTGTGAAATTGAAAGGAGATAAACGCAGAAGTGCGATAATTTTAAAATTTGATGCGGCTTTGTCTAGTGCTTGTAACTTTGGGTGTTTTTCGAATAGCGATTGGACTGGTTTCTTTAGCACATGCCTGCCTATGAAAAACATAAGGAAAGCAGACAGAGTGCCTGCAAGAGCCATCCAAAGTAATCCCCACCAGATTCCGAAGATTGCACCTGCTGCAAGTGCAAAAATAGATTCTGGAAACAAGAATGTCGTGCCAACAATAAAAAAAACAATGAATAAAACTGGACCCCAATTGCCAAGGGCAACAATAAAGTTATCCACTCTTGGCATGTAGGGTTCGAGAACATAATGAAATAATGCGAATACTGCGACAAGAGCGATTGCAGCAAAGGTAACTCTTAAACCTGTATGGTGCCAATTAATCTTTTGCAAACTGCACGCGCTCTATTGATATTAGTGTGTCGGTGCCATCTCTGCCTTTGACGGTATCTTTGATGACTTCGCCTTCTATGATGTATTCTTCTTTTTTGCCTTGGAAAATAACTGTGTCGTTTCCTTCACCACCGTTCAGAGTATTATTCCCACTGTTCCCTTTGAGGGTGTTGTCTTCTTGGTTACCAAGTATATTGCTGTGTTTTTTTCCGGTAAGCGTAGCGTCAACGTAGTATTGCGATTTGTGGGTATATGCTATTTCTTTGTTGAACTGCAATGAAAATGTATCGCGAAAACTTGGATCAATAAGTGATTCATACCCGTGCATCATTGGGGGCAAAAATGATTCTAGAAGCGCATATCCTTTTGGGTCTTTCTCTTTGATTTCTTCCCGAGTTTTCGCGATGTAAATTCCCCACATGCCACCGGGGTTTTCATCGAATGCAGCCCATAGACCATAGTACGAATCGATTACTGATGCGATGTACTCTTGCGCAAGTGAATCTTCTTGTCTTAATTCCTCAATCCATTCCTTGACATGTGGGTCAATGGGAATACCCCATCGCCCATCACTTAGTGATTTGATTGCTTCATCTTGTAACTCCTTCTGGTATTGCGGAAGTGCACCGGGGTCATATGTACCGATACCCGTGTCGTGTACCAAATGAAAAATTTCTTCAAATGCGGCATCTCTGTGCTCCCAATCGTTTCGAATGTACCATCGCGAACCATCAACGGGCGTTTCAGATTCAAATTGAGGTTGTGCATGGATTTCTGGTTCTTCACCTTCTTGGTGTTCACCTTCTGGCATCATAAGCATGGCATGATTGTTCGCCATTGAGTTTGCAACGGCGGATTTATCGCTACCGTATTTTGTTCCTGGTACATCAGTAAGATAAAACTTTAAAAGATTTTCGCACCTAGCAACTGCAATGTCTCGCACGCCTTTTTGAGCGATGATGCGAATAGGTTTTCCATTTGGTGCAATAACATCTACGAATTTTGTGAACCCTTCGCTACGGTAAGGAGAATCTTCAGGCAATTGTTGAAGGCCGAATTCAAGTGGGGCTGTTAGGCAAAGTGCTAGAAGTGGAATCATTGTTGTATCTCCTTTGTAGTGCAGGATACACAGTTACCATAGTGAATACGAAGAGTGCAAAACCGCTTATTACACATAAAAGGTGGTGTTCGTGCACGAGCATAGTTGAAATAGATACCCAAATTGCCCAAAACATGGCGCAGACCATAGTGATAGCGCCGTAGCGCTTCCCTATACACCATGCGATTGTGAACACATACGAAACATGAAGCGAGGGTGCATGGTTCCATCTAGAGAAATTTTCAACTCCAAAAAAATCATAAAAATACGGTCCCCAGACGCCGGTTGTTTCGTATCCTGGATCAATTGGGACAAGCACAAAAAAGATTGCAGCTACTGCAGTCTGTGCAAGGATAGTTCCAACCGGCGCAATTGCTTTTTTCCAGGTTGCAAAAAAGAATGGGAACAGGACAACGGCAATGTCAAGCGAGAAGTACAGTGGAAGTGCCCACCTCTGGAACGTAATTTGCGATTCCCATGCAAAGTAGAGCGGGTAACGAACTGTGCGCATTGCACTACATTCATGCGAAAGCGACCATAAGAAAATGAAACCTATGTAATATCCTAGTGCTATCCAAGCGACACTTACTCGAGAATATTTCGTCACGCAGTAACTGTTGTCATTGAAATGTCTTCGACAGGGCGGTCGCCTGCACCAGTTTTTGTCGTGCCGATTTCTCGAACAACTTCAATGCCATCAGTGACTTTGCCAAATGCTGTGTATTGACCATCAAGGTGCGGGCAACGATCAAGGCAGATAAAGAACTGGCTACCTGCGGAGTTTGGGTCTTGGGAACGAGCCATGGAGAGCACACCTTCGTGGTGCTCGTGGTCGTTGAATTCTGCGTCAACATTCCAGCCTGGGCCGCCCATGCCAGTGCCGTCAGGGCACCCGCCTTGAATCATGAATCCCGAGATAACTCGGTGAAAAATAAGATTATTATAGAAATCGCTTTTGGCGAGTTTTTGGAAGTTTTCGGCGTGCTTTGGCGCTACATCGTCCCAGAGTTCGATGGTGATAGTGCCTTTGCTTGTTTTTAATGTTGCTGTTGGGTATGTCATACGCGGCATTCTACATATTTTGACTGGGTATACCACTAGGTACGGCGCCCCTTACGCTTTTTAAGATTGCGCCAGAGGTTTGGCCCTCGATACACCTAAGTTGTACGGGTTTTGTTAGTATATATGAATGGTGAAAGAATTGCGATTGCCGTTGGTAGGTGGAAGGGTGGAAGCTGGGTTTCCATCGCCCGCGGATGATTTTATTGAGCGCTCGATAGATTTAAACGAGCAGATGGTTACTAATCCCATTGCTACATTTTTTGTTCGAGCAAGCGGACGCTCTATGCAGGGTGCAGGAATTCATGATGGCGATCTTCTTGTTGTTGATAGATCAGTACATCCAAAGCACGGTAGTGTTGTTATTGCCATTATTGATGGTGGTCTTACGGTGAAACGATTGCGAAAGCGAGACGCCCAAGCATTGCTTGTTCCAGAACCAAACGAAGTTGATCAAGGGGCGTACGGGTCTATAGAGGTTGGACCAGATACCGATGCAATAATTTGGGGCGTCGTAACGTGGTCGGTGCATAATTTGCAATGTACGCATTAGCTGACTGCAACAATTTTTACGCGTCATGCGAGCGGGTGTTTGAACCGAATCTTGAAGGAAAACCAGTTATCGTTCTTTCGAACAACGACGGGTGCGTCATAGCGCGATCGGAGGAATCAAAAAAACTTGGGTTTAAAGTAGGCGATCCAATTTTCAAACTAAAAGATTGCGTGCGAAAACACAACGTTATCGTTCGATCGTCTAACTTTGCACTCTATGGAGATATGTCCAGAAGAGTTATGCAAACTATTCGTCTATTTTCACCAGACGTCGAAGTCTATTCTATCGATGAGGCATTTATTCAACTCGACGGGCTTCATGGTCGTAATTACGAAGAGGAAATGCGTCGAATGCGCGCGACAATTTTGCGATGGACTGGCATTCCCGTATCTATTGGTATTGGGAAAACTAAAACGCTCGCAAAACTTGCAAATCACTATGCGAAAAAGAACATAGAAACCGGTGGCGTAGCAAAAATAGGCGAACATCCTGATGAGATGCTTAAAACAGTCGAAGTAGGCGACATTTGGGGAATCGGTAGACAATGGTCAAAAAAATTACGAAACATGGGCGTGCAGACCGCGTTTGACTTATGCCAATTAGCCCCGGACAACATTCGACAGTCGTTTAATATCGTAGCTATGAAAACAGCGATGGAACTTCATGGGCAAAAGCATTTTGCTTTTGAACAATCGCCAGAGCAACGTAAAACATTACTCCGCTCGCGTTCTTTTGCAAATCCTGTTACATCTTGGCAAGAGTTGTCTGAGGCAATTGCATCTCACGTCACGAGTGCAGCAGAAAAACTTCGCAACGAATCCTTGGTTTCCAAAGTGCTTCGCATTTTTTTTCACACAAGTTTATTTAGCCATACGGACCCTCACCATTCAGCACACGCAACTGTTGAATTTACGTCTTCAACAAATGTAACGCACACAATCATCAAAGAAGCACTCCGTCTTGCAGAGCCATTATACAAAAAAGGGTTCAAGTACAAGCGTGCGGGCATATATTTGCTTGAACTGTCTTCTGGCTCTGCACAAAAATGTTTATTTGAAACGCAAGAAGAACAAGTGCGTGACAAACAAATGATGACGGTGCTAGATGCAATTAACACAAGCATGGGAAAGGGCACATTGCATTTTGCGTCCACTGGTTTTACTAAGGTAATGTCGATGCGACAGTTGCAAAAATCGCCTCAGTACACGACGCACTGGGATGAGTTGCCAACATGCTTATGCTGTTTGCAATAATTGTTTGGCAGAGTAATCCATGCACGCAATACGACCGGCACAGTATTAAAAAGAGTGGTTAAGTCACGAATGGAACATAGCGAAGTAGATATCACAACAATCTAAGGATCTTCTCATGCAAACATTCATCTCAGTTACAACAATTACCGCAGTGTCTCTCATGTTAGGCATTGCAAACCCGCCACCAGATACGATTGAACTAACAGGAACAGTTCGCGATTTTAAAGAACGAAGTACCGGATGCGGTGGGGGTGATGGCCATCCCGATTTTGAAGTGTGCCCTTCTAAGGGGTACGGACAATATTGCAAAAATATTGCTACACAACTTGGCGAGGATGGGAATCCAGTATTTATAGGCGGCGGGAAAAAAGTACGCTGGCAATGTACAGATGCAAACTATCAACCGATTTGCTGGACAGTCTACGATGCATCGCTTGGCGATCATAATATTCGGTATCGCAATGGCACTTCTACGGGTGGAATTGAATCTGCTGATACGTTTAATCAATGGTACAACGATGTAGAAGGCGTAAACATAAACATACCGCTCACATTGACGCTTGTTCGTCAGCAAGATGGTAGTTATGTATTTGACGACACGAATGATTCGTATTACCAACAACTAGGCGGTTTTTTTCCAATCGAAAATCAAGGGTGGGGCAACCCCGGTGGTTCTCCAGATCGCAATTTCCACTTTACCTTTGAATTGCATACTGAATTTACATACAACGAAGATGGCTCGCAG
>Ga0115000_10003454_pt1 | contig 13218 bp, 10 predicted proteins | sample ArcticOcean_MG_C_6_FD_89690 | JGI IMG/M metagenome (GOLD analysis project Ga0115000, IMG submission 89690) | Marine microbial communities from western Arctic Ocean - ArcticOcean_MG_CB8_128 | ecosystem: Environmental > Aquatic > Marine > Oceanic | place: Arctic Ocean: Canada Basin | collected... | reverse complement strand
TTCGCGATGATAAATAGCACTGCTATATAAGAGAGCGCGATAGTGATAAATATGGTAGGCGTCATAGTGTCAAAAGTAAGGTGCGAGAGGCGAGCAACGCGGTTTATCTTTACACCGTGCATGAACTCCCGTCTCGTTTAATTGAAGCTGCTGTAGACCAAATAGCAACACTGCCAGGAATAGGTCGTAAAACGGCTCTGCGTCTAGCTATTAGCTTGTTACAGAGAGATTCCGAAAGGGTACATTCTCTAGCTAATTCATTGATTGCAATGAGTGACGGCGTGGTTCCATGTAATGATTGTCACAACCTGACAGAGGAGGATGTTTGCAGCATCTGTGATAATCCCATGAGGAATCATCATCTGGTGTGTGTGGTGGAGGATATCCGGGATCTTTTGGCTATTGAAAATATAGGCAACTACAGAGGAGTGTACCATGTACTTGGTGGAGTAATTAGTCCCATGGATGGTTTAGGTCCTAAGGACATTAACCTAGAGACTTTAATCGGAAGAATTCAAATCTTAAACCCTGAGGAGTTGTCGGAGACAGAGATCATTTTCGCATTACCAGCGACTATGGAGGGTGATACAACTTCGTTTTATTTATATAAAAAGCTATTACCATTTTCAGTTAGAATAACTACTCTAGCTAGAGGAGTGGGAGTGGGGGAAGCTCTTCAGCACGCTGACGAAGCGACCCTTTCTCGTTCAATAGACAATAGATTGCCCTATGAAGCTTAGTGTAATTATTGTCAGTTATAATGTTGAGGCTTTTCTAGCTCAATGCTTAGTTTCCGTGGAGCGCGCGGTGGAACAGGTAGGCCTAGACGATGTTGAGGTATTCGTGGTTGATAATATTTCTGTTGATGGCACATGTGAAATGGTGGAGAAGAGGTTCCCCAACGTTAAGCTTATTAGAAACAAAGAAAATGTTGGGTTCGCTGTAGCAAATAATATTGCAATGGAGGAGGCATGTGGTGAGTATATCCTTCTTTTGAATCCCGATACTGTCGTGAGCGAGGATACTTTTAAGAAATGCATTGACTTTGCTGATAAAAACCCAAAACTCGGTGGCATGGGTGTGCCAATGTTTGACGGTAGTGGAGTTTATCTACCAGAGAGCAAGCGTGGACTACCTACTCCATGGGCTTCTTTGTGCCGTATCTCAGGGCTTTTTCGTTTGGCACCCTCATCTAAAACTCTAAATTCATATTACGCTGGACATCTTTCCCTCGAGGAAAACTCACAAATTGAGGTTTTAAGCGGAGCTTTTATGTGGATGAGAAAGACGACCCTAGATAGTGTGGGGCTATTAGATGAAGATTTCTTTATGTACGGTGAGGATATTGATCTAAGTTGGCGCATAATTAAAGGTGGTTGGGAAAATCATTATTTTTCAGAAACAAAAATCATTCACTACAAAGGTGAAAGCACTAAGAAAGGCAGCCTCAACTACGTGACTATTTTCTACAAAGCGATGCTGATTTTTGCAGCTAAACATTTTGAGGGTGGACAGGCATGGCTTTTCAATTGGCTTATAAGATTCGCGATTTACGCAAGAGCTGGACTGTCGATATTGAAAAGGGCCATTTCTAACCTGTGGGTCCCAATGTTGGAGTTAGCCGCCCTATTCGCTGCCCTGGTGGGAGTTACTCATCTCTACTCTGATTACTCTGGTATTACCTATGATTTAGCCCAAACCGTTAAGACACAAGGTGCATACTCCTTGTTTTGGGTATTTATGCTATGGATATGGGGTGGATACGATAAGCCCTGGATTCCGCGAAAGGTAATGAAGGGTATAGGAGTGGGTACCATAGTGTTATTAGCATTGTATGGACTGTTACCTGAGTCTTTAAGATTTAGCCGAGCAGTGTTACTGCTTGGTGCTGTTAGTTTTGCGGGAATTGTAAGTATTGGAAGAGTTTTACTAGGCGGTTGGAGGTTTGGAAAGCCTTCGGTTAATAGATTGCTCGTAGGAAATAGTGATGACACAAAGTTAATTACGCTCTTACTTGACAAAGTTGATCCACAAGGCGCAACATCTGATTGTACAACAAAAATTATTGCTCCAGAGGATCTTTATTCGATAGTAGATTATGTGAGAGTAAATAAAATAGGTGAGGTTGTATTCAGTGGACGTGATGTTTCAGCAAGTGAAATAATATCAGCTCTTTCATCTTTATCAGGTAAAATTCTTCATTGTAGAATTGCGTGGTCAGACGACGGATCTCTGTTAGGTGCTGGTGGACCTAGTCCAGACCCGGTAACTGAACTCGATAAAGCTATATATGGTGCTTCTGCAAAAAGGTCAAAGCGAATATTTGATATCATTTCCTCACTTTGCCTCATTGTATTTTCGCCTTTATTGTTAATTTTCTCTCGATTTAGATGGGTGTTAAATGCATTTAAAGTTCTTTTAGGCATGAAAACATGGGTTGGAATAGATATTCCAGGCACAAAAAGTGGAGCTTTCTCACGTCCATATGTCCTTAAGGCTGTTGATTCTAATGATATTAGGGTTTCAGAAAGGTTAAGTTTATCGTATGCGAGATATTACCATTGGTTTGAAGACCTAAAGCTTGTTCTGAACTCATTACTTTTGCAAAACGAAAACTGATAGTATGGCAATTATTAAAATTCTACTTCCTAAGATGGGTGAGAGTGTAGCAGAAGCTACAATCACTAAGCTCATGGTCGATGCTGGTTCAAGTGTTGAGACCGATGAAGCAATCGTTGAAATAGCGACTGATAAGGTAGATAGTGAGGTTCCAGCACCTGAAGACGGAACTCTAGTCGAGTGGTTAGTATCTGAAGGAGATGTCGTGCCTGTAGGTGCACCTATTGCAAAGTATGAAATCAGTGGAGGTGATAGTGGTACGACAGCTGCCTCATCAGATAAATCCAGTCATATATCAGAGACTCCAGTTGAAACTCCAGCAGAGACTCCAGTTGAAACTATAATCAATACTGTTACTGCTCCCTTAGTAACGAGCTCAGCTCCAGAGCGCAACGGCCCTTCTGGAAGATTCTATTCTCCATTAGTGAGAAGTATCGCTACTGAAGAAGGTGTTTCAATGGAACAGCTTGAATCTATCTATGGAACAGGATCAGAAGGTAGAGTTACGAAAAAGGATATACTGGGCTTTATATCAGGTAATGGGAAAAGTGTTTCAAGCCAGCCTTCAGCTAATCCAACCGCTGTTTCTGCTCCTAAAGCCACATCTATCAAGGCGACCATACACAACATAACTAAATCTTCTCACGAACCACATCCAGCCTTTAAATCTGTTTCTGGAGGTTATGATTTAGTTGAGATGGATAGAATGAGAAAGCTCATAGCTAACCATATGGTTGACTCAGTTCAAACCTCACCTCATGTGACTTCTTTTGTAGAAGCTGATGTTACTGCATTAGTTCAATGGAGGAGTAAAAACAAGAACGCATTCAAAGAGAAATTTGGAGAGAAATTAACTTTCACACCAATGATTGCCGAAGCAATTATTAAAGCTATTGGTGATTTCCCTGGTGTAAACGCAAGTGTCGACGGTGATACTATTGTTTTTCACAAAGCAATTCACCTAGGCATGGCTGCAGCTCTACCTAGTGGCAACTTAATTGTTCCAGTAATTAAATATGCTGATCAGTATAATCTTCAAGGTTTGGCTCGCCAGATCAACGACTTAGCAACGAGAGCAAGAGAAGGAAAGTTAGATCCAGATGATGTTTCTGGTGGTACATACACAATGTCAAATGTGGGGACTTTCGGTAATGTAATGGGAACTCCAATTATCAACCAGCCTCAAGTCGGAATTATAGCACTAGGTGCAATTCGTAAAAAACCTGCGGTACTTGAAACTCCCGAGGGAGATGTCATCGCAGTCCGCCATATGATGTTCCTTTCTCATAGTTATGATCACAGAGTGGTAGATGGCTTGCTGGGTGGAAGTTTTGTGCGAAGAGTCGCAGATTATCTAGAAGGATTTTCCATAGATAGACCTATCGAAGGTTAATTAAATCGCTACGGCTGTAATATTGTTTGGCTTGCTCGCGTAGAGGAGCGTATCTTAGATTTCATAAACAAAATGATATGGGAATAGGATTTGAAGAGGGATTGAAGAACCTTAAACTTAAAAAACCTTTAGTAGTGTTTGATCTTGAGACTACAGGTACCCAAGTGGGTACTGACAGGATAGTTGAGATAGCTATGATTAAAGTTTCACCTGACGGTTCTGTTGTTCGTAAACCAGAAAAAGAAGGTTCTGAGCACAGGATATTAGTTAATCCAGAAATACCTATCCCACTAGAGTCTAGCTTAGTACACGGAGTTTATGATGAGGATGTTGTAGGAAAATTCACATTCGGTCAATTAGCACCTAATCTCGAGAAATTTCTTGATGGATGTGATTTAGGAGGTTTCAATAGCAACAGATTTGATGTACCCATGTTGGCTGAGGAGTTTATGAGGGTAGGGGTAGATTTCGGGGTCGAGGGACGCAATCTCATAGATGTACAAAACATCTTCCATAAAATGGAGCAGCGCACCCTTAAGGCAGCATACAAATTTTATTGTGATAAAGAACTTGAAGGAGCTCACGAAGCTTATCCCGATACAGCTGCAACTCTAGAGATATTGATATCACAACTAGACTTATACAAGGACGCAACGATTTCAGATAGTAGGGGAGAAACTGTGGGCCCCGTTCCTTTAGATATGGAAGAATTACACTCCTTTTGTCAGAGAAATAAAAATGTAGATTTAGCTGGAAGGCTTATATACAACGAAGACGATGTGATTGTATTCAACTTCGGAAAGCACAAGGGTATTTCGGCTGTGGACCTTTTGGAAAGAGATCCGGGATATTTTGGGTGGATGATGAAGGGAGATTTTCCGAGATACACAAAACGCGTGTTAGAGCAAATAAAGGCCGGTACTCTTAAATGAAGATAGCAGTCTTAGTTTCTAATGATTTGGTATTTGACCAAAGGGTGAAGAAAACCTGTGATGTTCTTATCTATAATGGTCATCAGCCGGTTTTAGTTGGGCGAGAGCTTCCAGATTCGCCAACCTATAATGGCCCAGGAACTTCCGTGCGCTTTAAGATGAATTTCAACACTGGTTTTATGTTCTACGCTGAACTACAACGACGATTAATAAATTGGTTGAAAAATGCTGATATAGAAGCTATTTGGGCAAATGATCTCGATACATTACTTCCTGCATTAATAGTTGGGCGTAAGCGAGGATTGCCTGTAGTTTACGATTCACATGAGTTTTTCACTGAGGCAGCTGGTCTCACCGGAAAGCCTTTTAAACGCTGGGTGTGGTTAATGATTGAAAAGTATACAGTCCCTAGGATAGGACGGATGTTAACGGTTAATCAATCTATTGCAGAGAAGTTCAGAGGTAGATATTCCGTTGACGTAGGTGTTTTAAGGAACATGCCAGTGTTAAGCGATGTCCCTAAGATTAAACCTAGAGAGCCTTTTGCGGAGTACACTATTCCTATAGATAAACCGATACTCCTACTTCAAGGAGCGTTTATGGATAGAGATAGAGGCACATCTGATGCGGTTGAAGCGTTAGCTGTTCTGAAGGACGTCACATTAGTGCTTGTGGGAGCTGGTATAGAGTGGGAGGAGTCACTAGCTAGAATTGATGATGCTAGGTGGAAAGGTCGTCTTTTCTGTATTCCTCGCCTTCCATATTTAAAACTTAGAGAATTAACTGCAGCAGCAGATGTGGGGCTTAGTTTAGATAAAGCACTTCATGAAAACTATCAACTAAGTCTACCAAATAAAGTGTTCGATTTTATCCATGTAGGTCTTCCAATAGTAGCGAGTCCTATGGTCGAGGTTAAAAGAGTTGTTGAAGATTATAATGTAGGCGTCGTGATCAGTGAGGTGACCTCAGATGAAATTGCTTCAGCCGTTGAGACAGTACTGTCAAAACCTCGGGAGCAATGGTTCAAATCTTGTATGACTGCAAGGAAGGAATTACATTGGGGTGTTGACTCACATTTAATAGAACAAACACTAGAACAGGCTCTATTACAATCTTGGGTAAAGGAGAAGTAGTCGGTTATTTAGAGAGCACTCGGTATACGGTTTTTCCTAAATATTTCAACCTTGTCGCGACCCCTTGGAATAAGTAACTAGTCAGCCCCCCAATAGCATCTCGTTTAAGAGCCCTCTCTTCACGATATAATTCTACCGTGAACTGTCTGCTCACACCTCCCGAGTCCACTTCTGCGATAATAGTTCTCGAACATTGGCATTTAACTCCATCCATCCAAAGCACGAGGTGAAGGTGATAATCTGCTAGAATATTGTACTTGAGATTAAATTGCTGCTCTTTTATTAAATCCCGCGAGTAAATTACCCCTTGGTGGTGGAGTGTGTTTCTCAGTTTGAGACGATTCCCCCAACCTGGTGTATAATACTCAGGAACTCCAGGCTCTCTTGGAGGAAGGAGATGTACTCCGTAAGCTAAAAGACTTGATTCTAGATTTCTTTCTAAATCGTTTTTTAATCCTACAAGAGAATCACCATGTGGTGTGTCTCCAGTTCCTAAAAACCATACCCACTCTCCTCTAGCCATTTCAACTCCAAGATTCATTCCATCGTATATACCCTTGTCTGGAGATATTCTAATGTGGGGTATATTATCCGCGTTTTCTAACAACCACTCAGCACTACCATCAGTAGAGCCACCATCAGAGACAATAATCTCGAGCCATTTATCTTCAGAAGGACCTAGCAAAGAGTTTACGGTTTTCTTTAGGCCTTCAAACTGATTATATGAAGGGATTACTACGCTTATAAGGGGCTTGATTATTAATTTGGTCATTTCCCCGCCTACACTACAGTTATTCTTCCATCTTCGCAAAGAAGTTTCTTTCCGGGGAAAGCACTCATTGAGGCGTGGTCGTGGGTAGCCATAACTACACTGCAGCCACCAGCAGTTAAACCATGCATCAACTCTAAAATATTCTTAGTTGTCTCTGGATCTAAATTTCCAGTAGGCTCATCAGCAATCAAAAGAGCTGGTTCATTCAATAGTGCCCTGGCAATAGCAACCCGCTGCTGTTCACCTCCAGATAATTCATGCGGAAATTTATACCCTTTATTTCCTACTCCCACTCTATCTAAAACCTCGTTTATTCTCTCAGAAATACGTGTTTTGTCTCTCCACCCTGTTGCTCTTAGCGAGAACTCTAAATTCTTATCCACTGTTCGATCTGTTAAGAGACCAAAATCCTGAAATACTATTCCTAACTTACGTCTAAGCTTATGAACGTTACGCCTATTCAAATCGTTGAGCTTCATGCCGCAGACCTCGCCAAGACCACCTGCTAGTTCTAGGTCTCCGTATAAAGCTCGTAATAAGCTGGACTTTCCGCTACCAGTCTTTCCTATCAAGTAAATAAATTCACCCGGAACGATTACGAGATTTACCTCTTCAAGCACTATGTGTTCGGCTTGATTAAGCCTTACACTCCTTAAATCTACTAACGGGGTTGTTATGTCTGTCATGATAGTATTTAGTGTAACAACTTAATCTAAGGTAAACTTAGTGTGGTCAATTTCACTATCAATTTCGACATTACCTATTCTTATAGTCATACTCTGTACCCCTGTGATACTAACAACCTCCATTGGGAATGAAATGCCATCTCCTAGGTCTAAATAATTATTGTAATTAGTTGTGCTCGTCATATCCTGTTCTAAAGTGCTAGTTGCTTCTTTAGTCATCGCTAGTCGCTTGCTCTCTAGTTCGAAGTAACAGGTTAAATCTATGTGAATATCCGTTCTATAAAACTTAACAACATGATACTCAACACCATTTATGTTTTCAATGCCTAATAGTTCAGTTGATATACCATAATCTTCAGTATCTAACAAGTAAGTGAGCGATAGTGAGAGCCATTGATTTCTAAGCAGTTCACTTCCTTCCATTGATTTTAATGGTGACATTTGAGCTTCAACACCTCCGTCGTCAGTTATTGTGTTAGTTATTATCTCCTGACCCGACATGCTGAAAGATCTATGTGCCCCACGTGCCCCCTTTTTGTAGCAATTTATTTGGCTATACCCTAGTGTCATAGCACCCCCTATCTCTATAGACCCCGTTTTATTAAGTGTTTTAATCTTTGATAGCGCTCTGACTCCGCCGATAGAAATGTAATAATCTGTGATAACGGACTCAGCAGTTACTCCTGGGGCTGCATCACCTCTTTCAATAAGAGGCTTGCCATAGGCATCGAACAATTCTACTGTGCCTGATGTCGAGAATTTCTCTAAACTAGGTATTACGTCTCTAGACCCTACGCAAGTAATGTAAATCTGATCTGGTTTAAGGTGTTGTTTCGCAATTCGTTGAATGTCTTCAATTGTTACCGCAGCAAGTTTTTCGAGATAAGTAGAGTAATAATCTTTAGGCAATCCATACTTCTCAATATTAAAAGCAAATGAAGCTACCGTCCAGGAACTTTCAAGATTCCTTGCAAATGACCCGGTCATGAAGTTCTTAGTTAATGACAGAGTCGCGCTATCAACCGGTTCACTGATCATTCGCTTAATCTCATATAAAAACTCAACTACTGAGCTGTCTGTGACCTCATTTCTAACATCTGCATATGCAGTGAAAGAACCTACGTATGGGTCAGTATTAAAGCTAGATCGAGCACCATATGTAAATGCCTTGTCTTCTCTAAGGTTTTGCATCAGACGACCAGAAAAAGCCCCGCCACCTAAAATACTATTCATAACTGAAGCCGCAATGGCATCTTCAGAACCAGGTGACATATTGATGGTGTGAGTAACCTTTATTAAAGTTTGTACAGAGCCGTCAATGGGAGAAAAACAAACCCGGTTAAATTTAGCTCTTGCGGGCACTTCCCATCTAACATAAGGCACGTCACGACTTTCCCATTCACCGAAATACTGTTCAGCCATCAGGTACGCGTCATCGGGGTTTATATCACCCACAACGACTAGATAAGCTATGTTTGGTCTAAAATATCGGTTGTAAAAATTCACAAAATCCTCTCTGTCTAAAGATTCCAACGTCTCCGCTGTTGTCACCTCTCCATAAGGGTGTGCGTGAGTATAATTAAGAGTGCGGGTAAGAACATTTGATATCTCACCTGGAGATGTTTCAGCTGCTAATAATCCTGATAATGATTGTGTCTTAAGCTTGTTAAGTTCGCTATCAGTAAATGCTGGGTTGTAAAGCAGGTCAACCATAAGCTCAAGTAGCTTATCAGAATGTTTTGTAAGAGATGTACCACTTAAAGAAGTAGCGGATGCGTTTAAGGATGCACCGAGAAAATCAATAGCTTCATCTAGTTCTGCCTTTGTTTTTGTTGTAGTTCCAGAACGCATTAGTTCACCGAATAAATCTAACATGCCTGATTTAGACCCTTCGTATATAGGTGAGTAATCAAAGTTCAAGCTCCAACTCACCTGAGGGATTTTGTGATTTTCAACCACGATAAGAGTTAGGCCATTAGGAAGTACAGTTACAGTAGACTCCCCAAGCTCAATAATAGGTGCTGGACCAGGCTCAGGAGCTTTAGATCTGTCTATTTGGCCTAATAGTGTAAGCGGGGCAGTGGCTAATAATATAGCTAATGTCCCAAAAATTCGTTTTGAAAATAATTTCATTTTATTATTCACTTTTAGTGTCGTTATGTTGGAAGTAAATAGTGACCCTAGAGCTAGGGTTGTAATAAGTGTTTGCTGCTCTTTGAATATCCTCTGCTGTAATTGATAGGTATCTGTCAATTTCAGTGTTTATTAAGTTAGTGTCTCCGAAATAAGTATGGTAATTGGCTAGTGATTCCGCTATTCCAGCCATAGATGAGTTTGAAGAAATGAAATCAGATTCGATTTGGTTTTTCAACTTCTGAAGCTCTCTATCAGTGATGAGTACGGACTTTAATAGTTCCACTTCTTCATTCATAGCTTCCTCTACATCGCCAGGTTCTACACCCATGTTTACCATTGCGAAAGCTAGAGTGAGTCCGGGATGTTCTAATCCGAAGCTGAATGCCCCGCAATACAGCGCCAGTTGCTTTTCGTCAACAACACTTCTATTAAGACGGCTTGAAGCCCCACCACTTAATACTTGGTTGAGCATATCTACCGCGTAGTAATCAGGTGTCCCTTGAGCGGGTATGTGGTATGCCTGTACAACAAGAGGAAGTCTGTCTTTGCCATAGACTATGCTTCTTCTCTCCTCTGTACGTGTTTTCTCAATTACAGAGGGGATATAAATCTCCTTAGTTCCTCTAGGTATGTCAGAAAAGTAAAGGTCTATTAATTCCATTGTAGTTTGAATATCTATATCACCTGCTATACTTAGTGTTGCATTGTTAGGAACATAAAAGGTGTTGTAGAAATCCATAAAATCAGAATGTGTAGCAGCATCAAGATGATCCATTGATCCAATAGGGGTCCACTGATATGGGTGCTCGTCATAACATGCTTCCATGGTTTTTTCTAATAAGTTGCCATAGGGTTGGTTGTCAACTCTCATACGTTTCTCCTCCTTGACTACTTCATTCTGAGTGTCTATACCTATCTGTAGGATTTTTGCATGAAGCATTCTTTCTGACTCTAGCCATAAACCTAGTTGTAATTGGTTTGAAGGGAGTAGCTCATAGTAAAAGGTTCTGTCTTGGCTAGTGTTTGCATTCAACACTCCACCCGCATTCTCTACGTAGTTGTCGAATTCTCCTCGTGCGATATTCTCACTCCCTTCAAAAAGAAGGTGTTCGAAGAAATGAGCCATGCCTGTACGTGATGGGTCTTCGTTTTTAGAACCTACGTGATACATTACAGTGACAGCGACAATGGGAGTGCTGTGATCCTCGTGAAGTATGACGTGAAGACCATTGTCAAGATCATATTCAATGAAGTTGATGGGGTTGCTTGTTTGGGCTGAAACAAAAGAAATAGACCCTAAAACAAAACAGATAAAATTTAAAAATCTCATAATAGTAACAGATGCAGTTTAGAGGCCCAAGTTAGTGCTCCTCGTGGGTATCTTTCGGACATGAATGCTGATAATTATTTCTTATTAGATAATGAGTGGTGGAAGCTCGAGGATGTCTATGATAGATTACGCTCTAAACATCAAGTCAGCATTGCCCCACAAGTGATAGAGAGAGTGGAGAAATGTCATGCTTATCTAGCAAATCGTATCGCTAGACAGGGAGATACTATATATGGTGTGAATACTGGCTTTGGGTCATTAGCTAATACCCGAATAGAGAATGAAAACCTAGCTGATCTTCAGAGGCGTATACTGATTTCTCATGCTTGTGGAGTTGGGGAGAATGTGCCAGAAGAAATAGTCAAAGCAATGCTAATTCTTAAGGCAAAGGCATTAGGCCAGGGTCATTCAGCTATTGCTTTGGCTACTATACAACGCCTTCTGGATATGTTCTCAAATGATATTATTCCAGTAGTTCCTAGACAAGGGTCGTTAGGAGCTTCAGGTGATCTAGCTCCTCTAGCACATCTGGTTTTGCCTTTGATTGGTGAGGGTACAGTAAGAATCAATGGTGGCGAGCCTGTACATTCAACGGTGGCTCTAGAGAAGATGGGTTGGAGTAAGTTAGTGCTGGGCCCGAAGGAAGGGCTTGCTTTAATAAACGGAACTCAACTGATGCTAGGTTACGGCACCATCGCTATTAAAAGGATAGAAAACCTAATGCAATGGGCTAATGCGCTAGGAGCCTGGTCTTTAGAAGCTTGGAGCGGATTAGAATCTCCATTTGATCACGATGTTCATAGAATTAGAAACCAAAAAGGAGCAATGGAAGTTGCCTCCGATGTGAGAAGTTGGATTGCTGGGTCAGAGAAAATGAAATCCGCTAAGGTTCATGTTCAAGATCCTTATTCTTTCAGATGCATTCCTCAAGTACACGGTGCTTCAAAAGATGTTGTAGCAGGAGTGAGGGAGCTTTTCGAAAACGAGGTTAATGCTGTTACTGATAACCCGCTAGTTTTTCCAGATGACGATAAAATTATATCAGCCGGTAATTTCCATGGTCAGCCACTTGCTTTGGCATTAGATAGGCTCACTTTAGCTGTGCATGAGTGGGCATCTATTTCAGAAAGACGAACATTTAAACTGATGAGTGGTACACGTAACCTTCCAGCATATTTAGCGGAAAATCCAGGTCTTAATTCAGGATTTATGATCGCTCAATACACAGCTGCTAGTTTAGTGTCAATGAACAAACAGCTTACTACACCTAGCTCAGCTGATAATGCTGACAGCTCGAATGGTCAGGAAGACCATGTGAGTATGGGTGCGAACGCGGCATTAAAGCTTTGGCAAGTAATAGAAAATGCAGAGCAAGTTCTTGCAATCGAAGCTCTATGTGCTGCTCAAGCGTCAGATTTATTAGATACTGATAAAATGTCTCCTCGATTATCAGCTCTCCATTCTAGTTTAAGAACTACTGTTCCATATTTAAGTGAGGACGTTTATATGCACCCACTACTTATTGCCTCACGTGATTGGTTACGATCAAACTCACCCAACAAAATTTCTCCATGCCACTAGTTGAAGATATGGAGCGCACAGGTGCGTGGCTATTTCGTTGGAGAGGTATATTACCCGTTCTACTCATTCCCGGCTCTCTATTAGTTGCCTATAGTGACGATATGTCTCCCGCATTTAATGATCCTAGATGGATATCTGTCTGTGTCGGAGTAGGTGTTTTAGGCCAAATAATACGCGCTCTTACCATAGGATACGTACCTAAAGGCACTTCCGGCCGCAACACATCGGAAGGTCAAGTAGCCTTAGTTTTAAATACTAAGGGCATGTATTCATTAGCCAGGCATCCTCTGTATTTAGGAAATTTCTTTATGTGGTTAGGGTTAGTGTTGTACACTGGTTCCTTCTTGCTTTCGATAATTATTTCAATCGCTTTTTGGATTTACTATACCTTGATTTCCATGACTGAAGAGCGTTACCTACGGGGACAGTTTGGAGATGCTTATCTAATCTGGTCTGAAACAGTTCCGGCGTTCTTTCCAAGGACTCTCAAGTGGTTAAGACCTGAGGTCTTCTTCTCATTGAGAAACGTACTTAAAAGAGAGTATAACGGAGCATTTGCTCTAGTGATTTCATTTGTGGCAATCAATTCTATTCACTCACTTAGAGAGGGATTGAATAAAGGTCTGCCATGGATTA
>Ga0115000_10003453_pt1 | contig 13221 bp, 9 predicted proteins | sample ArcticOcean_MG_C_6_FD_89690 | JGI IMG/M metagenome (GOLD analysis project Ga0115000, IMG submission 89690) | Marine microbial communities from western Arctic Ocean - ArcticOcean_MG_CB8_128 | ecosystem: Environmental > Aquatic > Marine > Oceanic | place: Arctic Ocean: Canada Basin | collected... | reverse complement strand
GCAAGTAGTTTCACAGATTCAAGACCTAAGTTATCTGCTGCAAGCTCAGAAGATCTAGCGAGGAGATAATCACCAGCTAATATAGCGAGAGTTGCATTCCACTTACGATTAGTACTTATAACTCCGCGTCGTGTTGAAGCTTCATCAATAACATCATCATGGTACAGGCTTCCTAGGTGAATTAACTCAACAGAAATTCCTGCATCAATGACTTTTTCTTTCTCTCGAGTACCTAACTCACCTGCTAGAAGCGAAATTATTGGTCTAAATCTTTTACCTCCAGCTCCTATAAGATATTGAGATATTTCTGTAAGATAACTATCTTCTGAAACAGTTACTTCAAACAAGCGTTTTTCAAGTTTTTCCAAATCTTCCCATAAACTCTTTATAGGTATTATGTTTATTAACTCATTTGAATCCATAATCATAGATTAATTTAATTTGATAAATACATGCAATTTTCATTTAGGCGTATAAACAGAGACTTATTAATATAAAGATATGTTTGAAAGATTTACAGATAGAGCTCGTAGAGTAGTTGTTCTTGCCCAGGAAGAGGCTAGAAGGCTGAATCACAACTACATTGGGACAGAACATATCTTGTTAGGACTTATCCAAGAAGGAGAAGGCCATGCTGCAAAGGCTCTTGAGGAATTAAGTATCAGTATTGATTCAGTTAGAACCGAGGTCGTTGAGATTATTGGAGAAGGCCAACAGTCACCAAGCGGACATATTCCTTTTACACCAAGAGCTAAAAAAGTACTAGAGCTTTCACTAAGAGAAGCATTACAACTAGGACATAACTACATCGGGACAGAACATATTTTGTTAGGACTTATTCGTGAAGGCGAAGGGGTAGCCGCACAGGTACTTAAAAAATTGGGAGCAGAGCTTTCACAAGTTAGACAGACCGTTATAAAGTTAATTTCTTCTTCTGGAGAGGGTAAAAAACCACAATCAGCATCAACAGGTGGACGTGAAAGAGCAGGATCCGGAACTGGTTCTGCAATATTAGATCAATTCGGAAGAAACCTTACACGGATGGCTAAAGAGGGCAAATTAGATCCTGTTATTGGAAGGTCTACAGAGATTGAAAGAGTTATGCAAATATTGTCTCGTAGAACAAAAAATAACCCAGTTCTGATTGGAGAACCTGGGGTTGGCAAAACAGCCATAGTTGAAGGTCTGGCTCAGAAAATTGTATCAGGAGATATTCCAGTTACGCTTCGAGGAAAACAAATTTACACTCTTGATCTAGCCTCTTTAGTTGCTGGTTCAAGATATCGTGGAGATTTTGAAGAAAGACTTAAAAAAGTATTAAAAGAAATTAAAACAAGAGGTGATATAGTACTTTTCATTGATGAGATTCATACTTTAGTTGGAGCAGGTGCTGCTGAAGGAGCTATTGATGCAGCCTCAATTCTAAAACCAATGTTAGCTAGAGGAGAATTACAAACAGTTGGCGCAACAACGCTAGAAGAATTCAGAAAGCATTTTGAAAAAGATGCTGCTTTAGAAAGACGCTTTCAGTCTGTAAAAGTTGATGAACCTAATTTATCTGATGCAATAGAAATACTTGGTGGGCTTAAAGAAAGATATGAAGTACATCATGGAGTAAGGTACACAGACCAAGCAATTGCTTCAGCGGTAAATATGGCTGATAGGTATATTTCAGATAGATTTTTACCTGATAAAGCTATCGATTTAATTGATGAAGCTGGTAGCCGAATGAGAGTATACAAAAAACCTTTAGATCCAGAAAAACAAGAATTATCTGATAAATTAAAAAATTTCAGAGAACAAAAAATTGATGCTGTACATTCACAGCTTTTTGAAAAAGCTGCTCAAATTCGTGATCAGGAAAAAATTTTATTAGAAGAAATTGATTCACTAGAAGGTGTATCTTCTACAGATATAGAAATGGTAATTGATGAAGAAGAAATTGCTGAAGTGCTCGCACAATGGACAGGCATACCTGTTCACAGGCTCACTCAAGAGGAAAAAGCAAGACTACTAGAAATGGAAAATGAACTTCACAAGAGAATTATTGGTCAAAATGAAGCTATAAATGCAGTTTCTAAAGCAATAAGAAGAACTAGATCTGGATTAAAAGATCCAAAAAGACCATCAGGTTCATTTATTTTCTTAGGCCCATCAGGTGTTGGAAAAACTGAAACAGCAAAAGCATTAGCAGAGTTCCTTTTTGGAGATGAAGAATCATTAATACAGATAGACATGTCTGAGTATATGGAAAAGCACACTGTCAGTAGGTTGATTGGATCACCTCCAGGTTATGTGGGATACGATGAGGGGGGACAACTTACTGAAGCTGTTCGAAGAAAACCATTTAGTATTGTTCTATTGGATGAAGTTGAAAAAGCTCATCCAGATGTATTTAACACTCTTTTGCAGATTCTTGAAGATGGTAGATTGACAGACGCTCAGGGAAGAACTGTTGACTTTAAAAATACTGTAATTATTATGACCTCTAACTTAGGGACGAAAGATTTAAGTAAGAATATTGGTTTCAGTAATTCAGGTGATACTGGATCTTATGAGAAAATGAAATCTAAAGTTGCTGAAGAGCTGAAGAGATATTTCAAACCGGAATTCCTAAACAGGATAGATGAAACAATCGTCTTCCATCAGTTAACAGTTGAAGAGGTAACAGAAATTGTAGACCTGATGCTAGAAAGAATTCACAAACAACTTAAGAACTCTGATATTGAAATTGTGCTATCTGAAGAATCAAAAGTATTTTTAGCAACAGAAGGATATAACAAAGAATTTGGAGCTAGACCTTTACGCAGGTCAATACAGAAACTTCTGGAAGATCCATTATCAGAAGAGCTACTGGAAGGTAAATACAAAGCGGGATCAACAATAGTTATCTCACTTAATTCTAAAGAGGCAATTTTAGAATTCGAGGCTGTAGAAGCTCCAACTGAGCAACCGGTTGACTTTGCTGACTCTGAGTCTTAAAATTAACTAAATCAAATGAGAATAATAATAGACACCGATCCCGGTACAGATGACGCAGTAGCAATATTAATTGCTCTTGCACATTTTTCAGATGAAGAGATTCTTGGAATAACAACAGTTGCAGGAAATGTTGGTGTCAAAGTTGGAACCATCAATGCTCTAAGAGTACTTGAGCAAGCTGGAAGAAATAATATCAAAGTTTACGAAGGAGAGAAAGCTCCTTTAAAAAGAGATCTCGTAACGGCTGAATGGGTTCATGGTACGGATGGTTTAGGCGGAGTTCCATTCCCACAACCATCAAAAACTGAAGAAGATTTAGATGCTGTCTCTTTTTTAAAAGATGCAATATCAAACTCAGCAGAAAAAGTTACGTTGTGTGTTTTAGGACCTATGACCAACATAGGAAAAGCAATATCTGAAATGCCTGAAATCACAAAAAATATTGATCAAATAGTTTTTATGGGAGGAAGTGCAACAAGCGGTAACACAACCCCTGTTGCTGAATTCAATATACTGGTTGATCCGGACGCGACACATATAGTCTTACAATCTGGAGTGAAACTAGTAATGATGGGATTAGATGTTACACATCAAGCAATTTCAACTTCTAGTAGAATACAAAATATATCTGATACCAAAACAGAAACTGCAGAACTACTTGTAGGATTAATGTCTCGACTAGCAAATTTAGAAATTGTTAAGAAAAAGTTTCCAGACGGGACACCAGTACACGATGCATTTGTAACTGCGTATCTTGTTGATAATTCTTTAACTAAAGGAAATTTTGTAAATGTTGAAGTAGAAACTGATTCCGAACTAACACTTGGTCAAACAGTTGTAGATATTAATGAAATATCTGGAAGAGACAAAAACGTACACTGGATGAATGAAGTTGATGATAATAAATTATTCTCAATCATAACAAAAACTTCATCATTGCTCCCTTAATAATAAAAATAACAACCATAACAATTCGGCAGTATTGCAAATATGATATACAATTAATTCATCATTATTTAAATAATGAAGGAGTAAATAAATGATAACAAATAAAAAGAAATCATCTTTGATTTTGCTATCTCTGATGTTAGTTCTATCTGCCTGTGGCGGATCAGATACTGCAACGGAGGAAGTTGCTGAAGTCGTAGCTGAGGAGGAATCAACAGATTCACCTACTACAACAACAGCACCTGTAGCAGAAGCAGAGGGATTAAAAGTGGGTATCGTTCTTGGCGCATTAGGGGATCTTTCCTTTATGGACTCTGCTAAAAGAGGCTACGATAAAGCTGTAGCTGAACTTGGCATTCAAGGAGACTATGTAGAATCAGAACCTAGCGAAAGAGCGGCTGCTATCCAAAACTTTCTAGCTGATGGAAAAGAAATGATCATTACGATTGGTTTCTCAGAAGCAGAAATAACAAAAGAAGCAGCATTAGCTAACCCAGATGTACAGTTTGCAATCGTTGATATGGTAATAACTGCGGATGACGGTAGTTTACTACCTAACGTCTCAAACCTAATCTTCGCAGAGCATGAAGGTTCATTTGAAGTTGGTTTTATTGCTGGAAAACTTTCCAAAACTGGTCATGTAGCTTTCATGGGCGGTATGGATGTTCCAATAATAAGAAAATTCCAAACTGGTTGGGAAGAAGGCGCTAAATACGCTAATCCTGATATAAAAGTATGTGATGGTTATGCCGGTAGCTGGGGAGATCCTGCTAAAGGTAAAGAAATTGCATTAGCTTGTTTTGAGCAAGGTGCAGATATTATATTTGCAGCAGGTGGTTCAACTGGTAACGGAGCATATGAAGCTGCTAAGGAAACTGGCAACTTTGCAATAGGTGTTGATTCAAATCAAGACGCATTGCATCCGGGAACAATGATCACTTCAATGATGAAGAATGTTGATTATTCAGTTTACTCAGCCATCTCCAACAGAATTGCATCAGAGGGCGTAATTGGCGATATTGCTACTTACAACTCTGCTAACAATGGTGTTGGTCCAACATGGTTGGTCGACGGAAGTTCACTTTTTGCTGAAGAAGGACCTGCTGATATGGCAGCTCAAGTCGCAGCATTAACTGCAGAAGTAGCAGAAGTCAGAGCAAAAATCGTTTCTGGTGAAATTGTTGTTACTGACGTAACAGCTGGTGGTTAATAAAACTACTTACTAGATAAAATTTAATTTAGCCCGACGAAAGTTGGGCTAAATTATTAAGATAATGTAAATCTAAAAAACAAAAAAAATATTATGAACAAAGATTCAGCAATACATTTAAAAAATATAACAAAAGCATATCCTGGCGTTATCGCCAATAAAAATGTTGATTTTCAAGTTAACAAAGGTGAGATTCATGCTCTAGTTGGAGAGAATGGAGCTGGAAAATCTACCCTCATGAAAATACTTTATGGGATAGAACAACCCGACGAAGGTGAAATATTTATCAACGGTACCACACAGATAATCAATAAAGTAGAAACTGCGATAAATCTTGGTATAGGAATGGTTCATCAAGAATTCACACTCGTTCCAAGTTTTACAGCACCTGAAAATATTGGTTTAGGCGAAGAACCAAAAAACAGCAGAGGACTTATTGACTGGAAGAGTCTAAATAAGATGGTTGTAGATATCGCAGAAAAGTACGGTTTTAAAATAGACCCTGGATTGAAAATGATTGATGCCTCCGTTGGAGTTCAGCAAAGAACAGAAATATTAAAAACATTGTATCGAAATGCAAACATTTTGATACTAGATGAACCCACAGCTGTTCTGACTCCGCAAGAGACAGATGAATTATTTAATGTTATTAGAACACTAGTAGATGAAGGTAAAACAGTAATCTTTATTACTCATAAATTAAGAGAAGTGATGGCAATTGCTGATCGAGTAACAGTAATGAGAGCTGGAGAAGTTCAAGGTGTTTCGGAAACAAAAGATACTTCAATTACTGAGTTAGCTTCACAAATGGTTGGTAGAGAAGTTTTTCTTCAAGTTACAAAAGATACTGCGAATCCTAAAGAAGAGATTTTAAATGTTGAAAATTTATGGGTACATGATGCACGAGGACTTATAGCTGTAAAAGGAGTAGACCTCAATATAAGAAAAGGTGAGATAGTTGGGATAGCAGGTGTTGAGGGAAACGGTCAATCTGAGCTTGTAGAAGCCTTGACAGGTCTCAGAAGGGCAAGCAAGGGTGCAATTATGTACTTGGGTGAAGATATTTCATCGTCAACTCCCAAAAATATACGTAGAAAAAAAGTTGCACATATACCTGAAGATAGAACAAACACCGGATTGAATACACAATTAAGTATTTGGGAAAATTTGATAGGAAATTCATATTTCAGAAATCCACTATCTTCAAGAGGTATTTTTAATTTAAAAAAAGTGGCTAAGCATGCAAATCGACTAAAAGAAGATTTTGACATCAGGTCACCAAGCGTTTCTTTAAAAGTAAAATCTCTATCAGGAGGAAATCAACAAAAAGTAGTTGTAGCACGAGAACTTTCTGAAGATCCAATATTAACTATTGCTTCTCAACCCACAAGAGGTGTTGACATAGGCAATATCGAAGCAATACATGAGCAATTAGTCCAAATGAGAGATGATGGAGGAGCGGTGTTATTAGTTTCCGCAGAGTTAGATGAAGTAATGGCAGTTGCAGACAGAGTAGGTGTAATGTATGAAGGGCAAATTGTTAAATGGGTTAATCCAAAAGAAGTAGATCAATCCCAGATGGGCCTCTATATGGCTGGAGTAACAGATTAATGGATAAGTTTTCTTTTAAAGATGTCCTAGTTACATTTGTAGGATTATTTATAACGACTTTTATTGGATGGATATTAATAACCGCAACAGGAAATAATCCATCAGAAGTAGCAAAGTACCTCTATGAGGGAGGCTTTAAAGGAACTAGAAATATAGCCAACTCTCTTTATCAAGCAACACCTTTGATACTAACTGCTACAGCTACTTTGATTTCCTTTAGGGTTGGTATGTTCAATATTGGCATCAATGGTTCAATGTATGTAGGAGCACTTTACGCTGGTTGGGCTGGATATAGGTTTACAAATTTGGGACACTTCAGCCACGTATCACTCTGTATATTAATAGGAATGACAGTGGGTGCTTTATGGATGCTTTTACCAGCATTACTTCGAGTGTACGCAGGCGTAAGTGAAATAATTTCAACAATCATACTAAATTTCGTGGCTATATTATTTGTATCTTATATGGCTAATGGACCATTTAGAGCAGACCCTATTGCACCAGCAACAGCAAGGATTTTGGAAACAGCTGAACTTAAGCAAATATTTCCAAACTCTCAATTCAGCACGGGATTTTTTATAGCTGTCTTTGTAGCATTAGTTGCGCATTTTGTCTTAAATAAAACTACTTTTGGATATGAATTACGTTCTGGTGGAGATGGATTAGTAGGAAGGTATCCATCGAGATTTAGTTCTTATCTTGGGATTCCTTCTGATAGGTCAGCAATAACTGGAATGTTAATTTCAGGAGCAATTGGAGGTTTAGCTGGAGCTATAGAAGTGCTGGGAGCAGTTAGATACTTTTTTCAAGAACTTGAATTTAATCAGGGTTTTGACGGTATCTTAATTGGAATTTTAGGAAAACTGGAACCAATAGGTGCAATAATTGCATCATTATTCTACGGTGCAATAAAAAATGGTGGTTTTTTTGTAGATTACAAAACAGATGTAGCAAGAGAGATAATAGTAGTTCTAATTTCAGTGTTAATCTTTTTCGTAAGTGCTCAAAAAATAGTCAAAGGATTAGAAAAATATCCAATAATAAAGAAATTGGATAGTTTCTTTTCAAGAAAGAAGATGTAATGGAATGGATTGAAATATTTGATATATCACTTTTAAGAAGTCTTCTTAGGTCTACTGCTCCTATTGCAATTGTTGGAATGGCTGCTGCTATTTGTTCAGCTGCTGGAGTTTTAAATATTGGTCTCGAAGGTAAAATGCTTAATGCTGCTTTTGCCGGAGTGGCAGTAAGTTACTACACAGAAAGTATGTGGGCAGGTTTAGCTGCTGGTTTAATAGCGGGAATGCTGACAGCTGTTTTATTTGGGTTGCTTTCATTTACACTTGGTGCAGATGAGGTATTAGCTGGACTTGCAATTAATATTTTCTCATTAGCCGGCACAACATATTTAATGCGGACACTTTGGGGGCAAGCAGGTTTCTTTTCAGATCCGAGAATTGTTGGCGTCGAACCAATTCATTTTACTTTTTTAGAAGGCTCTTTCTTAGAACCATTTTTATCAGATTTTACTTATTCAGTGTATTTAATGTTCTTTATCGCTATCGGCTTACATATTGTTTACTACAGAACCCGATTTGGAACAGCAATCAGAGCAACGGGTGAAAATCCCGAAGCAGCGGAGGATGCTGGAATTAATACAGTTAGAATAAAATGGTTAGTTACTGTATTTGCAGGTATGTTAGCGGGAATTTCTGGATTATTTCTTTCACTTGAAAATCTTACAATGTTTACTGAGGGAATGTCAGCCGGCAAAGGTTTTATAGGACTTGTTGCATCATCGTTTGGTAACTCAACACCTTTAGGAACTTTTGGAGCTGCTACCTTTTTTGGATTAGGTGACGCAATCGGAATAAGACTACAGGGAGTTTATGAACTTGATTCTCGACTAATTTTAATGATTCCTTATGCACTAACTGTTGTTGTTTTAATTTTAATTGGAATTAGACAGAGGCTTAAAGTTAGACCAGTCGCAATTCCAGAGACTTAAACCCTTGCAACAAAAAGTATATTTAGCAAAATTTGTTGTCGAAGACGTTAACACAATACATGAAGATGCAGCTGTAGTTGTTGAAGATGCGCATATAAAAAAAATACAAAAAAAATCTGAACTTTCTCAAGAACAACTCCAAAATAGCGATGATTTGGGTGAAGTAATTATTTCACCAGGTTTTACTAATGCTCACTCACATGTTGCCTTAAATTCAGTTAAGGGATTGGGATACGGTAAAGCAAGTGCGTTGTATGACGTTATGTGGGGAATTGAACCCTCACTGGATAAAAGTTCAGTATATAAACTGGCTTTACTTGGTATGGTCGATGCTATTAGATCTGGTACAACGAGTATTAATGATCACTATTTTTTTGCTGACTCTATTGCCAAAGCATCTTCTGCAATTGGGATTAGAGGTTTCATAGGACACACCGTAATGACAGAGTATGGTCCATGGACTGGTAAAAAAGAAATTACTAAAGCTAAAGAATTTGTAAAAAATTGGAAACAATCCTCAATAGTTCATCCAGTTGTTGCTCCTCATGAAACTTCTACAGTTAGTCCGGAAGTGTTGATCGAACTCTACGAATACGCACAAGAATTAAATGTCCCTGTTCATATTCACTTAGCTCAAACCCAAAAAGAAATGGACTACATAAAGGAAAAATTTAAAACAAGTCCAATTAAGCACGCGACAAATCTTGGTATTCTAGATGAAAACGTAATCGCAGCACATTGTAAAGTTATAGAGGAAGGAGATTTAGAAATCCTTTCAGAGACTAACTGCTTTCCTGTCTTTTGTCCTACGACACATGGATTACAAGGTAAGCCGATGGATACTAATTTTCTTACCGAAAATGAGACTGAATGGGGTATTGGCACTGATTGTTCTGGAGGTAATGATGATTATGATATGCTCGAAGAGATGAGGGCAGCAATTTTAATTAACAATACTCATTCAAATGGCAGGTTTATTACCCCAAAAGAAATTTTTGATATTTCAACAAGATTGAACATAACTCGATTGTCTTTAAATAACATGAGGGGGACTCTTACAGATGGTCAGCCAGCAGACTTTATTTCGATAGAAGTTAACAATTCAAAAATGCAGCCTTTACACGATGTAATCAACAACATTGTTATGTGTGCTTCATCAAAAGAAGTTAAGGATGTATTTGTAAATGGTAGAGAAGTATTAAGAAACGATGAATTAGTAAATATTGATGAAGAAAAGGTAATTCATGAAGGCAAAGAAACAGTGAATCAAATATTTAATAAAACTGGTTTTACAAAAAGAATTCAGTCAGGAGAGTTTAATTGAAAGATAAGTCAGTACTTCACGATCACCTAGATGGAGGATTGAGACCAACTACAATTATAGAGTTAGCTGAAAAATCAGGCATAAAGCTTCCAACCACTGATAAAAAACTATTAGAAAATTGGTTTTTTGAAAATATTTCATCTGAGCTTAATCAAGTATTCAATAAATTTGAATTAACAATATCAGTCATGCAAGACATAGAGTCTTTGGAAAGAATTGCTTACGAAGCTGTTCAAGACCTTACAGTGGATGGAATTTCTGCAGGTGAATTACGATACGCACCACTGCAGCATCTTAGAAATGGATTAAATCCTCAAACTGTTATTGATTCCGTATCTAGAGGACTTCAGAGAGGGATGGATGAATTTGGAGGTAGTTTTAAATCTATCTTATGTGCAATGAGACAAAATGAAGATTCTTCTGAAGTCGCAGAGTTAGCAATCAGTAATTACTTTAATGGAGTTGTGGGTTTTGATTTAGCAGGACCAGAGTATGGCCACCCTCCATCGAAACATATTGAAGCATGTAAGAAAATAAATAAAAGCGATATTGGTCTTACAATTCATGCTGGAGAAGCAGCAGATTTTTCCTATATAGATGATGCTATTTTTAATTGTGGAGCACAAAGAATTGGTCATGGATGGCAAGTCATAGAGGGGTGCATTGAGGTTGGCGAATTATTTGAGCCAAATACTAAAGCTGCTGAGTATATTCTTGAAGAGAAGATTCCATTAGAGATATGCATATCTTCAAATATAAAATCTGGTGCAAGCAATATTACTTTAGAGAGTCACCCAGTTTTAAAGCTTTTTAAAAGTGGATTTAATATAACGCTGAATCCCGATAACCGTTTGATGGCTTCAACCAAATTATCAAAAGAGTACGAAATAGCTAAAAAGTATTTTGGTCTAACTGAAGATGATGAAGATAATATAATTCAAAATACTAGAAATTCATTATTTTAAAATAATAGTAATTTATAGGTAATTTTAGAACTAGTCTTGTAATTTTAAAATTGTGGAGGCTAATAAAACACTACCATTACGAATTGCTTTTTTTGCCTCTTTTGTAACAGTTGCGTGAGCAAACTCCGGCTGGTGATTTACTACGCTTCCATCATCAGGGACAATTGCAAGAAATGCATGTAATGAGGGAAACTTCTTTGAAATATTTCCAAAATCAGTTGATCCATTTTTAGATTGATCAAAATGCTTATTAGTTTTCATATCAATTCCAAGTTCTTTGGAGTAATCCATAAAAATATTGGCTAATCTACTATCTGTTATTAGATTTTCATATGTTCCATTACCTTCGATGATATTTACTTTACATCCAGTTGCTGAGGCTGCACCCTTAAAGCAATTCAAAATCTTTCTTTCGAGTACTTTTAGACCTGATGTTTTTTGAGCTCTCATCATCCAACTTGAGCGTGTATAGTCCGGAATAATATTTGCTGATTCTCCACCATTTGTAATGATTCCATGAACTTTTTCTGTTGGCAGTAATTGTTGTCGCAGTGCGCTTATAGAGTTATATGCTAAAACTTGTGCATCGAGTGCATTTTTCCCAACATAAGGAGAACCAGATGCATGAGCGGCTTTACCAATGAACTCAATATCAACTTGTTTCACAGCAACCATGAGTGGATCTACCTCATTTCTAGTAGCTGGGTGAATCATTAAAACTGCTTTATTGTCTTTGAATACACCTTTTTCTAGAAGTTGAATCTTTCCACCTCCACCCCCATTCTTAAATGAAAGAGGGAGAATTTCTTCTGCAGGACAACCTACGATTTGTACTGCATCTGAAAGTTTTTCCATTTTTCTTGAAAGAAGGTAAAAAGCACCTATACCCATAGAGGAAATAATATTATGCCCACAAGCTTGTCCAACGCCAGGTAAAGCATCATATTCTATACATATGGAAATTGTTTTCTGATTTCGGCCTTTTTTATTGATTATTCCTGTAAAAGCTGTTGGCATTTCAGGAACTTTTCTAATCTTTGCAGATGAAATATTATTTGAAATTAATTTAGTTATTTCTTTGTGAGACTTAATTTCCTCATAACCTAGCTCAGGGTTTTTGTATAGATAGTCATTTAATGCAAAAATTTTATTTTCAATTTTTGAAAATTCACTTAATAATTCTTTAGTAAGCAAAATTAACCTTTACCATAAAATGTAAGTTCTTGAATAGCGCACTCTTTAAAAGCTTCAGTGTTTCCAATATCTTCACCTGAATATGCACTTAAAATATCAATTCTTAAATTTGCTGTGGTTGAATTTATATCAACCCACTGCTGGCTATTATTATTTGGGATTTCTTTTTCAATCAATAGAGAGTTCTGATCAGTTGTAACCTGGATATCCCTGACTCTGAAGTTTCTTTTAAAAGAATTTGTACTCTCTAAATTTTGGAATACAATAAATTCAACATACATAGGGTTGCTGAAACTAAACTCCAAAAAGCCATCTACACATTCAAGCTCGTTATCTTGCCATGATTTCACTGTTCCGTCATAGAGGTTTTTACATGAGTAATCATCATTCAACTGACTTGATGACGCACAAGAAATAGGAACTATTTTCTGAAGCATATTTTTGGTAGTTATTGTACTGCTAGTACTAGTTGTTTGCTCAACAGCAGAAATTTCTTGAATTACATCATCTGCAATTCGAGAATTATAAAAAAAACTTCCTCCTGCAATAATAGGAACAATAAGGGCTAGAAAAAATACGGCTCTTATTCCGGGTACCTCTTTCCTGCTTGGAAGAACGGTAGCTCCATAACTTGAAAGGGGTTTTACCAGAGGATTACCACACTCTTTACAATTTTTTATAGATGGTAAGTTGGCTGCGTTACAGCTGGAACACTTTATTCGAGGAACTCTATTTCTCACAATGGGAGTATTCTTTAACACAACCTTGGTGTCTATATCTTCATTTTTTAACCCCAGCCACTCACCGCAGCTTGAACAAAACTCAAGTTCTTTTTCTACTCTCGCTGAACAAGCTTTACATATTACATTTTCCACTTTTACCTCAGAAACTAAATTAATAATAAAATAATACAGTAACATTCGAATAAATAAAATACTCAAATAATAAAAGAATAAATATAAATATGAACAAAAATTAT
>Ga0115000_10003451_pt1 | contig 13226 bp, 17 predicted proteins | sample ArcticOcean_MG_C_6_FD_89690 | JGI IMG/M metagenome (GOLD analysis project Ga0115000, IMG submission 89690) | Marine microbial communities from western Arctic Ocean - ArcticOcean_MG_CB8_128 | ecosystem: Environmental > Aquatic > Marine > Oceanic | place: Arctic Ocean: Canada Basin | collected... | reverse complement strand
TCCAACAAGAGAATCTCCGAGCCCTCGGACAAATGGCCAGCGGCATCGCTCGCGATTTCAACAACCTGCTTGCTCCGATCCTCGGCTTTTCCGAATTGCTGCTCAACATGCCAGCGGAATCCCGCGACAACGATAAACTCGAATCTTTCCTTAAGAAAATCCAAGTAGCCGCTCAAGACGGTGCCGCAGTCGTCAGTCGCCTACGCGAATTCTATAGGGCTCATAACGAAGACGACGAAGCGTATTCCGTCATCAATCCCGAAATTCTCATTGGCCAGGTAAAAGACCTAACAGAGCACCGATGGAAAATCCAAGCCGAAGGACGCGCAGCCAATATACGATTCGAGACCGACATCCGGACGACACGTTGCATTCGCGGCAATGAATCCGAGCTGCGTCAATCTCTCGCTAATCTCGTAATCAACGCAGTCGACGCTATAAAAAACAATGGGACTATCACCGTTTCAATCGAAGACCTAAAAGACCGTGTTAGCATTCAAGTAAAAGATAACGGGGGAGGTATGCCTGACATGATTCAGGACAAATGCCTCGATGCTTTCTACTCAACCAAAGGCCAACTCGGAACCGGCTTGGGACTCTCAATCGTATGCGAAATCGTCAAACGCCACAGCGGCGAAATCGCAATCGATTCGAAAGAAGGCGAAGGGACCACCATCACAATGAGCTTCCCTGCCGTCGAAGCCGACTTGCCCGAAGAGAAGCTCGCTCCCATTCCCGTTGAACTAGAGCCGCTTCACATAATGCTCGTTGATGACGAATCCATTCTAATTGAAGTTATTTCCGAGTTGCTCAGATCTGGCGGGCATACGGTCCAATGCTTCACCGACCCAAAGTTAGCTATAGAAGAATTCCAAAGCAATTCCTACGACCTTGTTATCACCGTCCGAGCGATGCCCAATATGAGCGGCGATCAATTAGCTGCCGAAATCAAAGCTCTCAAACCAGAGACGCCCGTTTATCTAATGACGGGATTTGGCGACCTCATCGAAGGGACCCGCGAGAACCCACCCAACATCGATGCCGTCCTCGGCAAACCAGTCCCTCTCGACACGCTCAACCGCAAACTCGCAGAGCTGATTTCGAGCAAGACAGCCTGAAGCTCCACGAGCCTTTTTTCTAAAGGAAGAACCCGCGCTGCTTCTCGCTAATCGGCGTTTCGCATCGCTCCATAACTTTCAGTAAATCTTCCCATGCACCTCGCTTATCACGCTTACTGTCATTACGAAGCAAATACGATGGGTGATAGGTCGGCATCACAGGAATACCCGCAAACTTCTGCCAGGTTCCCTTGATATCACGCAAGCTTCGAAACGCATCCGCTCCTAGCAATCCTTTCGAAGCCGATGCCCCCAAAGCGACGATCAATTTCGGCTTCACTATTTCGACCTGAGCCTTCAAATAAGGAAGGCAAAATTTCATCTCCTCAATCGTCGGGGGACGCTTTCCTTCTCCCGTCGGAGGAAGCGATCGCCAGTTCATAATATTGCTGAGATAAACTTGCTCGCGATCGAAACCCATCGCTTTAATCATCTTAGAAAGCAATTGCCCTGCGTCGCCAACAAATGGCTCACCCTGCTCTTCTTCCTCTACTCCCGGACCTTCTCCGCAAAAAAAGATATCCGCATCCAAATTGCCAAATCCATAGGCTACCTGAGCGCCTTCGGGCGTATATTCGATACAAACGGAACACCCCATAACCTGTTCCCGCAAAGCCTCCCAGCGAGTAGTCTTATCCCCTTCAGGCAACGCTACAGTCGGAGGTTTGCGAAAAGGCGACGAGCTCAAAAGGGATTTATGCGTAACTGGAGCAACCGGGTCTTCTTTTAAAATTTGGTCGAAGGCTTCAGGCGATGCGGATCGAATCCGTTCCGGGATCGCCGCTACCGCTTGAGCCGCCTCTTCCTTGGGATCGATTGCGGGCAAAGCATTCATAGTCGCCACGGAAGCCTGAAGTCCACGTATTGCCTCGTCAGATACATAGACGTGATCCGTGCCTCCTTTTCGGAGTCGCTTCAATTCGTCGATAACGGCATTCAGTTCGGCTTTCATTTAGCGGTCTTGTTGGGCCAAAATATTCTCGGTATACTTCGCGAGTAAATCAAATTCCATGTTAACCGAATCCCCCGGCGACCGCTCTCCAAGCGTCGTCACCGCCAGCGTGTGTGGAATTAGCCAAATCGACAATACCGGTCCATCGACTTCAGCCACCGTCAACGAAATCCCATCGATCGCCACGCATCCCTTGAAGACCAAGTATCGCGCAAACGCCTCAGGCGCTTTTATCCTCAACAACACGTCGGCACCCTTACTTCGCAACTCTACGATCTCGCCTTCCCCGTCAACATGACCCGTCAGAAAATGACCACCCACACGACCATCGAAGCGCAAGCTCCGCTCCAAATTTACGCTCGAACCGAAATCGACATTCTTCAAATTCGTCAATCGTCGTGTCTCTTCCAGAACATCGAATTCAACACCATATTGGGAAACCGAAATCGCAGACAAACAACATCCATTCACCGCAATACTATCTCCTAATTGAACGCCTTCCGGCACCACGTGAGCTTTCACTTTCAAGCGCCAGCCATCGGCTTCCTTATGAAAGCTCAACACTTCTCCTTTTTCTTCAACTAAACCGGTGAACATTTAAAGAGAGTTAACCGCAATATTCCGCTAGAGTGCAATGGATTTTATTCGCCGCTCGAAAACAAAAAGAGCCGAGCCGGAAATGTTCGTTCCAGCATCGGCTCCAAAATTGATTATCAACGAATCGACTACACGTTAACCGGTACTTCAAATTCCTTGCGATAAGTCCGCTTCAACATGCCGTTCGCGCCCTTGAACCCTTTGCCGCCAACGAATCTCTCCGATTTCGGATCGAATTCGAGCTCGTTGCCCGCACGCCAAAGCTCCTTGGAAAGATCGATGTTCCAGTCGCCTAGCTGAGCGTCGTAACGATCGTAAGCCTCCTTAAGAACCTCATCCTTCGCAGCCACCTTGGATATAGCTTTTTCGCTGACTTCCTTGCCTTGGAGATAGGAAATATTGCCCAAGTGAGCCAGGCAGCTCGACTTGTAAGAACTTTCGAGATGAGCCGCCACATCGCTTTCCTTCCGGCTATTAACAGCACGGATAAACGCTGGGAAATGATCGAATCCGCCGTCGCCTTTGAAGGCCTTCATTTTCTTGCCCTTGTTATCGTAAACGATACCGCCACCACGGCCGCCACGGAACTCGCCGCCTTCGCAAGTTGCAATGATGCCAACGCGACTACCCTTGAAATTCGGCGCGTTATTCAGCTCTGGATTCACCCATAAGTTACGCGTTTCGAAAAGCACCGGTATGCCGCCCCAATCAAATTGGGAGATACACATGTTTGGCGTGTTTCCACCATCGTTCCACCCAAAGCGACCGCCGACCGACGACACTTTCATCGGATGATCCGGATCGCCGAGAACCCAGCGAAGAAGATCCAGCTCATGCGGCCCTTGGTTGCCCATGTCGCCGTTGCCCGTATTGAAATCCCAGTGCCAATCATAGTGAAGTTCCGGTCGATAAAGGTCCTGATGCTCCGCAGGTCCAAGCCAAAGATCGTAATTAACCGATTTCGGCGGCGTCAACGGCTTGTCGATCTTTCCGATGCTCGCCCGATTACGATAACACAATCCACGGACCATATTAATCTCGCCGATATTGCCCGCTTGAATCCAAGGGAATGCCTCGTTCAATCCAATGTCCGAACGATTCTGAAAACCTGCCTGAACGATGCGTCCATACTTCTTGGCAGCTTTGACCATCTGACGGCCTTCCCACACGGTATGGCAAACCGGCTTTTCGACGTAAACGTCCTTGCCCGCCTGGCAGCCCCAAATCGTTTGAAGCGCATGCCAGTGATTCGGAGTGGTTAGGACAACTGCATCGATGTCCTTGTTTTCGAGCAACTTGCGATAGTCCTCGTAACGCTCGACCTTGATACCGTTTTCCGTATCGACCTCGTCGGAGCGCTTGCCGAGGATCTCCGAATCCACGTCGCACAAAGCAACCAAACGAGCTCCGTCCGTGCGCAACACGTCTTTGATCAAACTCTTGCCCCGACCATTTAGGCCGACGACTGCGACGCGAATGTCGCCGTTTGCCGCTTTCGCCCATGAAGGTACGATCGCAAAGGTTCCAGCCGCGAACGCGGAGGTCTTAATGAAGTTTCTACGAGATAGCATTATAATATTGGGTTAACGATTAGCGGAAACCAAACACGTGTGAGAATGCCAGGCAATCGAAATTTTGGATTCTGTGAAAATTCATCTCTCTCATTGTTCAATGACCCGGTCACTAATGGGAAAACGCGCTCAAAGCTCCGATTCCAACCACTTGAATGTCTCGGAACTCTTTTCCTCCAGCTTCCAATTGCTTTGCTCCAAACGACGCTTAGCGATTGTCGAGGCAATCCCCTCGATCCACAAGGTCCGGTCCTCTCCTTTCAATTCATCCGATAGAAGCGCATCCGTAATTTCCGGAGTCCAATGCAAATAATCTAAGGCCAAAGGAAGTATCATCGATCCGTCTTCCAATTCGGCAATCGCAAGACCGCGCCGAATCGAAAAGCAAATAATCGGGTGAACCAAATGATGGTAGTTCCCGAAAATCGTCACCAATTTGACCATCATCCGAGCTTCATCTCGACTTTCCGCTTCCATCAGCAATTGAACCAAATTCAAACGGCCTTCCACTTCCAAGTTTTCCAAAGTCAAAACGACTAAAGTCTTTTCCGAAAGCGTATAGGTGTCCAGACCGTTGAAGATCAACAAGGCGCTATGCGCCACGCCCATTTTACCCAACGACACGAAATTCCGACGCTCCAATTCGGTAGCCGACTGATTCCATACCAATTCCCGCGTCTTCAACGTATAGGATAGAACCGCGTTCGCTGGAATACCAAACTCACCTGCAAAAGAACCAACTGTCGAAGCCCAAGCAATCCGCGACAGCTCAAACTGCAGGTATTCGTTCGTCGAATAGGGATCCACCTTGAGACGCCGTGCCCAAGCGCGCTTGGCCTTTTCGAAGCCGAAATGCTTCTGACTCAATTTTAGAGGCGTCGTACCTGCTTTCTTTACCGTCCCATCAACGTTCTCGACATCCTCGCCCTTTTCTTTCTCACGGCCCTTATTTCGATTCCGCTTCGTCTTGGCGATGACCTTCTCGGACCCTCGCTTCACCGAGTAAAACTTACCCTGTAAATACCTAAGAATCCCACCCGGAAGCCTTCTGGCCAAACTGATCGGACGACGGGCAACTGACCAGCTATTGACGACCGGATCCTTTAACGCTTTCGAGAACGATGTCGCAAAAGCTTTCGTTTTGCTAATCTCCTCCAGCTTTTCGAGTACCGCGATTTCGAGTACGCGCGTCGCCAGCATATCGATTCCTCGAATATCGAATTCACCGAAATCGCTCGTCAATCGAAATTCGTATCCGAAATTCACTACATGCCCTAGCGGAGCAAGCTCGAATCGCTCTCCCGTTTGCAGCTCTTCGGGGATAAAATCTTTAGTGAACAATAGAGGAGGCCCTTCAATAGGTTCGGGCTCAGCGCCTAAACGCACTGAGAAATACAAACCATAAAAAACAATAATTTTTAGCCAAGAGGACGGCATCCTAGAATATGAAAGCAATCATGCGGAACGGGTTCCCTTATAAACCCATCTCCCATAGCCACAATGATAGGCCCAAGAACATAGATCCACGAATTAGAATGACAACCTCCATCATCAAGAATTAGCCTCTCGCCCATGATTCGCGTCGAAACCACTGAATTCGAGCCCTACGCCGACTCCATCAAAGCAATACGCTTCGAAGTCTTTGTCGACGAGCAGAACGTACCGCCCGAACTGGAAATCGATGGACTAGACCCGGAATGCCTTCATGCCCTGGCCTTCAACGAAGATACCCCCATCGCAACCGGCAGACTCCTCAAAGATGGCCACATTGGCCGCGTCGCGGTTCTCGCTTCCTATCGCAATCAAGGCATCGGCACGCTAATCATGAAATCGCTTATCAACGCAGCTCGAAATCGCTCGTTTCAATCCGTCATCCTATCCTCTCAGACCCAAGCAATCCCCTTCTACGAACAACTCGATTTTCAGACTCAAGGCCCCATCTATCAAGAGGCCGGAATCGACCATATCGACATGGTCCTAAAGCTATAGAGAGTCGTGCTGTCGCTCTTGACGGTCGCAGCCTTGGCGAAGTCTGTTGCGGCAGGCAGCGTAATTTAAGGCCATCGTCTTTCGCAGCGCGGCGAAAGTGCCGGCCCTACGCTTCATCGGGCACAACGTTGAAAGACGAGGACTCAGTCGCCGTTCGTCCAGATTAAAAACCGATTGAAACGTTGCCTCGCCTCTTCAACTCCTTCCTGTTCTATATCGATCTTCGAATCCATTCATCCATCGAATCATCGCCCCTCATATGAATACGATCGCCCCGGAATCACTCAAAACTCGTCTCGCCGAAGTAAACCCACCCATCGTTATCGATGTCTTGCCAGACGAGCAATTCGAGAAATGCCACATTCCAAACACTCTCAATGCCTGCGTCTACGAGATCGAATTCTTAGAAAAAGCCGCAGCCTTAACTACCGACAAGAACAACGAAACAATCGTCTACGGAAAGAACGACCAATTCGAAGCCGCTAGCCGCGCCTGCGAAAAACTAGCCAACGACGGTTGGACCCAAATCACCGCTCTCGAAGGCGGTCTCGATTCCTGGATAGATGCCGGCTACCCAACCACCAGATCCGGCGAAACCGACTCCACTCAAACCGGAATTTTCAAAATCGACCCCGAACGCAGCATCGTCCGCTGGATCGGGCGCAATTTACTCAATCAACACAACCGAACCATCCCCCTAAAGAACGCCACATCGCTCTCGACAAAGACCGACTCATAAGCGGCAGCGCAACTCTCGATATGAACCGAATCACTTGCGAAGAGATCAAAGATGCACCGATCAGCCAAATGCTCATCGATCACCTGCGCACTGACGATTTCTTCCTAGTAGATACCTACCCCACTGCCGATTTGGATCTGATTTCTGTCACTCCCATTGAAAACGCCCCTTACGGGAGCCCCAACTACAACGTATCCGGCACTTTTACCCTACGCGGCAAAATCCAACCGCTTCACTTTTTCGCCACGTTCGGCGTCAACGACGAAGTCATCGCCTTCCAAGCCCAGTTCGACTTCGACCGAGTTCTCTGGGGATCGAAATACGGTTCCGGAAAGATTTACGAAGCCCTCGGCAAGCACGTCGTCAACGATCGGATCTCGATCAGTTTTCAACTCATCGCGCCCCTCCAATAGCCCTGCGCTAATCCATGCTAGACCGTATCAAGAATCAGACATTTACGATTGGCTTAATCTCGGCGATCGGGCTCGCCTTTCTATTCCCAAGCTTCGGAGCGACCGGCGGATTCCTCAAAAGCGAGCTGACCACCAAGCTCTGCATCGCGATCATTTTTCTCCTTCAAGGACTATCCCTCCAAACACGCCAATTACTCGCTAGCGCAGCTCACTTTCGCCTCCACGTTTTTTGCCAAAGCTGGATATTCGTCCTCTCTCCTCTATTGATGATGCTGATCGTTTTCGTCTTCGGTCAATGGATACCCGATGGCATCGAATCCGGTCTGCTGTACCTGTCCGTTCTACCGACCACCATTTCATCCGCGATAGTTCTCACCGCAAATAGCGACGGCGATTCCGGCGCCGCCTTATTCAGTGCGACCCTCTCCAACATCATCGGCGTATTCATCACGCCTCTCTGGTGCCTATCCCTGTTCGCCCATACAAGCGGACAATTTCCACCCCTCGATTCCCTAATTGCCAAGATAGCGCTCTACGTTCTATTGCCGCTTGTTATTGGTCAGCTAATACGCCCGCTATTTCGCCACAGCATCGCCAATTGGAAAAACGGATTCAAGCTATCCAACAACGCCCTCATACTCTTCATCGTTTACGCAGCCTTCTGCAATAGCATCGCCGACCAAGTCTGGAGAGCATTCGGCTGGCAATCTATCCTCATCGCATTCGCATTCTCCGCCCTTTTTCTCCTGCTCCTATCCGCCCTAACCTGGACTACTGCAGAACTCAGTTCAAACGACCCAAAACAACGGATCGCCGCATTTTATTGCAGTTCCCAAAAAACACTCGCCGCCGGTATACCCATGGCAACCGTCATATTCGCCGGTCAAACCGGTACCAATCAAGAGAGCCTTATAATCCTCCCGATCATCCTCTACCACTCACTACAGCTCTTCCTCGCCGGCGCCATCCAGACTCGCCTTGCCGCGACCGTAAAAGGCTAAACCCTATAATGGTAGCGGCCGATCTCCGAGCGGCCATAACCCCACCCTCCCCTCTCTCGAGCACCCCAACCGTTTAAATCATAACGTTGTAATCTAAAAGATTTAGCCCTCGGTTTGAAACTGAAATGCACGCCAGCTCTGAGATAGAAAATCACTTTTCAACTACGCGGCGTGGTCCACGCTGAGCAAGCGTCAGCCCTACTCAGCAACTGTTTGCACTCCCTCAGCAAGCGCTTGGCGATTGGTTGTCCGCATTCGTACAAAGCCTTTTGATCGACTCTATAGAGCTCCCGTCCTTCCGCCGTCTCCACCTCGATAGGATCGTATCCGTATTGACTAAGGTCATACGGGCTCGCCCGCATATCCAAGATCCGTGCCTCGATCGCCAGGCGAAAACAATCGTCAATCAGTTCGCTCCCGATCCATGGGTTCAATTTGCAACACCAACGGTACAAATCCATATTGAAATGCACACAGCCAAACTGCTCGTTATCCGCTCGGTTTTCGCTTCCTGGCTGAACCGCATTTAACGGACGAGCCGCTTCCGTAAAAAACCGAAACGCATCGTGATGCGTGCAGTGAATCGCGTTGGACTCTACCACTTGTTCGATTTCCGATCGACCCAAACGCAACGGAGTCGTTTCGTGACGTATCTGATCCGTTTTATAAACCATCGCCCACTCGTGCAGTCCAAAGCACGAAAACCGCGGCGACCGACCCAAAGAACGCTCGATCAAGTTCCTTACCCAATCAACTCGTCCCCGCTCGGACTCCGACAGGCCATCAAGATCCAAGCCGACTCCGTCATCAAATCGTCGATACCGTTCATCTTCCAAAAATGCATTCGCCTCATCGCCGTTCAATCGCATGTTCGCCATCGGTCGCCACCGCAACAAAATTTGCCGATTCATCTGATAATATTTGAACAAGAAATCATGGACAGGATGACTTATCCGCCTGGCTCGGCGTTCCCAGTACGCTTCCAGCCAGGGTATGATAAATGCCTTTCGCTCAGTTTCGAGCGCTTGCCACTGCTCTAATTCAAAAACTCTCCCCGTCACAATCCTACAAAGGTTTTTCCTTAAATCGATCGACGATTTCCTCGTCCAAATACGCCTCTTCAAGGATATCGCTCGCCCAGGTTTCCTTACGGCCAATATAATCGAGTATTCGCGCAGCCAATACCTGTACTACCGGTGTCTCGCTCCAGATAGCTTCACACAAAAAGCGCCAGTAATCGGGGACCAATTGCTTTGGGTTGTTAAGGGGCTTCGTACACGATTCGCACAGAAACAAACAACGCTCGAATTCGGGTTCATTGGGAACGGGAGCCAACTCGTAGATTGACAGCTTAGCACCGCTCGTCCCGCACAACTCGCAACACGAACGCGCCCGACGCGTAAGATCCTTGCCGAACAAGGACAACTGCCGCTGTCGCTCCTGATACTTTTCCAAACCCTTTGCCATACATCACCGCCTATCCTTCGGCTTTGCAGAGGTCAAATGCTCTTTGTCGCGCTCCCCTATCCGATAGTCCGTGAAATCATTCTGGATCCCCTCGTACGGCCGATCCTGTTTAAACAACTCGAGAATCCGTTGATGCTCGTAATCCGAAGTCGGCCATTCCTCATTATGGCCCGGCAACATGAAAACCGTGAACGCCTGCTGACGTGTGACCTTCCTTCTAATGACCAGCATACCAGCCAATCTGCAAAACAACGTAGGCGACGCAACCCTCCATACTCAATCTAAACCAGAAATTCACCATCAGACTTCAACTGCCATTCTTCTCTAAGAGCCTGTTTAATAAGTCCCGCCCGATTAGATAAAGTGGATTTTCCAGCTCAAATTTCGGCTTTCGATTCGAGTAATACCCGGAGCGTATTGCGAAAGGTGGAAACGCAATTCCAGCGGAAAGGACACGAAAATAAGAATTGGCTGACTTATTAAACAGGCTCTAAGACATATCCGTTCCATAGAGAAATCCCTCTATTATGCCCAAAATCGATTGCAACTCAGGGAAAAACCTTTCCTCTTATCAAAAACAATAGCTCCCTACCTGCTCTAAACCCGATTTAGAACTAAACCGAACAACCTTAAAAACGCCGAAAGCACCTCACACTAGCAACCGAACAGCCACAATCAGTAAGACTATGGATAGCATCAATCCAGATTCCCGATTCAACCCTACTGCTCGCCAGGAAGCCCAACCCAAATCGAGCTCAAACGCTCGAGCTCAGTCGCCGCAGAGCAACATCGATACGACGACCGATAGCACTGCCCCGACGCTAAAACCTAGCTATTCCAAAATGTTCGACGACACCGAATTGGAACGATTGCAGGACAATCTCCAATCCATCGCCGATATGGCTGGCAAAGCCCTCGATCGAATCAAGAAATAGCACATTCCCTAGGACGCTACCCAAAATCGATTCCAAACTCCTGTGTCTGACGATATCAGCCAGCTTCGAGAAGACTACACAGGCCACAGCTTGCTCCGAAAAGACCTCGATCCCGATCCCATCGCGCAATTCAAGCACTGGTTCAGCCAAGCCCAAGAACTCCAAGTCGTCGAACCCAATGCTTTAACCTTGGCGACCGTCGATCAAAACGGTCAACCCTGGCAGCGATCCGTGCTCCTCAAAGCCTACGACCAAAAAGGCTTTGTATTCTTCACCAATTTCGAAAGCCGCAAAGCCCAGCAAATCGCCGGCAACCCCCGCGTATCCCTGCTGTTTCCTTGGGTATCGATTCATCGGCAAGTAGCGATCACCGGCCAAGCCGAAAAGATCCCCTCGACCGAATCGCTCAAATACTTCATCACTCGCCCCTTTGGAAGCCGCATCGGAGCCTGGGCATCCAATCAAAGCAGCGTCATTGCTTCGAGATCCCTACTCGTAGCGAAACTCGACGAAATGAAGCGCAAATTTAAAAATGGCGACGTCCCCCTCCCTTCCTTTTGGGGTGGCTACCGCGTCAAGCCCGAGACCATCGAATTCTGGCAAGGCGGCGGCAATCGCGTCCACGACAGATTCCTGTATTCGAAAGATACCGACACCACTTGGACAGTCGACAGACTCTCGCCATAAGAGAGTCCACCACCAGTAAACCGTAGGGTCGACGCTCGTGCCGCGCCGCGTAGGCAACCGCAACACTCTCCGCATCGGCCCATTTCAAAAGGTATGGCCGTCACGAGGTCGCAGAGCAACCCAAGCCCCATCCGACACCCAACCACGGAGCAATAGAGATACCGAAGAAACAACCCCCCACAAGCCTCGCGCAGCGAATAAGCAGCAACAACAGGTCATTTCACGATATCGACGTGCGCCAGCTATAGAGCGTTAAAGCCCTATTCTCCAACCAATCCACGGAATTAATAACTTGATACGGCAAAACCCAGCCTTCACTCTGCCTTTCGAATCGAATCGGAACACTTGAATTCCCTATCAACAACAATTGAATTCCCTATCAACAACCCGTGCTGTCAGTGCCCGTATTCCTACCGAATACGGTGAGTTCAAACTCGTCTATTACAGCAATACACACGACGACAAGGCGCATCTCGCATTCTACATGGGGGACCTCAGTAAGGGAGAGGACATTCTTGTTCGACTACACTCGGAATGCCTTACCGGTGATGTCTTTGGTTCACTCAGATGTGACTGCGGCGAGCAGCTCGATCAGTCGCTGCAACTTATCGCCGAAGAGGGCCAGGGTATCGTTGTTTATCTTCGCCAGGAAGGCAGAGGCATTGGCTTGCTACAAAAAATTCATGCCTACAATTTGCAGGATGAAGGTCACGATACAGTCGATGCAAACCTGCTACTGGGGCACCAGGCAGATGAGCGCGACTATACGGTGGCTGTTCGCATTCTGGAAGATCTCGGAATAAAGTCTGTTCGCCTTATCACTAATAATCCCGACAAGATCAGTTCACTGGAGGCGGCAGGGATAAAGGTTAATGACCGAGTCGAACTTGATAATTTCGTCAATCCAGAAAATTCGGGCTACCTACTGACCAAAGCCCAACGTATGAACCATTTGCTGCCCTTGACAAATACACCCCCTTCGAAAACTGAAAGTGACCCCCATAAATCTCAATCAGCAGATTGAAACGTGGCTGTATTCCCGCGCCTCGTCTTTCCAAGCTAACAACAGGCCCTTCATAACGCTCTGCTATGCGCAAAGCTGGGATGGAAGCATTACGACGCGCTGTGGAGAATCCGTAAATTTTAGTGGTGAGGAGTCCATGGAATTGACTCACCAACTACGCAGCCTTCATGACGGCATCTTGATTGGTATCGGTACCGTGCTCAGTGATGATCCGCAACTGACTGTCAGGAAGTGGACCGGACCAAACCCTCAGCCTATTGTATTGGACAGTCAATTACGAACGCCGCAGTCCGCCAAAATTTGTCATCACCCTGATAAGGATTGTTGGATCTTAACAGTGCGACCTGACGCTGAACCTCTGGGCGAGCAGGTTGATATATTGGCCGTGCGCAGCGCTGACGGAAGCCAGCGACAGGTACCCTTGGAGGAAGCGATGAGCCTACTGCGGGAGCGAGGAATCAAGAGCCTGATGGTGGAAGGCGGAACCACAGTCATTACTGCCTTCTTGAAGGAGCGCATGGCCGATGCCCTCGTTTTAACCGTCGCCCCCCGGCTTGTGGGCGGCTACAAAGCCGTAGGCAATTTACAAGCAGAGGGCTGTGATTATCAACTGAGTATTCATCCGCTACACACCGCGCTCGCAGGCAAGGACCTTATAGTGTGGGGGGATTTACATTACGAGGGACCCGTCCCTTGAACGCGCGTCAACTCTACTTCGTAAAACCTCGCCAGG
>Ga0115000_10003438_pt1 | contig 13252 bp, 14 predicted proteins | sample ArcticOcean_MG_C_6_FD_89690 | JGI IMG/M metagenome (GOLD analysis project Ga0115000, IMG submission 89690) | Marine microbial communities from western Arctic Ocean - ArcticOcean_MG_CB8_128 | ecosystem: Environmental > Aquatic > Marine > Oceanic | place: Arctic Ocean: Canada Basin | collected... | reverse complement strand
TGTAGCTCGTTTAACTTTTTCTATAACATCTTTAAATCTTTGGGATGCTAGTAATTCTTCAAAATTATCAGGAACCCCGTCTTTGTCTACGTCTGGGAAAGCTTGGTGTTTTCCTAATGGATGTTCACCGGTAGATAACTTTCTTTCAATATCTGGTGACATTCTTTCCGGCCCATCATAATCTATAGGAGCTTCTCGTAGCATTTTAAGTAAGTCTTTCTTTTTCATATTAAGAATTCTCTGTTTGTGATTTTATATCATCGAACCCCATCCATTCTGGCATTTTATCTTTGCCTGCTTTTGGTTTTGGTGTTGTTTTTGGTCTTGTAAATGGACCTCTTTTTCTACCTGGTCTTGTTGGTGTTGTAGTTGGGGTTCTTACCGGTGTCTTTACTGGCATTTCAGTATCTACTGGTGCTCCCATATAAGCTCCCACCATATCCCTTTCTGTTTCTGAGAGTTCTTCTTCTTTTCTAAGAATAGAATCTTCATCATAAAAGTATTCAGGGTTATATCCTGGTAATTCTCTCCAATTGTCTGGTCTATCATCACCTTCACCACCAGATTCTTTTTCCATTATCTCTTCTTCTAAATCTTGTGAGTCTTGTATCGGTGCTCCATCCATATAAATGTTACCATCTGTATAAATTATAATATCCCATACAACCCCAGATTCAGATTCTAAAAATAAATTTAAAATATCCTCTTCTGGGTCTTCACCAGATTCTAATTCGTCAACTTTTATTTCGTATCCGTCTAATTCTAAAACGTATTTGTTTAATTCTTCAAATGCATATTCTTGTTCTACTGAACTGAATAACTTAGTTCTTGGTTTTTTACTACCATACTCACCCTCATCATAATCTTTAGGGTCTGAAGGAAAAGTAAGTAATTCATCCTCTTGAATATTTTTAACCATTCCCATTAATTTGGACTTGGTTAGTCCCTTTTTTCTATTACTAACAACATTGTTCATCCACACTTCAACCATTTCTTGTGTAATCTCTTCTTCTGTCTCATCTTTATCTGTGATAAGTTTTAAATCTTCGTCATCTTTTTTGATATCAACATCTGGATTACCCACTTTATCAGTGTCTATAGTTTTAGTACCATCATCTTCTGAACTATAGTCTTCTGTACTTTCCGCGACCGCACCTCCACCTGACGATTTACCAGCTGACTGTAATTTCTTTTGTGCTTTTTGAATTTCGGTTAAACAACCGTCATAAGCGTCTTTACAATTCTCACTTCTCCTTTGTAGATTTGCTTGTTGCATCATGATATCAGATTGCCTTAACTCTGTAATTAATTTCATACCTAATGTTGTGATTTCGTAATCACTAAAGGAAGAAAGGGTCTCGTGTGAAAACCCTTCATTAATTAACTTTTCTACTATTTCAGCTCTCTTTAACATATGATATAGTTTTGTCGTAGTCTAAAATTAAATCCCTAGAATATAATTTATCTTCTACCTTTTTTATAGTTTCTCCAAATTGGAAAACTAGTCTTTCTTCTTTACCTCCATCCTCTTCATAAATTTCCCACCCTAAAGCTATAACATTGTCTAAAGCGTGTTCCATGCCAAAATAATCAGAGTTTTGTACTAGTTCTAGTTTGACAGTGCTTTTAGAAAGAACACCAACTTTGTGAATATGTTCAAATTCTGGTGGTCCGGGGTTTCCGTGTGCTGGTGTAGAGTCCCATTCCTCCCCCCACAACTCACCTATATTTGATGAAAATATGAATTCATAAATATTTTCTTTCTTATAGTTTGGTCCTAGTTCATTTATAAAAATGAGAAACATTATCTAAGTATTTCACCCTTCCTAGTTACCCCCATTCTGATGTGTTTACCTTCAAATATTAGAGTACCATTTTTAGTTTTATTTAAAAATTTTATATTTTTATTTTTTTGTAAAACCTTTTTTGTTGTTAACTCTTGTTCTATAGTTTCAGAAAGTGCTACTGGTATAGGTTTACTACTACTTTTAATAACTTGTTGTTTAATATAACTTCTCCTAGATGACTCATTAAATAACTTCCTTCCTTTTTCTTGTTTAGAACTTTTATAATATCCTTTTAAGGTTTTATTAACTTTTTTCTTTAAACTTTCTTCTAGACTCATGTCTGGGTCTTCTAAGTCATCACCCATACCCATTTCATCATACGCTGCATCCATATCATCATCACCCATATCATCATCACCCATATCATCATCGTCAACATCAAACTCATCATCCATACCATATTCATCTTCTAATTCAGGTTCTAAACGTGATACGATATCGTCTCTATCTTCATCATCTAATTCTTCTAAATCAACAGCAGATATAACGGAATTTAAAACATATTTAATCATGTCCGAATCCATTTCATCCTCATACTCTCTCATTTTTTGACCAAGTTTACCCGTAAGTTTTTGTATACTTTTAACCGTTGGTGTTTTTTCTAACTGGTCAAACCCTTCTTCACCACCTTCCATATCAACATCTACTTCCATATCTTCATCCCCCATATCCATATCTTCATCCGGTAAACCCAAGTCACCATCTACAGCCAAATCTTCAGGACTCATTACCATATCTGGTGCGGGTGCTGGTGCTGCTGGTGCTGCTGGTGCTGCTGGTACTGCTGGTGGTGGTGTTGCTGGTGCTGCGGGTGGTACTGGTGGTGTTGCTGCCTTTTTTGTTTTTAAAACAACTTTTTCATCATCAGATTGTTCAAACATAGAATCACCATACCCATCATTATATTGTTCGTTGATTGGTTTTAACATTAAATTTACTCTTTTTAATGCTGCTGAATAACTTCTATATCTATTTCTTCTTTTATTAGCCATCCCATTTACATATTCTAGTTCTCCTTCATTTAAACCAGATTTTACGTAATAACCATCTTTTTCTTGTACGATAGCGTATAATATACCATCTGCTGCTCTTTTAGAAAAAGAATTTGTACTGGTATGTAATTCAGTATTCTTAGTACTTTCACCATATCTAGCGATTTCCATTATTCTTCTAATTTTATCTTGACCAGTTAATTTCTCTGAACCAATTGCTTTTAAATCTCCCATTTTATTTTATTTATTTTAATTATTTAATCCGTTACCACCAATTATTGTAGGTGCAAATGCTGTGTTAGGGTTACGTAACCCCTGATTCCCCACTGTAGTTGCTCCTGTCGTTATATACCCATATCCTGTGTCGTAAAATTCCGTTGTTCCTGTCATAGGTTCGTCACAAGGACAACTACTACACAAAAACATAACATCCCCAGCAGCGGTTAGTTGTGCTGGGTTAATTATCATATCTAACTTATCACCTACGGCTGCCCCTACTGTAATACTCATAGCAGCGACACCAGCTCTAGGTATATAGCCAAATGTTTTAGTTGAACCTGTAACCTGGACAGATGAACATATATAATTTTTATAGGTCGTAGCTTTGTTCGCGAACAAATCACTACCCCCTACAGGCATGTCTGGTATGTTTGGAAAACTTCCTCCTTGTGGCATATCTTATACTTTTCTAATAAATACTTTGTTTGGTGAGAAAAATTCTATTCTTCTAATGAGAAAGTTTCATCTGTTATTTTATTTTTTAATTCTGATAGTTTTCGAAGATACCCATTCCTTCTTAAAAATTTAAATACTAAATTTTCATATGAGAACTCACCCTTTTCCTCCAAACCACATTTCCTAAACTTCTTTAGTTTATCTTTTATTTTTTTAATAATTTCTAACGTTTCCTCTGGGTCTTGTAAATATGACTTTCTTTCTACACCATCTATCATATCCATCCATAGTAATGATTTTTTTAATACTTTATTTTCATCAAAAGTATCTTCAATCCTATTTGGTGAAACCAACCATTCGTCATTTAGAATAGAGTACACTCCTGTTGAGAAGTGTGCTTCGTTGGCATCTTGAGCGTATAATTCTACTTCAAAACCATAAACTTCTATATTGTGTAATGCATTCCACATCCCTTGTTTTGCATTAAATAATTCCCTTAGAACTTTCTTATCTATATCACTACTATCAAAGTCTATCAATACATGTGTGTCTATATCGGAGAATGAGGACCAATTGTAGTTAGCTAACGACCCTGTCATTGTAATATCTTCTACATCCACATCAACACCAAGAAAACTTATAAAATCATCAGCGATTTCTAACAATTTCTCAGCTATTTCTGGTTTTAGATTAGGTTCTTTGTCATTTTTTGAATTGTCGTAGTCCCATATCTCTGAATTTAGTGTGTCCTTAACACCAAAACTTTGTAATATTTTTTCTGATTCCATTACTAATAAATATTAAGAAATCTTTTTATATTTAAATATTTTAGCAATATTTTTACTAAAGTACCCACCTTTACTAGGTGCTCTTCTCAAGTCTATTATAGTTTTAAGGGGCACATCACTGTATGAATATTTACCACCTTTTTTAAACTCAACAATGAGTTCTTTGGTTTCTGTATCATAAGTCGATGATTTTAAGTTACTAGAATTGTAACTTTCTTTGATTTTTTTTTCTGTTATTTTTGTCATAACTGTCTTTATAAATAAATATCCCCCCAATACTGGGGGGATATTTAATGAGAAGTTTAGTTATCGTTCTTCACTTCTTCATATTCAACATCAGTAACCTCATCTTTATCTGGGGCATTATCAGACTCATTTTCTGTTGTTTGTTCGTAAAGTTTAGTACTAATTTCTTGCCATGTACTAGTTAACTTTTCTGTTAAATCTTCTACACCTTCCATATCTTCTTCTTCTATCACAGCTCTCAATTCTCTAATTGTGTTTTCTAATCTAGATTTATCTGTTTCCTCTAACTTATCCCCAAATTCTTTAATCTGTTTTTCGGTTTGAAACATCAAAGCGTCCGCTTCGTTTAATTTTTGAATTTTTTCTAGTTTTACTTGGTCTTCCTTAGCGTTTACTTCAGCTTCTTTTTTCATTTTCTCCACTTCTTGGTCTGACAAACTACCGCCCGATTCAATCTTAATATTTTGTTCTTTACCAGTACCTTTATCTTTTGCACTCACATTAATAATACCATTAGCGTCAATATCAAAAGTAACCTCAATTTGTGGTATTCCTCTTGGTGATGGTGGTATGTTATCTAACTGGAACCTTCCTAGTGTTCTATTATCGTTTGCCATTGGTCTTTCTCCCTGTAACACATGTATATCTACCGCTGGTTGGTTATCACTAGCTGTAGAAAACACTTCTGTTTTAGATGTCGGTATTGTTGTGTTTGACTCTATTAATTTTGTCATTACTTGACCCATAGTTTCAATACCTAAAGATAGTGGAGTAACATCTAGTAATAAAACGTCTTTAACATCACCAACTAAAACACCACCTTGTATAGCCGCTCCCATCGCAACTACTTCGTCTGGGTTAACCCCTTTTGATGGTTTTTGTCCAAAAAGTTTTTCGACCGCTTCTTGTACGGCTGGCATTCTTGTAGAACCACCAACTAAAATCACATCATCAATATCTTTAGTAGTTAGTTTTGCGTCCTTTATTGCTTTTCTACACGGTGAAAGTGTTTTTTTGATTAAACTTTCAACCATTGACTGAAACTTAGCTCTAGATAAGGTACGTACTAAATGTTTAGGACCTGTACTGTCCGCTGTTATATATGGTAGGTTAATTTCAGTTGTTTTTGAGTTTGACAGTTCTACTTTCGCTTTTTCTGAAGCTTCTCTTAACCTCTGAAGAGATGAAGCGTCTTTACTTAAATCCATACCGTTCTCACTTTTAAATTCTTCCACTAACCAGTCTACTATTTTTTCGTCAAAGTTGTCACCACCTAGGTGAGTATCCCCATTTGTTGATTTTACTTCAAAAACACCATCAGCTATTTCTAATATAGAGACATCAAAAGTACCCCCACCTAAATCGTATACCGCTATTGTTTTTTCTTCTTTCTCATCGATACCATAAGCTAAAGCTGCCGCCGTAGGTTCGTTTATAATCCTAAGAACATTTAACCCAGCAATTTCACCAGATTCTTTTGTTGCTTGTCTTTGTGAGTCATTAAAATAAGCTGGCACAGTTATGACCGCGTCAGTAACACTTTCTCCCAAATAATCTTCTGCTGTCTTTTTTAAATTTTGTAAGACAACCGCAGAAATTTCTTGTGGTACATAAGTTTTTTCATTTATTTTAATCCCCAAACTACCATTTTTGTTCTTTAAAACTTTATATGGCATTTTTTTAGCTTCTTTACTAACCTCACTAAATTTACTACCAATAAAACGTTTTACAGAATAAATCGTATTTTCGGGGTTTGAGATAGATTGTCTTTTTGCTGGGTCACCAACACTTCTATCACCTTCTTTAAAAGAAACTACAGAAGGTGTTGTTCTTTTACCTTCAGAGTTAACTATAATGACGGGAGACCCACCTTCTACTACAGAAACACACGAATTTGTTGTTCCCAAGTCAATTCCAATTACTTTTTTCATAATTAATTTTTTTATTTTATTTTATTGTTATTATTATATTATCTTTATATACAAATACTGTACCGTAACTAAAAATAAGACATTTTGTCATGTATGTCAAATTTAAATGTCAATTAGTATTCTGTATTGATTATTTTATGAAATATTATTAACCTTAATTAACTAAAAATTATATTATATGTCAACAATGGATGAAATACCGGAAGAAGAATCTAGAAAACGTTCGAAAGATAGCGTTAAAGGCTCTTCAACACCAATATTAGATAACTTTTCTACAGATTTAACAATGTTAGCTTCTTTAGACGAATTAGACCCAGTAATCGGTAGACGAAATGAAATTAGGAGAATAGCTCAAACTTTATCGAGAAGAAAAAAGAACAATCCTATATTGATTGGTGAGCCTGGATGTGGTAAGACCGCAATTGTGGAAGGTTTAGCTATGATGATATACGAAGGTAAATGTCCTAGAAATTTACTAGATAAAAGAATTGTTTCTTTAGAATTAACATCGTTAGTTGCTGGTACTAAATATAGAGGACAATTCGAAGAAAGAATGAAAGCTGTCTTAGATGAATTAAAAGATAATGCTGATATTATAATTTTCATAGACGAAATCCACACTGTTGTTGGGACTGGTAATTCCTCTGGTAACTTAGACGCGGCCAACATATTTAAACCAGCTTTAGCTAGAGGAGAAGTTCAGTGTATTGGAGCGACCACACTAGATGAGTATAGAGAAAAGATTGAGAAGGACGGAGCGTTAGATAGACGATTCCAAAAAGTTCACATAGAACCTACGACAACAGAAGAAACTTTACAGATTCTAGAAAATATAAAAAATAAGTACGAAGACCACCATAAAGTGGTGTATACCGATGAAACACTAAAAAATTGTGTAGATTTAGCAGATAGATATATAACAGAAAGAGAATTTCCTGACAAAGCTATCGACATACTAGACGAAGTTGGTTCTAAAGTACAATTAGATATTAAATACCCTAAAAAGATAGAAGAACTTAAAAAAAGAATAATTGATATAAAAGCTTTGAAGTTTGAGGTGGTTCAGTCTCAAAAATATGAAAAAGCAGCTGAAATAAGAGACACCGAAAAGAAACTTGTAGATGAGCTTGAGACTAAAAAATTATTGTGGGAAGAAAAACAAGAATTGAACCGTATTACAGTAACTTTAGATGATGTTTTATCTGTTGTTTCTGACCTAACTAAAATACCATTATCGAGATTAGGTACAAAAGATAAAAAACGATTACTTAATTTAGAAAAAAACATTAGAAAAATTGTAATAGGTCAACCAGAAGCTATAGAAAAAGTTTCTAAGTCTATCCGAAGAAATAGTGTAGGGATTAGAGATGCTAAAAAACCTATCGGGTCATTTATATTTCTAGGGCCTACTGGTGTTGGTAAGACTCATTTAGCGAAGAAGTTAGCTGAGGAGGTTTTTGGTAGTGAAGAATCTGTTATAAGGGTTGATATGTCAGAGTACCAAGAAAGACATTCAATGTCAAGACTAATCGGTTCCCCTCCTGGGTTTGTTGGGTATTCTGAAGGTGGTCAATTAACTGAAAAAATTAGATTAAACCCATATTCGTTAGTCTTGTTTGATGAGATTGAAAAGGCTCATGGTGATATTTTTAATTTAATGTTACAGATATTAGATGATGGTTATGTAACAGACGCTTCTGGTAGAAAGGTTAATTTTAAAAACACTCTAATAATAATGACCTCTAATATTGGTATAAGACAGGTTATGGACTTTGGGAATGGGATTGGTTTTTCTACTAAAGCTAAGGAACAAAAAGAAAATGAACACACTAGGTCGATAATCTCTAAAGCTTTAAAAAACACATTTAACCCAGAATTCTTAAACAGACTAGATGATATAATAACTTTTAACTCACTAGATAAAGCTTCTATTAAGAAAATTGTTAAGTTAGAATTAAATAATTTAAAATCTAGATTATCAGCAAAAAATTACATGTTTGATTTTGACTCGAACATCCTAACTCACATTGTGGAAACTGGTTACGATGAAAAATTTGGTGCTAGGCCTCTTCAAAGAACCATCCAAACTGAAATAGAAGATTTTATATCAGATGAAGTGTTAAAGGGTGGTATTATAGAATACAAAAACTACACTGTAAGTTATGATAAAAAAACAGAAAAGATAAAAATAAAGTAAAATTATCTTTGTAGTTTGGAACAAAATCCATATCTTTGTCGTATAATAAGATATGAAAAAACTACCAAAAACATTAAAAAACCTAATCAAGAAAAAAACATTTTCTTTAAACTCTGTCACGAAACAAAGTGACTGGAAAGGAGGGCTGAAGATTGATTATCGTATAACGATGGTTAAAGCTAGAGAAGAAGATTACTATGAACATTTAACTCCTATGAATAATCAATGGGGAAAAAACTACGTGAATTTAAAAGTTAAGGGGTATGTGGAAACAAGAAAAAGTTATTCCGGAGATAAATTGTTAACAGAAATTAGTAAAGCTACCAGAACAAGAAAAAACAGTTGGGGTGGTTATGATTCAAAATACGATTCTCTTTGGGGCAGCCAAGTAAACAAAAAAATTCGTGATGAAATTCGTAAAAAAGTACAGAAAGATGTTGTAGACTTTTTAAAGTTGTTGGGGTGTAGTACAGACTCGTGGGATTCTGGAATTAAAATCAATACAATATCTTGGGAAAAATGAAATTAGAAAAAGCAAGAAATATAGCCCTTAAACTAATGAGACAACACGGTGTTTCTGACTATACCTTTAAATGGGATAGAGCAGTTAGAAGATTTGGTTGTCACAACGGTAGATTAAAAACCTTATCTCTTTCTAGACCTATGACAGAACATGAAAGTAATGAAAAAAGAGTAATAAATACCATTCTACACGAAATAGCTCACGCACTTGACTATAGAAAACGTGGGAAATCTAATCACGATTCAGAATGGAAAAGGGTGGCTGTATCTATTGGTTGTAGTGGTGAGACTTGTAGTAGTGTAGCTGGTGTTGATAAATCTCAGTTTATGAAGTGGGTTGCTAGTTGTCCTAGTTGTGAAAGAGAAGTTTATTACGCAAGAAAAACAAAAGTAGATAAAGCATGTGGTAGTTGTTGTAAAAAACACAATAATAACAAATACACTTCAGAATATAGGTTTGGTTGGGAGTTAAACCCTAAGGTGGTTAAACTATATTAAATTATTTAAAATTTTCTAAGAAAGGCCATATCTCATCATCCTTTATAATCTTTGTTATAGATGGGAATAACCAAGGTGAGATGTTGGACATTTTCTGACCTTTATTTAACCAGATAAAGACTTGTTGATTTTTTAAAGCTGATATCTGAGCTTCACCAAATGTTCCTGCACCAGCAGTACCGTCAAAACTAACCAAATTAGTGTCACATACTTGTAACATATACAAATCTTGGTGGACTATTTGTTCTCTAATTTTTTCCTTAAAGATTATCATATCTTCATCAGTTAATTCATTGGATTTCCATTTTCCGAACATCTCTTGGAATTCTGGGTCTTCCGCTCTTACAGTTTCAGCTCTTAATGGGTTTAAAATTGCTGGATATTTTATTCCTGAAAAATTTAAATCACCAGTAGTTACTAATTTAAGAAGTCTTTCATCTTTTACAACATTGTCTGAACCAAAAAATTCTTCTACTTTATTTCTCCAGGAAGCTCCATCTTCAGCAAAATCTATACCACCACCTAAGTACATAGCTTTCGGGTTGAATATCCCAGCCATGTCTGTTGGGTCTAGTACTTTTATCATATGAATGGTATCTTTTATTTCATTCATTGACGCATTAATTAGAAAGTTTGTAGCTTTATCTGTAATATACCTCTTAAACCACTTTATTATCTTACCAAATGTGGTCTTAGCTCTCATCTCAGGGATTCCTTTATAATTTATCTGTTCTTCTAAACTATCTGAATCTTTAATAGTTGCCAACGTTTCTAACCCCCTTAAAATGGATTTTCGTTCTTCAAATGACAAATCAAATATCTCATCTTTAAACTCACTCATAGTTCCGTCAAAGTCTTCTTTTAATATTTTTTTAACTAATCCTTCCATTAATAATCTTTATCTGTTTGTTGTCCTAACATTATTTCTTTTGCTGATGAGGTACCTATTCTAGACGCTCCCGCGTTTATCATGTCCAAAACATCTTCTTTACTATAAATACCACCAGACGCTTTAACCTTCAATGGTCCTGCATTTTGTGACATTATTGATACAGCGTCAATTGTTGCACCACCAGGACTACCATCTTCTGGTGTGAAAAACCCAGTAGAAGTTTTAACAAAAACATTACTAGCTTTTTCCTCCCCAACAGTTTCTATAACTATTTTACTAATTAACTTTGTAAGTTCAGCTATTTCTTCACTTGTTAACGCTGCTGACTCTATAATCCATTTTACAGATTTTCCCTCACCTACACCAATAGCTGTACCTTCACTAACCTCTTTCATAATTGTATCTAGGTCACCATTTTTAAAAGCTTTATAATTTACAACATAATCTAATTCGTCAACACCATCTTCTATAGCTTGTATAGCCTCATCAAATTTTTCACCAAGACTATTATCACCATTAGGAAAACCTATAACCGTACCAACTAGTACATTAGATGAGGCTTTATCTATAATTTCTCTAGCTGTCAAAACATATTCAGGTCTTATCATAACTAATTTAAAATTATTTTCTATAGCGTCACTAACAGTATTAAAAATAATTGTCTCAGTTTCTTCTTTATCTATACCAGCTTGCTCAGGAGTTTTAAGGTAAGTAGAATCAATATATTCACCAACACCATCTTGTTCAGTTAACCCCATTAACGTATTGATTCTATTTATATCTTCCCTTATAAGTTTTTCCATATCAATAAATATATTGAGTACTACTTAAATCAATGTGTTAATAATTTGTTAGATTCAATTTTTTTTATTATCTTTGTACTATGAAAGAAAAACTACAATATAAAATAAAAAATGGTCCAAGGGTGGAGTCGGTAAACGAATTTATACTTAGTGATGGTACTAAGGTAGCTATGTTTCAAGGATTTAGAGGTTCTTACCCTGACTTAGACTTTATTGTAAAATATAAAGAACCGGAAAATAGATTAAGAACACCATCACATACACACTGGATTGTAGACTTGTTGGTTAAAGCGGAATTTAATAAGGAGTTGGTTAGGGATTTTGTACAAAAATATCTAGATTTATATGATATTATGACCCCTTTCGAAACCCAGGAGGAACGTAATAACTACCAACTACAATACGTAGGAGAGTCTCTAACGGACTTTCAGGGTATAGATAGTTGTGGGTATCTAAGTGTAGAGTTTCTCTCTAGTATCTTAGAATTATTCATTTTATGTGAAAAAAGGTCGGATGACGCATTTATGTTTAAGGGTTTATTACAATTAATGATTGACTTCTGTGATGGTAAAAGGGACTACTACCAAGTTGTAGGATATTCAAAAAGAGTTTAAAATGAAAACAGAAAAATTAAAAGAATTAAAGGAATTGTTATCCATACCATCATCTACATGGGAGGAGGATATGGTTATATCTCATTTACTGGAGGTTTGTGATGAAAAGGGTTACCATTATGATGTAGATGATATAGGTAATGTTTACATAACAAAAGGTAGTTCAGATAATTACCCACTAGTATTAGCTCACACAGATACAGTACATTCATTATGTGAGATGTATGTTAATGAAGAACCTCAACCAAACGCACAAGGTGATATGAAGTTATCTCTGAAAGCATATAGGAAGGATAATGGGTTACCAACAGGAATAGGTGGGGATGACAAAGCTGGAATATTCATTTGTCTACAACTCCTAGAACGATTCGACAACATCAAAGCGTTTTTTCCTGTAGCGGAAGAAATAGGGTGTAAGGGTTCGTTAAAAGCAGACGAAGAGTTTTTCCAGGATGTTGGTTACGCGATACAGTTCGATTCAACCGAAAACGACACAATGTCACTATCATTAATGGGTACACAGTTATTTGAGTATGAGTCCGACTTTTTTAAGAAATCAAAAGGTATAATTTTAGAACACGGAATAACCGAATGGAAACACCACCCATATACTGACGCTATGGTGTTGTCACAAAAGTTTAGTTTTGCTTGTTTTAACTTTGCTGCTGGATATTACAAATACCACACGTCTGAAGAATATGTTGTTGTTGAGGATGTGGTTAATTCCACAAATTTAGGTGAGTCATTAATTAAAGAATTGGGTGAAGAACATTACCAATACAAACCACAATCTAATTCTAAGTATTCTTGGTTTTAGAACCATCAATATATTCCAAATGTTGGAGGCGGAATGTGAGCTTGATATCGTCGTACCAATCAGATACCACATCATAAACCATTCCATCACCAGGGAAATGTCTGTTAACCTTAAAGTCTGTTTCGTCTGTTGGGTATTTGTTTAATTTCTTAAGGTCTGCCACCACATCACTTGTAACCTTCCTCATCCAAACATTAAAAAATGATAACTTAGAGTACCTACTCATTCTATTTATGATTTGTTGACGCCAATTATTATTCAAATAATTAATCATATAAAAATCAAACGTTTTCTTATCACTTGAGTTGATGTCTACCTCATTAATTGGTAGTTCGGATGTTATATCCGAAAGTACTTCTAGAGCTACTGGGTTCCAACCACCATCACTAACAGCGAAGTGTAGGACTGTAGAAACTTTGTGATTAACACC
>Ga0115000_10003433_pt1 | contig 13258 bp, 9 predicted proteins | sample ArcticOcean_MG_C_6_FD_89690 | JGI IMG/M metagenome (GOLD analysis project Ga0115000, IMG submission 89690) | Marine microbial communities from western Arctic Ocean - ArcticOcean_MG_CB8_128 | ecosystem: Environmental > Aquatic > Marine > Oceanic | place: Arctic Ocean: Canada Basin | collected... | reverse complement strand
CTTACCATCCTGTATACCCTGGATGGTACAAGGTCCAGTCAAACCAAGTCCGGCTCCCAACGCTGTCACTTTGTCGATGATACCCCCATTCAAATTGATACGGCTGACCATGACCTCACCACCACGAACCTCTAACCGCTCGCGTGGAACAATCAGGCGAGGCGAACCTTGTTGATCAAAATAGGCATCAACACTAAACTCCTGCCCATCGACCCGCTTTTGAAATACATGATGAGGATATTTTTTCATGTAAAATTCCAAGTCGTCAGAATTCTCCAGAAAAAACACGTCTTTACTGCCCTCTCCCCGGCGTGGTTTAGCAATGAGAGGAAATGAGAATTCTAATTTCCCCGGAAAAAATGTTGACGGGGTATCGAATCCTTTATCTATTAAAAACTTAAAGAGTTCCCACTTGTCGTGGCAAATATCAATGGCACGATTTTGCGGTATCCACAACCGGCGATCGTCTACCTCCAACTCATGGCGATGATCGGCGATGAACTCAATAGCCTGGTTGGTCAGGGGAACCAGAGCAGAAACTTTTTCGGCTTTGCAAATCTCAAGAAGTGATTGCAGACAATTAGAGTCTGAAAAGAGTGGCAGAACCTGAAAGCGGTTAGCTTCTTTAAAAGAAGCTGCAAGTGGGTCACTATCGGCGCAAATCAATTCCATCGACTGTTTAGCGTCCTGGAACGCTTTAATCAAAGAAACTCGCCAATGCGAAGCCAGAAAAAGGATTTTTATAGTTTCCATATTAACAAACTCTATCTAAGTGACTAATACCTAGCAAGATGCCCAATCTGGCTAAGTATCTTCGCCGACGCGCCCCAGATTCTATGATGCCGAAACCAGTACATCACCCCTTCATCAGAAGGCTTGCTCCCGACATCCCTCTGCTCTGTGGAAAGCAGGGTCGTGAAGGGAATCTCCAAAACTTCTCCTACCTCGCTCTCGGCGGGTTCGTATTCGGGGGCTGAAGGCAGGACAGAAACAAAAGGGGTGATTTCAAATCCCAACCGGGTATTAACAATAGGCAGTTGGCCAAACACATCTCTAGGATCAATCGCAATATCAAGCTCTTCATTAGTTTCCCTTAAAGCCGTAGCCAGCAGGTCATCATCCTCATCTTCCTCAAAAACTCCACCTGGAAAACTAATTTCCCCCGCATGATACTTAAGATGCAGGGATCTTTTCGTCATCAACACATGGGTTTTATTATCCCTCGGATAAAGCATAACCATCACTGCAGCCCTTTGAGGGTGAGCTTGAGTTGCTTCCCGCACTAGAGGAAAGTCATTCTTCAGTTTATGTTTGATTAAAAACAGATCCATCGTTATCTCGGGTTGCCTACCAAACCTTTTTATATTCTTCGATATCGAACCCGACGGTGATTTTATCTTTATCCACCGCAATCGGACGTTTGACCAACCTTCCGTTGGAAGCCAGCAAGTCTATAGCCTCGCTTTCGGTCATGGTTGGTAACTTGTCTTTGATATTCAACTCACGATATTGAACACCACTGGTATTAAACAGCTTTTTCATTCCCTTGGCTTTCATCGCCACTTTGAGGATCTGCTTGGTTGGTGGCGTTTCGGTAATATCGAACAGGTCAAATTTGACCTTCTTGTCTTCTAGGAAGCGGATCGCCTTACGGCAGGTTCCGCATTTATTATAAGAGTATAGCTTCATCAAAAAATCTCCTCCACAAGTCATGAGGCCAATGGGTCGGAACCCTTCTAGCCGAGAATATCGTTGCTGGCAGTAAAAAGCTATTACAAGTTGCCACCAATCGCTTGGTCGGACCCAGTAGCACAATATATTGTGGGGCTGGGTTTCATGGTATACCAAACATGGTATAATTTCACTTTACAATATCACAAGATTGGGATAATCTTTCTCCTCAATATGAGACTCTAAAGATCCGATAATCCCGGGAGCCGAACTACGTATGTATCTTAAAAATTTAGAAATAGAGGGTTTTAAGTCGTTTGTCGACTCCACCAATCTGGAGTTTAGAAACGGTTTTACGGCCATTGTCGGCCCCAACGGCTGCGGAAAAAGCAATGTTTCCGACGCGATTCGCTGGGTCATCGGCGAGCAGAGATCCAAAACCCTGCGTAGCACCCGTATCACAGATCTCATTTTCAATGGCAGTAGTAGCCGAAAACCAGTGAACCGGGCAGAAATCTCTCTCACATTATCCAGCGTACCAACAGGAATTCGAATCGCCGGGGTTCCCAATGCGGCTGAAGATGTCAAAGTCACCCGTTGCTACCACCGCTCCGGCGAAAGTGAATTTTATATCAACCAGATTCCTTGCCGGTTGAAGGATATCACGGATTTCCTAATGGATGCGGGCATCAGCCCAAAGGTCTTGACCATTATTGAGCAGGGCCATATTCAGGACATCATCATCTCCAAACCGGAAGAAAGACGTGTCCTGATTGAAGAGGCCGCAGGAATTCTGAAATTCAAGCACCGCAAAAACGAAGCGATTCGCAAGCTCGACAGCTCACGCCAAAACTTGGAACGTGTGGCAGATATTGTTCAGGAACTGGCCCGGCAGGTTGAGTCGTTAAAACGCCAAGCCGCCAAGGCTGAGCGCTATAAAAACTACAAATCTGAGATCAAGGAACTGTCCCTCAAACTTTTCTCCGTCAAAGTTAGCCGCTACCAATCACAATTGGATGCAATAGAAGTAGAACTCAACGAACAAACAGAAAAGAAAACCGAGTGGAACGCCCGCCACGCTACTTTTGAAAACCAGATCGCTCAACTCAATGTAGAAATCGAAGAATCGCTAAGCAGATTGAATGAAGCCCGCGAGACCATTCATCAGTTGAAGTCCCAAATCGGGAGTAGCGAGCAGAGCATTGCGTTCAAAAAGGAACAGAGATCTGAGGCAGAAACGGACATTGAATCTGCGACAAAAGAAGTTTCCCAAATGACAGGGGAAATTAGTGGCCTGACAACGCAGATTGAAAATGAGAGGAAAAACCTTTCCACCACACTACAGGAAATTAACGATCAAGAAATTGTGCTGGACCAGCGCAAAGCTGAAAACGAGCAAAAACGCACGGCTCTGCAGACCATTCAGGAACAAGTTATCAATGGAGAAAGAAGCGTTCACGCTTTATTCCAGCAGACCGCTCAATCGAAAAACCAGATGACCGCTTTTGAGACCCGAATTCAGGGACTAAAATCTGGTCAGGAAAAATTAGTGGTTGAGAAGGAAGAAGTCCGCCGCCAAGTTCAGGAAAACCAGTCCGGCGTGGAGCAGAGAGAAACCGAACACCAGCAGAAAGTCGAAAAACTTGCAAATTTAAAGGCACAACAAGAGTCCTTGCGACAAGAAACCACCTCTTATTCGCAACAGCTTCAAACTGAAATCGACAACCATAGTTCCAAAAAAGAAGACTACTTTCATAAGTCCTCTCTGCTGGGTTCATTGGAAAAACTAAGAAATCAGTTTGAGGGATTTCAAGATGGTGTTAAATCGCTCATGAACAATCAGAGCGGCGAACGCATTCCAGGGCTCCGCGAAGTCTTGGTCGACGTCCTGCAAACTCCGGCAGAATATGAAGTGGCTATCGAAACCGCTCTGGGAGAAAAACTTCAAAGCGTTATCGTCAATACCCATTCTGATTCAATGGAAGCTATCGGCTATCTTAAAAATCATCATTCCGGTCGAGGCTTATTCGCTCCTCTCAATCCAAAGTCAATTCCTTCCGAACCTCTTTATATGAATGGCACTCAAGGAATCGTAGGCGAGGCCCTCAAATTTATTGAGTGCCAGGAAGAATATCGGCCTGTTATCGAATTGTTACTGAAAAACGTTGTCGTCGTCCAGGATATGGATGTTGGTCTTCACCTGCATCAGGAGCCAAACTTTCATGGAACAGTCGTCACTCTGAACGGAGAAATGATTGACGCTAACGGATTCGTCACCGGAGGTTCATTGGAAAGCGACTCCTCAGGATTACTGGCTAGAAACCGTGAAATAGAAACTCTCACCAGCAGTGTCGACAGTGTTCAAAATGAGTTGACTGCCTCACAGGAAAGTATCGACAATAAAAAACAGGGCCTTTCTCAGCTCGAAGAAAACCTAAGACAATTGGACCAGCAAACCCATGCCACCGAGATCACAGCAAACAACAAACTTCGCGACTTGGAACAATCGCGCAAGGATGCAGAGCGTCTTGGTAACCGGCTCTCCACTATTGACGGGGAAATCACAACCCTGGAAATGGAAAGAGACAAGCTGATCGCAGAAAAATCTTCACTGGACCAACAATTGGAATCCGCCGAGCATAAAAGAATTTTGGAAGAGGAGCAATTGACCGCTCATAGAGAGGAACTGGAGCAGAGCCGATCCGGCCTCGAGGAAATTTCATCCGAGATCAGCCGCCTGAAAGTCTTGATCGCGTCGCTGATTGGTCGGCGGGAAAACACACTCATAGAAATCAAGCGGCTGGAGCTTCAACAGCAAAACCTGAAACAACGCATTGAGAGACGCGAGGTAGATCTCGTTTCCAACCAGAGCAAAATTACGGTAATTGGGGATGAAATTTCTACCCTAGAAGACACCGTACTCAAACTTGTCCGAGAAAAAGATCAGTTGACCAAAACAGCCGTTCAGGAAGAAGAGTCGCTGCGACAGAAAGAAGAGAGCCTGAAGGAAGTGGAGCAGGATACCCGCGAGCTTTCCCGAAGAATTCAGGAAATCACCGAAGCCCTCTCTCAGATAGAAGTCAAACGTTCTGAAAACCGCTTGCAGGTCGTCCATCTGGAAGAACGTGCTTACGAAGATTTCAACGCAACGCGAGAAGAATTAAAATCAGCCTACGATGAAACTATAAATGAGGGTGAAACGGACGAGCAGGTTAAGGATTTGAAAGAAAAGGTAGCAAAAATAGGCGAGGTCAATCTTGCTGCGCTTTCAGATTTCGAAAAAACCAACGAGCGTTACACCTTTTTAAAAAAACAGCAGGATGACTTGGCCGAGTCCATCGAACTCCTCCACTCAACCATCGAGAAAATAAACCACACTACCAAACAACGGTTTCTCGACACCTTTAAACTCGTCAACGCAAACTTCAAGGAAATTTTTTCCAGACTCTTTCAGGGAGGTAAGGCAAGCCTGACCTTGGTCGACGAAGCCAATCCGCTCGACTCAGGAATTGAAATCAGCGCCAACCCTTTTGGTAAAAGTCTACAGAGCCTGGCCCTGATGTCTGGTGGAGAAAAAGCCATGACCGCCATCGCCCTGATGTTCGCGGTATTCAAAGTCCGACCCAGCCCCTTCTGTCTTCTGGACGAAGTTGATGCCCCGTTGGATGAGGCCAATGTAGTTCGTTTCCAGGAAATGCTCAAGGAAATGGCCGTCAACACGCAATTCATCATCATCACCCATAACCAAAAAACCATGTCATTCGCCAACGCACTTTATGGCATAACCATGGAAGAGCAGGGTGTCTCCAAAGCAGTTTCCGTCCACTTCAAATAACCGGCGGGTAGCATCTTTATCTCTATTCCCCCGTTAGTCCTCCACAGTTAGATACCAATAAAACATTATAAAATACCACCGCCGCTGATGGTATAATCCACTTCACTTGAAATTAACTGTACTTTGTTATGGCAGAAGCGAAAGACATTGACAACAGCCTGGAGTTTCTCCGGCATTTTGAAAAAAATACTGAGAACTCTGACCTGGGCTCACTCATCCGAGAGAAATTGAGTTTCGATAAAAAATCTCTGGATCTTTTAGGTTGTCGGCTTAAAGAAGATGATTTCAAAACTATTGCTGAGGCCAACCCTCTTAAATCCCTTTTAATTTTGAACCTTGAACAAACAGGTTTGAATTCTGCCGGACTGCAGCCCCTAAGCTTCTCCGATTGCTTTTCCAATTTAGAAAAACTCTCACTGGCGAACAATAACCTCGACGATGAAGCCTTATTTTTCCTTTCCAAATGCAAAGCACTAACACTCTTACAGGACTTGAATTTGTCCAGCAATGAAATCGGTGCGCTTGGAGCAAAAGTACTTTCTCTGGCAGAAGGCATGAACAATCTGGAGCAGTTGAATTTTTCCTATAATCGTTTAGAACCGCTTGGAATTAAATCGCTGGCAGATTCAAAACTTGGCCGACAATTGAAAGAGATTGATCTTCGCGATACGGGAATTGGCGATGAAGGTCTAAGGTTGTTAGCGCAAGTGTCGCCTCTTAAAAAAATCGTCAAGCTTGATCTTTCCGATAATGGTTTGACCCATGAAGGAATGGAAGCTCTCGCGCTGTCTGAAGTTTTCCCCAACCTCAAAGTTTTGATCTTGAACAACAACCATCTTGGCGATGACGGTGTCTATGCCATGGCCGAATCTCCAATGTTTGCAAACCTGGAAACACTGGTCATGCACAATAATGGATTGACAACAGACAGTGCCATTTCTCTTTCCACATCTAAATCGATCACCCGACTTCGAAAGCTTGATCTAAACAACAACGATCTTCGCGCAGAAGGAATAGAAGCTTTAGTCGGTTCCAGTAATATGAAGGACATCGAAAACCTTGGTCTCGGAGAAAATAAAATTGGTCCAGGAGGAGCAAAGGCCCTGGCGCAATCTCCTCATTGCACCGAACTGAAATCTTTAAGACTAAATAATAATAATATTGGGGATCAAGGAGTTACTGCGCTAGCCCACTCCACCACCCTGACTCAACTGAAATCTTTATACCTGGAAAACGAAAACTGGATTCACGCACAAGGCATCAAGGCAATGGCCGAGTCCGAAAATTTAACCAGTTTACGTCGTCTGGTACTGACCTTAAATGCCATTGGCGACGAGGGTGCGATTTATCTTGCCAATTCCCAGAAACTTTCGGGCCTACATTTTTTAAACGTAGCGGGCAATAAGCTGAGCCCCAAAGGCGAAGATGCTCTGCAAAAGTCTACTGTATTGACCAATCTACAAATCCTCGAAATTGTTTGAGAGCATAGTTTTTAGGCTCTGATAAATTTGCTTTACAAATTCCCCGTAGAGAAATATATCCGACATATCTATATCAAAGGAAACAACCTGCATATTGGTTGAATTTTCCAATTCAGGTATTACATTCATTACATAGGCGTTATAATTATAACACTGACTTCTTATCAGCAATTTAAGACAAATAATTTCAGATTCTCTCAATTCCTTTTCTGCTGATGATATTCCACTTCTAGAAATCGTGCAGGATCTTGTCGGAAAGGAGGGGGGGGGAAGTTTAGCCAACTCTGCTCAAAGTGTTAACCCATCTCGAATTCGATGCCAAAGTCAATAGGGATTGCATTCTCGCCCACCTTGATCTGTTGTAGACGAAACTTGATAGACAAGTAAAGTTGATCACCGCAGTCTGCGACTATTTCCGTCAGGTTTCACAAACCTTAAAAAGTTCAACAATGATCAAGTTGAAGGTGCAGGGAAAACCAAAATAAATTCTTACCCTGATGGGTTGACCGGACTTTTTAACCAGATATTTTTTTATGAAGATCACGAAGGGGAAAATAAATCGACTTCAAAGATATAATGGAAGTTTTTCAATCATATTTTTGACCTTGACCACTTCAAAAACTTAAATGACACCTATGGTCATCAGGCAGGGGACTTGACTCTAAAGCAAGTAGCCGGAATATTTACATAAAAAATAACCACAAGAACTACGGTCGTACAGCGTACAAATTAAAGGTGTTTTGCGTTCCCAGCAGCCTGTTTGCTAGCCATGCATGAAATCCATAACGTCGGGCGCAATATTTTTCAGTCTGCAAAACTTTCAACCCTTCATCTTGTAAAATTGCATTGACCCGATTTGGGTCAATGCCTCCAAACTGGCGCTGATAATCTGAGTGATGATATTCATCATCCAACACGGGAATACTTTTCATCCACATCTCAGAACGATATAATTTTTCATCCAACCATGAAAGCGCACGGTGCATGGAAAATTTTATCGGAGAATGAACTTCCTGCTTAAGCGGTTCAAAAAATACCAGCAGTAATTTTCCAGAAGAGAGCCTTGCACAAATTTGACGCAACACCGATTCGTAATCGAAGAGATGATGTAAAATCGCGGATAATATAATTACGTCATACACATCTTGATTCTGCAACAGGAACTCCTCAGCATCCCCGACTAAAAGACGAGCCTGAGGTTTCAAAGGTCTGGGGATGGACTCTTCAAAAGCCTGTATCATTTCTTGCGACAAATCCAAGCCTGTCACATGATATCCTTTTGACAAAAAACCCAGAGAGAGATAACCCGTCCCACAACCCAAATCGAGAATTTTCGCGCCGGGTTTCAAGGTCACACAAACCTTATTCATCGTTTTTTTTAAAATAGCGTTCTGAAAAAAATTCGTCTGCTCAGGGTGCCGGGAAAGGTATAACCGGTTTTCCAAGGCATGGACTCTACGATTTTCTTCCAACACTTTTTCTTTAGTGACAGGGGGTGCTATCGGAGATTCCATCAGGGTACGAGTTCTTCAAAAAAGAAACGTTTTTTGGTTTTCGATGTCTTGCACTCATTGCAATTGACGCAGACATCGGGGTATTTCCCTCTTTCATGCTGGGAGCGTAATCGTTCTATCTCTCTGCCATGCCACAAGTCTTGGACGTTGTCATGTACAGCACTTCCCAGTTTTAAGGTAGCATTATAATCTACACAGCAGGGGATCACCGTTCCATCCCATAACACCACCAACTTGCCATAGTCCTTCCCAAAAGGTTCCGGGCAGGGTTCATCTCGTGGACTTTGTATCAGTTTAGGTTGCGTGCGAACATGATCCATAACAGATTCCCAATGACTGATGAAAGGATCGACATCTTCCTGCGTTTCTTCTTCAACAGTGAAGACCACTCCCATGCTCAATTCTGGGCGTCTTTTTTCTTTTTCACTTTTAAGTTTCATGATATTTTTTTCTATCTTCTCCAGCTCCACACCCCGTATCCGCTCAAACGTTTCCGCCGAACCATCAATGGAAAAACGGATAATGTTAAGGGGACTGTCGACAATCTTGCCAATTATTTTATCTGTCAACAAAGTTCCATTGGTGTTCATCACGATAAATTTGACTCCCGCATCGTGGGCATACTCAAACATCTTAAAAATTTCTTTGTGCAACAGAGGTTCTCCCCAGTTGTGCATGCAAAGATGCTCGAGGTCGGTACAGTCATCAATGACTTTTTTGAACAGACCAAAGTCCATAAAGCCTTCCTTCCGCGTCATGCCTTCTGTCACAAAGCAGAAAGTGCAACGCAGGTTGCAGGTATTGGTCGGCTCGATAATTAAAGAAGTAAGAGGTTTAACCTGCATTATTCAATCACCTTTTCCACAATATAATCCGGGCGGTCTTGAATCTGGGAATGGACACGTCCGAGATATTCCCCCAGAAACCCGATAGAAAGAAGTTGTACGCCGGAAAAAAATGCAAACACCGCCGAGAGAACAACAAATCCTTCAATTAAAATTCCATTTGCAATTCGCTGATACAACAAAAAAGCCATCATAAGAAATCCGATAAAAGCACCGAACAACCCCATGTAGGTCACTAGTCTTAATGGGAAGTTGGAATACCCTGTCACCAAATCCCAAGATAATTTCATCAAGGTTAAAAGACTGTACTTGGTCTCGCCTTTTTTTCGAGCATGGTGCTCCACCTCGACCTCCACGCTGGGCAGTCCCATCCAACTCATCAGCACGGCCATGTATCGGGACCTATCCTTACAGGCTTCAATCTTTTCTATAACACTTCGACGCATTACACGGAAGGAACTTAAATTCAACTTTACCGCATTTCCAAAAAGAATTTGTCCAAATCCACGCAAAAATTTTGACCCCATGACTCTTACTAAATCATCCTGCCGTTTTTTATGAACAGTTGTGACCAGATCAATATCATCCGTCAACGCGGCAAGCAGCTTAGGAATTTCTTCCGGTGGATTCTGCAAATCCGAATCCAACTGGACCACAATCTCTCCCCGGCTTATTCTAAAACCCGCCAACACGGCAGACTGTTGACCAAAGTTTCGAGTCAATCGTACCAAACGGAATATTTTGTCCGCCTCACTGATACGCTTTAGTTTTTTAAACGACCCGTCATCACTACCATCATCCACAATCAGGATCTCGCAAGAACGGTTCAAAGTATCAGCGACGGATTTAAGGCGCGAACATAGTTCCTCGACCAAGGATTCCTCGTTATATACAGGAACGACTATAGAAATTTCCAGGTTTTTATCCATATCTTTATTTTGCACCACCGAAAATAAAGGTGATTCGATTCCTTCCTTGATCTTAGACTGTTCCTTCAGGCTCTTCCCGGTGGAAAGCTGGTGCTGAACAACCACTTTCTTTAATTTTCAAAAATTCAACTCGCTTAATTCTACTCTCGGTAATTGTTTCTGCCGCTAAAGGTGTTGAGCCGACGTACTCCGATTGACAACACCCCAGGCATCCCGGAAAAATTCCTTCCGCTTTCAACTTTTCTCGGAAACCGCGAATACGGTCCGACTGCCAACCTAGCGAGTCTCTGCTGACATCACCAACCCTGTAATGCGGGCAACTAAAAGTATCGCCATAAGCTGAAAAAGCCACCTTCGTCCAGGGGATGTAGCAACGGTAATCTTGATACGAACTTTTATTGCTGTAGTAGCGAACAATCTCATCTACCGTGATGTAGTTTGGCGAAAACCTCAGTTGAGTCTTGCTCTCTTTACTTTTGCTCTGTAAAATTTCCAGTTGCTCTCGCAATATATTCGAATCAATTTCTTCGACCGGTACTGTGGGACGCTGCAAATGCTCATCCTGATCATAGTCTTTTCCATGCCAGTAAGTGGCCGGACTACTCAAAACGTAATTGGCGACATTGACTCCCAGCTTACTGGCATATTCATACAACGGGACCAGCTCTCGCACATTGCCCCGATTGATGACGCATGTGACATGAATGAGCGGGAAGCGAGATTTCAGCTCCTTCCGACGAGCCACCAACCGTTCCAACCCTTGAGTCGTCTTTTTAAAAGAACCGGGAATCGTAGTGATGCTATCGTGCAATGCTTCCTCACCTTCAAGCGAAACCCCCATATAAAACAATCCCGAACCCCAAGTAGATTTCAACCTCATTTGCATAAGGTCTTCAACAACCTTGTCGCTCAAAGTCGTTCCATTTGTGATGATATGAACTTTGTGTTTTTGGGTCGCGAACTCAAGGATATCCATAAAGTCACTTTTCATGAACGCTTCACCACCAGTAAAGGTGATCAAAGAAAATCGGGGAAGTTTGGAAATTGCTTTTTTCACTTCCTCGCTCGACATTTCATTCTTATAAGTTTTTTTCGATTCCGTTTCTTCTATAATTTCCAAGTAATGGCACATGTCACAACGCAGGTTGCAACGATAGGTCACTTCGAAGAAAGCCTGCACGGGTGGCAAAGAAAATCGAGGCGCCAGATAGAACGGCAGAAACGAATAAAGACGTGGTAATATTTTTTGTAGAAATTTAAAATCTATCATAATAGGTACCCTATAAACACCGGATTGGCTCCACTTGACTCAAGACATTCAAACTTTGTTCGCCGCAGTTGAACAATAAATCAATCGCTGACAACTGAGGCACAAAGCCAGCATACCTCTGAGGGTAAACTGGGTGCTCGTATTTCTGATACTCCAACTCAATATTCTGGCTGGAAAAGTTATCTTCTGAAATATAATCGCTTGCAGCTTCACCACTCAAATAATGGGTCGCGCCCAGTTCCCGGCAAATAGAAAGGAGTCGCTCGGTTTTTTCTCCCGACGTTTTCATCTGAGATGAACGTAGGAGCGGCGTCTCAATACCAAGTTCTTCCTTAAGAAGGATAATCGTTTCTAAACAAAGGTCGAATAGAAATTCCCAGTCCTTTTCATAAATTTTTTGACACCTGGAAAAATATTTTTCAAAAAATGGTGCTTTGCAATAATGCTGACGTAATGTCAGTAAATGTTTTTTCCGCCAAGGCACCGAATTATCGATGCGGGTCTCAAGTAGGCTTTGCGAGAACTTACTTTTTTGTAGAACCGGAACTGTCAACCAGACCCATCCCTCGTTCACTCGAACCCGGTTTCTATTTCTCCAGTCCCTCCGGGTATACTGAACATCGTCCAGTAAAACGAATTTATCAGAACGGCTCATTTGTTCAAAATAACCAAGCCACGGCAAATAAGAAGGTTGAAGTATGGTAACCCGCATAACCTTTATCCTTTTGGAGCCCAGAGTTCTTTCATCCACATAATCCGCTCCCACCACTTGCGATTATTTTGATAAAACTCAATAGTACGTTTTAGCCCTTCATCGAGCCCCACTTTTGTTTGCCAGTCCAAGTATTCACGCGACTTGTTCACTGAAGAAATATGCCGGGTTACCTGACCGGGGCGATCATCAATAAACTGTATTAAGCTTTCAGGTTTGTTCATCAAGCATAAAATTCTTCTTGCGATTTCTACCACAGAGGTATCGGTCCCTGTCCCTAGGTTGATCGTCTGACCTATCACCCGATCACGTTCAGCATGCAGAACCCGGTTCAACGCTTCACAAGTGTCTTCCACAAACATCCAGTCGCGAGAACTTTTGCCATTACCATGAATGGTCAGCGGTTGATTCTGCAATGCACTGACAATAAAATTGGGTATGGCTTTTTCCAAATGTTGACATGGCCCATAATTATTAAACGGGCGAATGATGACCGCCGGTAACTCGTATGTCTTGACGTAAGAATATATCAATCGATCCGCCCCGGCCTTAGCCGCTGCATAGGGGCTCATGGGATTTAACGGATGCTCCTCATCCATAGGATCGGTCAAAGCCGTGCCGTACACTTCGGAAGAAGAGATATGCACAAATAACTCGACCGGATTGTTCACAATAGCGTTGGCCACCACCTGCGTGCCAATGACATCCGTCTCAAAAAAAATAGCGTTATCATAAATCGAGCGAGTCACATGGGACTCTGCTGCGAAATGCACCACAATATCCGACTCCGAAACCAACTTGTTGACAATGTCAGGGTGCGTGATGTTTCCGTGATGAAATTGAAAGTGTCCGTTCGACTTCAGACTCGGAGGTATATTGTCGAGGTTACCGGCATAGGTCAAAGCATCCAGCAAAAGGATTTTGTAGTTCGGATAGCGTTTATGGATAAAATTGATGAAGTTACTACCAATAAAACCCGCACCGCCAGTGACCAATAAAGT
>Ga0115000_10003430_pt1 | contig 13265 bp, 9 predicted proteins | sample ArcticOcean_MG_C_6_FD_89690 | JGI IMG/M metagenome (GOLD analysis project Ga0115000, IMG submission 89690) | Marine microbial communities from western Arctic Ocean - ArcticOcean_MG_CB8_128 | ecosystem: Environmental > Aquatic > Marine > Oceanic | place: Arctic Ocean: Canada Basin | collected... | reverse complement strand
AGCGACTATGAATGTTGATGGTTGAACTTCATTAAATTCTAATGCTTGGCAGGCAACTATTAATTCACATGCCAGTACTTCGGATAGTCGGCTCGTAGATTGAAGTAAATTCCAGCATGCAGTCGCCCCCATACTCACATGGTCTTCTTGGCCAGCTGAAGTGCTGGTAGAGAATATGGAACGCGGGGCAGCATGACCGTGAAGTTCACTGAGTGAAGCACCAGCTACATATTGAACGATCATCAAGCCTGACTCAAGCCCGGAATCCCTAGCTAAGAATGCAGGCAATCCACTTCGCGCAGGGTCGAGCATCTGGTCTATTCTACGTTCAGATATTGAACCAAGTTCGAACATAGCCGCAGTCATTGCATCAGCCGTTAAAGCCAAAACCTCGCCATGAAAATTACCCTGTGATATGACTTCATGTGAACCTGGGTTTGAGAGGTCAGGAAATATGAGCGGGTTGTCAGTGGCGCTGTTCAATTCAATGTCAAGTGTTTGTTGCAATGCGATTAGACGTTCATAAATTGCACCATGGACTTGTGGAGCGCATCTGAATGAATAGGCATCTTGAACTTGGTCACAATCCGAATGGGATTTTATGATTGGTGAATCCTTGAGGATATTTCGGATTCTTTGAGCTACCAGTAATTGCCCGGGGTGAGGTCTTGCATGATGGACGCGTTCATCAGAAGGTTTGACGCTTGCTTGTCTTGCTTCAATTGAGGTGCAAAGAGCAAGGTCGGCGTAAACCAATAAATCAGCAATTCTTTGTTCAGCCAAAACCAAAAAACTACACATTTGGCTGGTCCCATTAATCAATGACAAACCATCTTTTGCGCGTAGTTCGAGAGGTATGAGTCCATGCTTTTTCATTTGAATATGAGTCGGCTCTGTCCCGGATTCACTCGACAATACATCTCCTTCTCCAATGAGACTCAGTGCCATATGTGATAGTGGTGCCAAATCCCCACTCGCACCAAGGCTACCGATACGAGGTATTGCCGGTATGATGTCATAATTAAGGAAATCAACCAATTGTTGTAACACTTCAGGGTGGACTCCTGAGTTCCCTTTCGAAAGAGAATTAATTCGTACGGTCATCATAGCGCGAACAGATTCTTTTGACATTAATTCACCGATGGCTGTGGCGTGTGAACGAACTAAGTTTGTTTGTAATTGTGCCAAATCTTCCGACGAAATTCTTTGATGGACAAGAGCGCCAAATCCAGTGTTTATCCCATAGACCGTTTCGCCATCAGATAAAATCCGTTCAACGACAGAACGAGCAGCTTCGATGCGTGGTATGGCATCAGTGGAGACACATACCTTCGCCTTGCCAGTGGCGACACGCATTACTTCAGCAGCAGTCAAGGTATGGCCATCGAGTGATATCATCGTCATCTTGTTCTCTCCTGAAATAGACTTTCGAGTAAGGAATCATCCATGTGATGCGGGAGGGTTACGCATAGTAATGGCTCGGAATCCATTGCTCTTTGAATCGCAAACTCAGCCCCTTCATTTCGGGCCCAAGCTCTACGTGCAACACCGTTATTGACATCCCAGTGGAGCATCCGTTGAAGTTTCATCTCACATTCATCACTTCCATCGAGTAACATCCCAAATCCGCCATTCACGACTTCACCCCATCCGACTCCTCCTCCATTGTGGAGGCTTACCCAAGTAGCTCCACGAAAAGCATCGCCAACGAAATTCTGAACAGCCATATCAGCCGTAAGAATCGAACCATCTCGGATATTTGCAGTCTCTCGATAGGGACTGTCGGTTCCCGAGACATCATGGTGATCACGACCAAGAACAACAGGTCCAGAGAGCCGTCCGCATCCAATTGCAGCATTCATGGCAGAAGCGATTTTCCTTCTACCTTCATCATCTGCATAGAGTATTCTCGCTTGACTCCCAACAACCATATCGTTTTCTCCAGCCCCACGTATCCACCGGATATTATCAGTCAATTGTTGCTGAATCTCCACTGGTGAAGTTGGTAACATGTCTTCTAAAACTTGGCAAGCAATTTCATCAGTGATTTTCAGGTCAGCGGGGTCGCCGGAACAACAGACCCAACGGTAGGGTCCAAATCCATAATCAAAGCACATAGGGCCCATGATGTCCTCGACATAACTTGGATATCGGAACCCTCCAGCATCATCCATCACATCAGCACCTGCGCGTCCAGCTTCAAGCAAAAACGCATTCCCATAATCCCAGAAATACATCCCATTCTCGGACATTTTGTTGATTGCAGTTGCATGACGTCGAAGAGTTGAGCGGACTTCATCTGCAAAGCGTTCAGGCTCATCAGAAAGCATAGAGGCAGCATCGTCATACGAATAGTCAGCAGGGAAATAACCACCTTGGAAAGGGTTGTGTAAACTGGTTTGATCGCTACCGAGATCAACGGAGATTTCACGTTCAACTAAGCGCTCCCAAAGATGAACAATGTTGCCAATATATCCGACCGAAAGAGCAGATTTAGAATTAGCAGCGTTTACCATTTGGTCGATGGCATCATCAACATCATCTGTTACAGTAGAAAGCCAACCTTGTTCATGCCGCTTTCGGGCTGCATGAGGGTTTGATTCTGCGACAATGCAAGAGGCTCCAGCAATGACTGCAGCTTTCGCTTGTGCCCCTGACATACCCCCCAGTCCAGAAGTGACGAAGGTAACCCCACCAAGCCCTTCATCTCCGCCAAGCCCGAGATGTGAACGCGCAGCATTAAGGAGGGTAATTGTCGTTCCATGGACAATTCCTTGAGGGCCGATATACATGTATGAGCCTGCAGTCATTTGACCATATTGAGTAACGCCGAGTGCGTTCAAACGCTCATAATTCTCTTGGGATGAAGCATTAGGAATCATCATCCCATTGGTGACAATAACACGTGGAGCATCTGGCATTGAAGGGAATAAGCCGAGCGGATGACCAGAATACATAACAAGTGTTTGTGAATCGGTCATCTTCGAAAGATAGGACATGACTAACCTGTATTGCGCCCAATTTTGGAACACTGATCCATTCCCGCCATAGGTGATAAGTTCGTGAGGAAACTGCGCAACAGTCGGATCGAGATTGTTTTGTATCATCAGCATTATCGAGGCGGCTTGAATGCATTGGGCAGGATAGGCTTCGATGGGGTGGGCGCGCATTTCATATTCAGTAGGGCGGAACCGCCACATGATGATGCGACCAAACGAATTTAATTCGTCAAGAAATTCACTTGCAAGGACTTTATGTTGAGCCTTAGGGAAGTAGCGTAATGCATTACGAAGGGCGAGTTTCTTTTCTTTTGGAGTGAGAATCTGACGCCGAGGTGGTGCATGGTCAACAGAATTATCCCATTCGGGATGGGTGGGCATTGTTTCAGGAATGCCTTCCCCCAGACACATGCGAAGTGCAGACGTGTCGTCCCCCATGTTTGTTCCTTGGAGATGATACCCTTGAGCATTCTCATGGGATGTTCTCAAACGGACATGAACAATCATGACGCTTGCATACTGTTACCTGGTTTCCACAATGTGAATACAAATCCTGAAACAATCATCAAAAGGGCAAAAACTTGGAATCCATTTTGAAGTGTCAAATAATCTTTTTCGAGTAAAAATCCTGCAGATGCACTTGAAAGAGAAAAAGTGAGTGACATAATGAGCATGTCAATGGAGAATACCCTCCCTCTGATTTCATCCTCGACCCACATTTGTGTCAATATAGTTGACAAAACCCAATTCGCACCACTTGCAGAATGCGCTAACATCACCAAGAATACAGTTAGCCAAAGATTCATTCCCAGTGTAAATCCGACAAAGAAGTAGAAAAACCCTGATATCATGACTAATACCCCTATGAGCAGCGGCCATTTCTCTTGGTTCGTGAGGAACTTACGTGCCAGTATCGGGCCAGTACCAGTACCTATTCCGCGAGCGAAAAAGAATAACCCGAAGCCAAGTGCCACCCCGAAACCATCCAAATTCGAACCGGCAATAACCAAGAAAACTCCTGCTAGGCCACCGCCTGCAATATTCCAGGAGGCTTTTGCAAATACGATTCGAAGTAATCGTGCTTCTTTTGCAATTCGAGTCCACCCCTTCCGGATGTTTGTAAAAGCAGTTCGAAACAACGGACCTGAAAGATCCTTATCGTAAGTTTGAGGAATAGTTAATGGGGCAAGAAGGATTGCACCAAGTAAGAAAGTGCAAGCATCAATAATGAAGGCAGCGTCAGTACCAAAGTACTCGACCACGATGCCACCAAGCATTGCACCAAGACACAAAGCAGTCGACCATGAAGCAGCATCGAGGGCGTTGGCTGTAGCCAATTCTTCTTTCGAAACAATGTTTGGTAAGGCAGCACGCTCGGCAGTCACGTATGCACCATGAAGGAGCATCATTACACCCGATAAGCCGAGCATCCAAGGGATGTCTTCTGGACCATCTACCGCTAAGAATCCAAGCGCTAAAACCATCTGTAACAGATTTGTCCACAGCATGATGTGCTTTCGGTTCATTCGATCGGCAAGCAATCCACTTATTGGCTGAAGGAAAGCAAAGCATAACATTCGGACAGTGAATAATATCCCAAGTAAAAATTCGGAATCAGTATATTGAAATATCAGTAAAAAGAGAGCAATGGTATTGAACCACTCACCAAGCATAGAGATGACTGAGGCAGACCATAAGCGCCGGAATTTTGCATTTGAAGTGAGGAGGTCCCAATACCCAATCTTCGTCATTCCTCTTCATCTCCCTTTGGAAGGGATGATTCAGACTCTAGAGTTACTTCAATCCACTTAGAAGTAGGGGTGTTTGAGATGTATGCCGTCGAATTCAAAGGTACTAATGAGTTTGCTTCAGGGAAGTAAGTTGCGATGTTTTTACGTGGGATTTCGTAAGAGACTGCAAGCCAACCAGAAGAATGCCGAGTCTCACCTTCAAAATGGCTCGTGATTGAAAGAGATTGTCGGTTTTTCCACCCTCGTTCGGCCATGTCAAGGGCATTCATCAATACGATTCTCCGATTGCCACTGAGTCCTCTATACCGGTCATGTACGTCGTAGATTGTGGTGTTGTATTGATCGTGTGAACGAATCGTCATCATAATGAATCTCCCTTCAGCGACTGAGACATTCGGGAGGTTGTGAGTAGTGAAATGCGCCTTGCCAGTCGGAGTTGTGAACGTTCTTGAATCCCGGGGCGGATTTGGAAGTAGAAATCCATTCTCTTGACGAACACGTTCATTGTAGTTATCGAAACCGTAGAGGGAACGTTCCATCAAATCGCGGATGGAGTCATAGTTTTCTGATAATTCAAGCCATTTAATTGGAGAATCGGTGAAAAGATGGGATGAGAGTTGAGCTACAATCCACGGTTCACTTCGTAGATCTTTCGAAGCAGGTTGAAGTCCTCCTCGCGATTGGTGGACAATCCCCATGGAATTTTCAACCGTAACAAATTGTGGGCCATCCGCTTGAATATCAAGCTCGGTTCGACCGAGACATGGAAGAATAATCGCCTGTTCACCGGTCACCAAATGCGAACGGTTGAGTTTGGTAGAAACTTGGACCGTGAGGTTGACCTTGCGTAAACCTTCAGCAGTCGCGTAGGTATCCGGAGTTGCTGAGATAAAATTACCACCCATGCAAAAGAAGACATCAACCATACCTTTCCTCATTGCACGTATGGCGTTTACCACATCATAACCATGATCTTTTGGAATTGAAATATTCAACCCCTCCTCCATCTTTTTGATGAACGCAGGTGGTGGTGCTTCCCAAATCCCAACTGTTCGATCGCCTTGGACATTAGAATGGCCACGAACAGGGCAAAATCCTGCACCTGGTCGACCTACATGGCCTCCCATGAGAAGCAGGTTGACTATTTCTTGAATGACTGAAACTCCATTTGGTTGTTGAGTGAGACCCATTGCCCAACAGGCAATGGTTGCTTTTGAGTTCGCGAGAACCTCCCCTACACGGACAATGAGTTCCTTATCAATTCCAGAATCAATTTCAAGTTCTGGCCAACTATACGAGAGTGCATGTTCCACCATTGAATCATAACCTTCAGTATCATTTTCGATGAAAGAATGATCCAATCCTCCTTTCTCTGAATGAACCTTGATGAAGCCTTTCAACAAGGCTGCATCCCCTCCAATTCGGACAGGTAAATGGTAATCAGCCAATTGAGTCGTGCTAAAATTCAATTTCATGTAATCCTGAGGATGCTTAAACCGTTCAAGACCAGCTTCAGGTAACGGGTTAATGTGGATAATTGTAGCACCTTTGATTTTAGCATCCCGTAACGCGGTCAACATACGTGGATGATTTGTACCAGGGTTTTGGCCGATAACCATGATGACATCTGCATGATTGAAATCTTCAAGGTGGACTGTACCTTTACCAATACCGATGGTTGGGCCCAATCCCATCCCGCTCGATTCATGGCACATATTGGAACAGTCAGGAAGGTTGTTTGTACCAATGCTACGAACCATTGCTTGGTACAAAAATGCAGCCTCATTGCTTGTTCGACCCGATGTGTAAAATACGGAACGGTCCGGGTGATCCAATGATTTTAACTTTGAAGAAATAATTTCAAAAGCACGGTCCCACGAGAGTGGAGTATAGTGTGAACTGTTCTTTTCGAGCAGCATAGGATGGGTTAGGCGGCCTTGCTTATTCAGCCAATAATCACTTTGTTCGGAGAGTTCTTGGACGCTGTGTTTTGCAAAGAATTCAGGAGTCACTCTGCTGGTTGTAGCCTCATCAGCAACAGCTTTCGCCCCATTTTCACAGAATTCGAAATGTGTTCGGTGTTCCGGGTCGGGCCATGCGCAGCCAGGGCAATCAAAACCATTCTGTTGATTTACCATCGTCAGTGTCTTTACTGAACGTTTCAACCCCATATTTTGAAGCCCATGCTTCAATGAAGATGTGACTGCTGGAATACCTGCTGCCATCTTTTTTCTTTTCTTGATTTTTAATGACCGTTTGTCTGGTGGAGTGTCAGCCCGAACATCATCCCTCATACGCTCACCAAGTTGCCCTGCGAGGGGGGGTTCTCAAGGCTTGTTGTTTTCAACACGGGAAACAAGGCCGATTGCGACACTACTGTCGCGTTTCATGAATGAATAAATCCGCATTCCAAGACTTCGTGCAGTATCTGCTGCCAAAGTCGAACATGCACCGATGCAAACAATGGTACCAATCCCCGAACGTGCGGCCTTCGCCACGAGATCCCATCCGCATCTACCTGAAAGAAGCAGGAGTTCGTCACCAAAAGATACACCTGCCATCAATCCACGGCCAATTGTTTTGTCGACCGCATTGTGGCGTCCAATATCTTCGGATAAATGTCTCAACCCAAGAAGAGAGTTCCATAGCGCAGAAGCATGCATGCCACCCGTTTCGATAAAACCTAATTGGAGTTCTTTCATTGATTCAAGTGCACTAAAGAGTGAATCGTGTTGAATCGGTTGATGGGTAAGAGTGAAGTTTGGCAATCCCTCAATTAATTCCTCTAACCCATCAGCATTACATGCGCCGCAAGATGAAGTGATTATCCGTTCATTCGAAGCCAATGGTGCAACGTTTTGGTCCATATGCACTTTAATTGAACCGCTTTCACTGCGTTCATGTACGATATTTGAACCAGTATAGCGTCCATATCCTTCACTGTATGTGTGGCCAAGAAACAATTCGGACAAATCCGTTGGGGTTCCGAGCAAACTCGAGATTTTAGCCCCGTTAGAATAGAGGTGAATCAATGTTTCACTTGCTAAACGGTCTTCGGCAAGAGTAGAGCGTCCCGCAGAATAACGGTGGATTCCAATACGGCGGCTACGCTCCATGGTTTGCCATACGTACTCAACTTGAAGTCTCTTCGGATTCTTCCGGCCGTTCAATATCGAAAAATTCGAATTGTAATTCTACTAATTCACTGCTTGATTTTGCTTCGGCATATGCATCCAATGGTTCCTTGTTAAGTTCAAAAAAGCGTTCACCCCACCTGAAGGCTCCGAGTACTTCTCTTGCTTGTTCCCTCTCCCCGAGGAGATAGAGTACCGTTGCAAGTGCCTCAGCGGTAGTGAGTCTGCCAGGTTTACCCCAATTCACTGGGTTTGCTGCCAAGAGGAGTGGTAACATACGCGGTTGCAGTCTCGTTTTATTCATAACTTGTCGGACACTCTCTTCAATGTGAGCCCAACTGCAATCAAGTCCGACTAGGGCTCCTCCTTTCAAGAGAACTTGGTGGTCTTCGGGTCCGAACACTTTTCCACATAAAGGTTCGAGAATAATACCTCTATTTGGAAGGGTGTTGAGGCGTTTGTGAAGACGAAGATTACCGCGTTTGGAAGCGAGAACTGCAGTATTTTTCTTTGGGTCATCTTGTGCAAGCCAAACCGCATGAACCGAAATTTTAGACATAGACTCACCGAAGGTCGTCAAGATAATCGCCAAGCGTCATTCCACGTCCTGTTGAATTGTCAATGCGTTTGGTTTCAGATGGAGTCGATGCTTCATAGAGGGAAATAGAAAGAACTCTTTCAAATTTCTTGAGGACAGAGTCCGTTGGTCGTTTCCCACTCTCGCTCGATTTGATGATATTAACAGTTTCAGCCATCCTCTTACCCAGTGTAGCTTGATTCCATCCTTTTGCCTTACGGGCAGTCGAGATGCGAAGAGCATAATCATCAACAAGTTCCATGGTCGATTTGAGCATGATGTCCTTTCCTTTCTTTCCTTTAGCGGAATATGCTGTGAGGTGGGCTGGACGTGCATTCATACTTTGAGCACGCGCTAAACCCGGGGCAGCCTCTTTTGGACCGAGATTCATCTTTTCGGAACACCGTGCACATGCAGTGACTTCCGCCTTGCCCATTTTGACCTGGCGGACGCTAACTTTCATTGCTCCACATAATTCACAGTCTGCCATGTAACTCAGTCCACTTAGTGGTCATGGTGGCTGTCTTTGAAGCCTTCGGAACGTTAGGTAGCAATTCCCAAGAGCGACGACTTAACAAACTGTAGCCACGACGAGTGTTTGAGTCCAATGAGTTCTGAGGTTGAAAAAAACAATACCCCTCTTTCGTCACACTCTGATGATGAGATTAAACAATTAGAAGAAGACTATCAAAAACTTCTTGATGATTCACAGAATTTGATCAATGAACGTTCATACCTCGAAACCGAGATTAGGACTCTAAAGAAAAGGGCGACACGGCTGGATGACGAAGTTCGTTTGTTGAAAACCCCACCCCTCATCATTGGACATTTGCAAGATGTCCTTGACGAACGGACAGCCATCGTCCGATCATCGAATGGTACTGTATTTCAAGTGTCATTGAATCAACGTTTAGAGCCCGAGAGATTGAAACCTGGTACACGTGTTGCTTTGAATCAAGATACTTTGGCAGTCATCGAAGTTCTTCATGAGGCATGGGACCCTATGGTCAGCGGTGCGGAAATGGTAGACAAACCGGATGTCACTTACGATTCGGTGGCGGGTCTTGATGAACAAATCCAAACCATACGTGAAGCAATTGAATTGCCTCTACTTGAGCCAAAATTATTCACTGATATTGGTATTACTCCACCAAAAGGAATTTTGCTTGTCGGACCTCCTGGCTGTGGAAAAACCCTTCTCGCTAAGGCAGTTGCACACCAAACTGATGCCACATTCATACGAATGGTTGGAAGTGAGTTGGCTCAAAAGTACATCGGCGAAGGTGGAAGGATGGTCCGTGAACTGTTTTCATTAGCCAAGGAAAAATCTCCTTCAATCATATTCTTAGATGAAATCGATGCTATAGGTGCAAAGAGGTTGGATGGTTCAACAAGCGGTGACCGAGAAGTTCAACGAACTTTGATGCAATTACTTGCCGAACTTGATGGTTTTGATGCCTTAGAAGGTGTCAAGATTATTGCTGCGACCAACCGACCCGATATTCTCGATGATGCACTCTTACGACCAGGCCGATTCGACCGAATTGTCACAATACCTCTACCTGACGTTGAAGGGAGGAACGATATACTCGCCCTCCATATGTCAAACATGTCAACTTCACGAATCAATTTGAATCCCATTGTCGAAAAAACAGAAGGCTATTCTGGAGCTGAACTCAAAGCAACTTGTGTTGAAGCCGGCATGGTTGCGATTCGCGACAAGCGTAATAAAGTCACACAATCTGACCTTCTTCTCGCCGTAGAACGAATTCAAACAAAGAAATCAACCAGTGGTGTGACTTCATCACCTGACGCCCTATACAGCTGAATTCATTCATTACGATAGTTAACATTCAAAGTCCTCCGATTGGACCTCAAGATATGGAAGCAATAGTTGAATGCGTACCAAATATTTCAGAGGGCCGTGATACTGATAAAATTGAACGCATCATTGACGTTGTTCTCGGTATACAAGGGTGCGCTGTTCTTGGCGTTGAACCGGACAGTGACTACAATCGTACTGTCATTACAATTGCAGGTGAACCTGAAGCGGTCAAAGAGGCTGCATTTCGATTGATTCGTAAGGCGACTGAAGAAATCGACATGACTGAGCATGAAGGCGAACATCCTCGACTTGGAGCTGTTGATGTTTGCCCTTTTATTCCATTGAAAGGTATGACAATGGATGATTGTGTGCAATTAGCTCATTCTCTTGCACAGCGCGTTGGTGTAGAATGTCATGTCCCCACTTATTTGTATGGTGAAGCTGCATTAAATCCAGAGAAAAACTTACTATCAACTATTCGAAAAGGGCAATACGAAGGATTGGAAGCAAGACTCAATGGTGGTGAAACTCCTCACGGCGAAAATACTCGATATCCAGATTTCGGCCCAAGTGAATGGACTGATGCTGCCAAGAAATCAGGGGGTATCACGATTGGTGCGCGAGGGATACTCGTTGCATACAATGTTAATGTCGACGAACCGGATGCCGAAGTTGCCAAAAAAATAGGTTCATTGGTCCGCTCTACAGGACGCCTAATTAAACAAGAAGATGGTCGAAAGATGCGAATCAATGGAATCTTAACGATGGTACAAGGCATGGGAGTCTCACTTGAAGCACATGGAATCAGCCAAGTATCAATGAATCTAAGAGATGTTGGGCTGTGTCCAATGCATGTCGCTTATGAAACTTGTAAAAGTATTGCTGGCGATCACGGAATTGAAACGCCAGGGAGTGAACTTGTTGGCTTAGTGCCTCTGGAAGCAATGCTTGAATCTGGGCGATGGTATGCTGAGGATGGTGAAACAGATGAACATGTTCTTGTGAATGCTGCTATCGAAGGTTTAGGGTTAAGTCGTCTTGAACTCTTTAATCCCGAAAAAAGAATAATCGAATGGGCTTTACGCGAGGCGGTGAATGAATGAAATGGATGGACATGACTCTACGTGAATTCCAAGATGCTTTGGCATCATCTGACCCAACACCCGGTGGAGGGACGGCCGCTGCTGTAGCATTAGGGCAAGCAACTGCACTCACACGTATGGTCGCACAACTCACAATTGGGAAGGATAAATGGCAAGAGGGGTGGACTGCTGCAGAAAGAGCAGAGGAACTCGCTGAGAAGATATATCTGCGTTCGGGTGAACTCGCTCAACTTGACAGTGATGCGTTTGACGAGGTTATGGCGTCTTTTAGGCTACCGAAGTCCAATACTGATGAAATAAATATTCGTCGTAATTGCATCCGTCAAGCCACCCTAAAAGCTTCAGAAGTCCCCTATGAAACAGTCGTACTTGGGATGGAACTTCTTTCGTGCCATGAAGGATTAGCTCTGCGAGGAAATGGAAATGCTGTATCAGATGTAGATGTTGCAGCTCTCTTGACAAGTGCTGCTGTCAAAGGTGCACTGTTTAATGTCGAAATTAATCTCCAATCATTACCCGCAGAGATGGGTGAAGGCATGAGACTGGAAATTCCAAACATACGGATGCAATGCAGTGAAATTTCGCGTAAAATTATGCACGCCGTCCATGAGCGCATGGCTCAATAATCAACGAACTTGTGAGCCGGTCGAAATATCTCCATCTATCGAGATGAGACGTACATTACCTTCACCATCATCAGCAGCCAACATCATCCCCTCTGATGCCACACCGCGTAGAGTTCGAGGCTTAAGATTCGCAACAAATACGACTGATTTCCCTACCATTTCCTCAGCGGAATAATATTCTTTCAAGCCGGCACAAATAGTCCGACCTGTTTCTGTACCATCGTCTATTGAAACAACATATAATCGATCGGCATTTGGGTGCTCTTCAACTGTAAGAATCTTGCCAGTGCGTAAGTCCACTTCCATAAACGTTTCAAAATCGAGGTAAGCAATTCCTTCTGGGGCTTCAGTCATCTTTGTATTCTCCTTCGTTGTATTCTTTTTCTTACCACCTTTAACTGTGTGGTCTGTATCATCTGTGGATTCAGAAGAGTCGACAAGGGACTGTTCCGATGCAAGAATCTCCTCTAAATCGAGGCGTTGGAAAAGAGGTTCGGGCTTGGCATCGTTCCAAGTCATTGGGATTGTCCAATCGATGGCAGAATCCCAAGGAATATTGGATACATCACCGGTTTGACCGAGTGAATTCCATAGCCGTTCAGAACTGAAAGGCAAAAATGGTTGCATTGTGATTGCTAAAAACCGAGCAATACGCCAACCAAAAGAAAGAGATGCAAGAGATGCTTTTCGATCATTATTGTAGGAGGGGTTCGTGCCGTCGTCGGATTCCGAAAGATATTTCCAAGGAGTAGCTGATTGCAATAATTGGTTGCCAACCTGTGCAGCATTCATGGCAAACCTCAACGCTTCTTTGTATCGGTGGCGCGTGAGTGAGTCAGTGAGGGATGCATGTAACTCTTCCAATTTTCTTTGAGTCTCGACAGTATTGGAAAGGTCATCAAATTCAGTAAAAGGTCCGGTTTCATCAGAAGGTAAACGTGCTCCCAGGGTAAGGACGCGGTGAACAAAGTTACCATAAGCGGCAATTAGTTCACTGTTGATTTTTTCAACGAAGTCAGGCCAATTAAAATCAGTATCATGGTTTTCAGGCATGTTAATCCCGAGATAATAACGGAGTGTGTCTGGATCAAAACGTTCCAAGAATGAAGGAAGCCATACTGCATGCTTCCTGGATTTAGAGAATTGACCGCCAGCGAGCATGAGGTATTCCATTGCTGGAACATTTGTCTCTAAAGAAAAGTCGCCTGGGCCCGGTAATTGGACTGGTTCCTCGATAGTTTTGCCACTGT
>Ga0115000_10003429_pt1 | contig 13267 bp, 15 predicted proteins | sample ArcticOcean_MG_C_6_FD_89690 | JGI IMG/M metagenome (GOLD analysis project Ga0115000, IMG submission 89690) | Marine microbial communities from western Arctic Ocean - ArcticOcean_MG_CB8_128 | ecosystem: Environmental > Aquatic > Marine > Oceanic | place: Arctic Ocean: Canada Basin | collected... | reverse complement strand
TTTCTTATTATTTCTTTTTTCGTGGTTGTTCAAAAACCATTTTCGACCGATTGCTGAATAAAAACACGGACCTTCTTTACCATTTTTCTCTGGAAATAGGGTTTTTCAGGGACGACTAAATAGACAGGCAAAAATTTTTTTATTAAAATATTGGGCAATGGATAACTCAATAAATATTAAAGCCAGGCTGGAGTAAATTCAGGCAAGGCCGGTTGGATTGCCCTAAGAAATAAAACCGCCAGAAGCGGCTTCCCTTATAAGGGAGCGTGAGTTACTTCTTAGAATTGCCATTGCTTTGGAAGAACAGAATCAGTATTTATTAAAAAAATGGAAACTTTCAATCTTCTTAAAGGAGAGCCCGTTTTCAGGCCAGTTAAGAAGGGTAGCAGTGAAGTGATCAAGAAAAACCAAGCTAGTGCAGGAACCTAAGAGGTTATTTTCTTGGAAAGTTTTGTAAGGTAATTTTGTAGCTCCCTCCTTAGATTCATCTTCTAATAAAACGTATTCCCATTGTGTTGATGAAAAAAATAAGCCCGGGGAAACCAAGGTATGTCCAGCTATGGGGCATATTCGATCTGAGTTTTGTGTTGCGGGCAGGGCGGTTCACCCTTATGGGAGATGGTCTGTCTAGTTTGTTTTTAGCCTGCCTCACACCCAGGGAGACTCAGATCCCTTGGCCCCCAGGCCTTATTTTGCTGAGGGAAGCAAAGGCAAACCCTTTACCGATTCCTACCTGAGATGCTCTACCGGCAATGTACCCAAGATATCTGAGCGGGTTTGCACTGCTAACGCCCTCAATAAAAATGTAGTTCCTCAACTCCAATTTTGCTACCCGTTTTAGGGTAAGGAGTAAAGAAACAATTGTCACAAAAGGCGCGCTGGCTTACCTAAGTTGCTTCGTCGCTAGAGGTTACTTTGATAATTTATCAATGCGGGTATTATAGAAACTGAAGTCACGAGTGCCGCTGATGAACTCACCACTGACTATGTTATCGGTCGTCTTGCCGAGAATAAAGGCAAGGGTGCCGGGTTTGCCAGCAATTTGAACTTCTTTCATATCATTATCGATATGTTTTTTGTAGCGTTTGGAATCGAGGCAGGATTGGAAGGGGGCTAACTTCAGTCCGATTTTAGTGGCGTGACTTTTAATATCTTTGGTATTCATTTTATTGCCTTAATAAAGGGCATCTTGCATAGGCCAAAACTTATTTTGTTCTCCTGCACAATGGGCGGCGTTGGCGGCGGGTCGCGCATTTTTATGAAAGGGCAGGGGGAAATCGCGAACGACGAGCCGTAGTTTACCCGTATCGATATATTCTTTTTTCAGTTTTTGCATGGCGTTTTTGTAGAACTTTTTGCTGAGTGGGCATTCATAGTCGGTGAACTTGATTAAGGTGACCGGAGATTTCAAGTCACCCAGAATCGGATTGCCCAGGGTTGCCACGTTTTGAGCTATTGCGGGTCTTCCTTTAGGCTTGGGTTTTGTGACAATACCGTTTTGCTTTATTTCGCGAAGCTTTTTTTATGGCCTTCAATTCTTCAAGAATGTCCATGCCCTTGCTCTTGGGTAATTCCTTCTGAGAGTAAAGACGTTGGGAGAAACAATAGAAAAAAAAAGACGCTCAATATTTTAATCATATTATTTTGATTTGTAGGGTTCATAGGTATAGTCCGAGTTGAATTCTGATAATCTACTTATAGCGAGGCAGCCTATATTATGAGAGGTTTTTATTTAAGTAGTTGAATATAAAAGATTTATTTTAATTTTATTGTATGTAGGGCGGGTTGAGATTGAGTCAATGGTTTTAGGTCCAAGCCAGCCAGAGCTTCATAAAGTTTTGGTATATACTGGATATATATTAACAGCAAACACTTTGATTTTTAAATGGATTTGTTTATAATAGTGTTTTCCAAAAACCTTTCTATTTGAGATTTTATTATGAGTATTGACAGCAAAGAGTTGGAAGATTTTATGCCTGAGCTTCAATTGGAATGGACCGAAGAGGCCCAAACCCGTATGAAGAATGTACCATTTTTCGTCCGAAAAAGTGTTGTCCGCGGAATCGAACAATATGCCAAAGATAAGAGCATAGAAGTGGTCGATGATAATGTTGTTTCCCGCGCACGTCAGGAACGAGAAGGCGAGGCTATGGAGGTTGTGAAAAAGAGAAAAGCAGCAGAGCAGGCAGCAAATAATGGTGAAGCCCCTCAACGTCGTCAATATGTTAGCTTTACGTTTTATAAACTCGATCCGGCGTTCCGTCGCCTTCCAAAAGATGAGCGAGATAAGGGGACGAAAGAGTTTATTGATATTCTGGAAGAGTATGACAATTCCTCCGATATGATTCTTCTCTGTTACTCCATGGTGGGTCTGCGCGGTGATACGGATATCATGACCTGGAGAATCTGCTACAGCATGGAAGAATTTCAGGCCATGACTACGCGGTTGTTGCAAACCGGACTTGGCAAGTATCTGGATTCATCACATTCCTTTCTTTCTATGACGAAACGATCCATGTATATGGATTTTATCAACCCGGAACATGAAGAAGATCGCACCCACATCATCCCGGGAAAGGCCAAATATCTTTTCATCTACCCTTTCGTCAAAACACGCGAATGGTATTTGCTGACGCAGTTCACCCGCCAGGGAATCATGGATGAGCATATTTATATTGGCAACAAATATCCTTCAGTTAAATTGAACACGACTTATTGCTTCGGTATCGATGATTACGAGTTTGTGGTTGCTTTCGAAACAGATTCGCCAGATGACTTTCTCGATCTTGTGCAGGAATTGCGCGAAACAGAAGGCAGTCGATATGTCAAAGAAGATACTCCTATCTTCAGTTGTGTTGCCATGTCGATCGAAGACACTGTCAAAAGCCTAGGCTGCTAGTGGCAAACCGCCGCTAGTGATAGGTTGATTCCTATTACTGCGGTGCCGTGGGATTCTATGAGTACATTTTCTGTCTCGTTAGAGGCCTCGCCCTGTATTAATCCAAATTAGAATCCCATTTCCAGAAGTTGGATAGTTGTCTCCTAAAATTCTGACCTCTTTTCCCCCACGCTAGTTGATTCTTTATATTATCTTTATAATAAAATCGTAGAATATTCCTTAAATATTCTGGAATTATGGATGATGAAGAAAACAAAAATAGTAGTTATTGAAGACGAACCCGATATCCTTAAAGTTATCGAATACAACCTGTCTAAAGAGGGTTTTGAGGTTTGTTCTGCTTTGGACGGCGAAGAAGGACAGCACCTGGTAAAAAAGAAGTCCCTGACCTCGTACTTCTAGACTTGGTGCTACCAGGCTTGGATGGCATTGAAGTTTGTCGAAAATTTTAAGCCGACTCTGTTACGCAATCTATTTTCATCATCATGGTGACAGCAAAAGGTGAGGAAAGCGATATTGTGCTGGGTCTCGGAATGGGTGCAGACGATTATGTGACCAAACCGTTCAGTACTCGGGAACTCATGGCTCGGATCAAGTCGGTTTTACGTCGCGGCGCGTTGCAAGAGGATGACGCGTCGAATCAAATATCACGAGATGGACTGGTTATAGATGTAAATCGCCACGTAGTAGGTTTGGAAGGGGAGAAGGTTGCCTTCACAGCCATGGAGTTTCGACTCTTACGCTTTTTTGCTTCTCATCCAGGTCGTGTATTTACGCGAGAAGATTTGTTGAACCATGTGTCTTTTGATGATGCATTTATCATCGACCGAAATATAGATGTTCATATTCGAGCCATTCGAAAAAAACTAGACAAACATCGCGATTTGATTGAAACAATCTATCGGGTTGGTTATCGATTCAAAGATGAGGAATGCTAGAGGATGCTTCGTTCTAGAATCTTATGGAAACTATTTTCCGGATATGTGGTTCTAATTTTACTCTCCACAATCCTTGTGGGAGTTCTTGTATCCAGACAGGTAGAAGAGGAAACGCTGGTAGAGATTGAACAGTCTCTCGATGTGCGTGCGACTCTTCTACGTGCTGTGGCCCTTGAATCCTTTTCTTCTAACACAAAAGCTCAGAAGCGTATTCAGACTTTAGGACTAAATACAAATACCCGGTTCACCATTATCAAACCTGATGGAACTGTGTTTGCCGATTCGGAAGAAAACCTGGCGACGATGGATAACCATGCCAATCGTGCTGAAATTCTAGCTGCGCGTTCTCACGGTCATGGCATAACCACTCGCTTTAGCGACACGGTTGATAAGAAAATGATGTACTATGCCCTCCCGGTAAAGAGAGAGTCTTTTTCTGGGATATGTAAGAGCATCTCTTCCTCTCTCAGTAATAGATGATAGGCTTTCTCATGTTCATACTACAGTTCTTTTTAGTATGGCGATATCCATTTTGGTAGCCTTGGTTTTAGGATTCATTGTTGCCAGAGGTTTTGCCAAACCCCTAACGGCGATGACCGCAATTGCAGAGTACATGTCTGGCGGGAACTATAATCAACGCGTTTCTATTGAGAGAAAAGATGAAATTGGCTCACTCGGCAAGGCGCTCAATAAAATGGCATGGAGTTCACACGAACGCTTGGAAATCATTGCTCTAGACAATAATAAATTGTTGGCAATTCTTTCGGGGATGGTGGAAGGAGTGATAGCAGTAGATAAAAGCGAGACTATCATTCACTTAAATGAAGCTGCGGCAAGGATCCTTGGTATTTCATCCAAGGAAAATATTCATCGTCGAATTTGGGAGGTAACCTATTCCCAAGAATTATGCCAGGTATTTTCTGTGGCATTAAATGAAAAAACAGAAATTAGAAGGAAGTTAAAAATTGTTACAAGCTCAACAGATCAAATTGTAGAGATCCATGCTTCTCCATTTCGTGATGCGGGAGGCGAACTGGTAGGGGCTGTGGCAATTTTACATGATGTTTCAGAATTAGAGCGGTTAGAAACTATCCGCCGAGATTTTGTGGCGAATGTTTCTCATGAACTCAAAACTCCTATTACGGCGATTCATGGCTTGGTAGAAACATTGATTGATGATGAAGAAATGTCTCCAGAGAATCACCATTTATTTCTAACCAAAACGATGAACCAAACCCTTCGCCTTTCTGCTATCGTAAGCGACCTTCTAGCTTTTTCCGCCTTAAGTCAGAGGGACTCGATTTGATAAGAACGCCTCTTGATTTGCGTGATGTTGTCACTGCTTCAATACAAGTGCTTCTTCCGATCAGTGAGAAAAAAACATACTTATTGAAAGCCAGATTCCAGATGAACCGGTCGAAGTTCAAGGGGATAGAGAAGCGCTTTTTCAATCGGTCAATAATCTACTTGATAACGCCATTAAATATAATTCAGAAAAAGGGACTGTAACGTTCCATCTCAATATAGACGGAGAGAATGCTGTGATCAATGTCCGGGATACAGGTATTGGAATTGAACCACTGGAGCAGCACCGTATTTTCGAGCGTTTTTACCGAGTTGATAAAGCAAGATCAAGGCAGCTCGGCGGTACTGGTTTGGGATTATCCATTGTCAAACATACGGCCTTGGCACACGGGGGCCAGCTATCCGTTGAGAGCATTTCAGGAACTGGAAGCACATTTCAAATTTCTATCCCACTTATAAAATCATAGTAATTAAACACCTTATTTTTTTAATTAATACTTATCTTGAGGATCAAAACTCAAGAAGTTAGAATGCTAAAGAAAAATTTTATCTGTAATTTTGGAATGGAGAGCAAAGTGATTAAGAGGGTATTTTTGCTGGGACTTCTGGTTTCATTGATGGGGTGGTGGAGCAATTCAAAAGCAGAAGCCACGGAATCAAAAAGAATTGAAAGATTGGAAAAAAGACTCGAAACCCTAGAGAAAAGGGAGAACTCAAGATACAGAAAAGGGGAAAAGGAAATACTTACGTATTACAAAAACGGATTCAAAATGCGGACCCGCGATAATCAGTTTAAGTTTCAGGTAGGTGGGCGGATTATGTATGACTGGGGTTTCTTTAATGAATCGAATACATTCAAATCTACTTTTGGCCAGCAGGAGAATGGGGCTCGTTTTCGTCGCGTCCGCCTTTTCATGGCAGGTATTCTCTATAACATGGTCAAGTTTAAATGGGATATCGATGTGGACGGAGGGGCTAACGGTGTCACGTTCAAAGATATGTATATTGGAATAGCGCATATCCCCATTCTAGGAAATTTTCAGGTAGGCCACTTTAAGCGACCGGCATCTTTAGATTCGCTCACCAGTTCCAAGTATCTGACATTTATAGAAAGATCTTTAACAAATACCTTTTTCAAAACTCGAAATACAGGCTTCGCTTTTTTTAATCATGCTTTGGACAAGAAGCTCACTTGGTCGATCTTCGTTAATAAAGAAACCAGTGAAAGGCCGCCAGACTTTAGAATTGATGGCGACTGGAATGTAACCAGCAGAGTCACGGGGTTGCCTTATATCAGCGAAGATGGAAAGCGCTGGGCTCATTTGGGAGTAAGTTGGAGCTATGAAAAAGCGACCGATAATCAGGTGACATTCAACGGAGCGCGCGATAGTGAAATTACAAGTAGCTTTTTAACCACGGGGGTTATCGCTGCCCGCAAATTCAACATTATTGGTCTGGAAGGTGCTGTGAATTGGGATCAGTTTGGTTTGCAAGGTGAGTATGTGATGACTGATGTTAAAAGGGATGAAAACACCAATGGGCAGTTGAATGCCTTTTATGTTCAGGGAACCTGGTATCTGACAGGGGAAAATCGTCGTTACTCTAAAAGAAAAGGTGTTGTTGCCAGGTTCAAACCGAACCAGAACTTTAGCTGGAACAAAAAATGGTCGGAAGGGCTTGGTACCGGGGCCTTGCAGTTGGCCTTAAGGTATGCCGAGTTGGACTTGAATGGTCAAAGTGTAGGTATTACTGGTGGCGAACAAAAAAGCTTGACGTTGGGACTCAATTGGGAGTTAAACCCTGTTTCACGAGTCATGTACAACTATGTTCATGCAGATTTTACTAGTGGATTCGGGACAGATAACGGCATCTTGAACTCTAATGTTATCCGCTTTCAGGTCGATTTTTAACAATAGGCAATTTCAAATAGCATATTAAGCGAGCTCTCGCCTGATACAACATCGGGATATCAAGCAAGAGCCAATTCTTCAGCGCCCTGCTGAATCCTTATTCTACTTAACCCTCCAAGCGCACCTTAGTTAAGTTCTCTCGTGGGACGAGTATCTTTATCTAATCTTTATTTACTCATCCTTTGACATACCATAAGACAAAGAAGGAATTAATACTGTAATAAAACGTATTTCATACTCCAACCAAAAATTAATATTTATTAATCTTTTTCTTGAATATTTAATTTTTAAGACGTTTTATTATAAGGATGGAATGATAAAGTTATGAATTTTTCTAAAGATTCTATATATGAAAAACATAAAAGTGAAATCGTGGAGGGGAGGAGGGCAGACCGATTTTGGAGGTGGATCAAGAAGTTTGACCCGCTCAGAGTTAATTGCATTACTGGAGTTCAAATAGAGAAGTATTACCTCCGCTAGGTGGGTTAGGCGCCGAGTACTTCTGGAGGATTAGTGAGTTTTGGGATTTTTTCTTCTTTTGATGCCACATCCTGCGGGTTATTTCGCAGCATATTGAGGAGTCGAACCAGCGTCGCTTTCAATTCTTTCCTGTGGACAACATTATCAATGAGTCCATGTTCTAACTGAAACTCGGCTCTTTGAAAACCTTCGGGTAGTTTTTGTTTGATGGTTTGCTCAATCACGCGGGGCCCGGCAAAGCCTATCAAAGCTCCCGGTTCGGCAAGAATGATATCGCCCAGCATGGAAAAACTTGCTGACACACCGCCCATAGTGGGATCGGTTAGAAGAGAAATATATGGTATTTTTTTCGCGCTAAGTTTTTGCAGAGCCGATGAGGTTTTTGCCATTTGCATGAGTGAGAAGATACCCTCCTGCATGCGCGCGCCGCCGGAGCAACTTACAATAATCACTGGTATATTTTTATCTATGGCCCGTTCTATGGATCGGGTTATTTTCTCACCGACGACAGACCCCATGCTTCCGCCCATAAAGCTGAAGTCAAAGACAGAAATCTCAATTGCAAGGCCGTCTATTTCCCCGGAGCCTGTAATGATTGCATCGTTGGTGGAGCTTTTCTTTATGCTTATTCGCATCCGATCTTTATATTTTTTTGTATCCTTGAATTTTAGCGGATCGGGCGATGTCAGGTTTTGATCTTGCTCTATAAATGTTTCGTGGTCGATCAGTAAATGGATTCGTTGCCGGGCATCGAGGCGGAAATGGTATTCGCATTTTGGGCAGACCTTTAGATTATCTTCCAGTTCCGCGATGTAGATTTGTTTTTTGCATTTTTTACAATTTACCCATAGATCTTCATCTTTAGGGAATTTTTTGCCGATACCGGCTTTGATTTTATCTAACCAGGACATTTTTTATTGTTCTTGAGTGGATGTAGAGATTTCTTCGCGAATTTCTTTTTTACTTTTAATCAACAACCCAATTGGCCCAATCACAGTATAGGTGACGGCTATTATAAACAGGGCCACTCTTGGGATCGTCGCAAGAACGTATATAAATAAGATAACAAACAGGAAACGTGAAAAAGCAACGCGCTTTTTAAAATCCAGTTTTTTAAATGCAGGGTACTTGATGTTGCTGACCATGAGAAAAGCCAAAATATAAATGACCATAACCATAACGAATGGATTGATTCGGGATGCAAACAAATCTTCAAACCCAATTACTATAGAAGCAACCACAACGGCAGCGGCTGGACTGGGTAGGCCAATGAAATGCGAACCACGAACATCTGGCGTGGTGACGTTGAAGCGCGCAAGACGGAGAGCTGCACAAAGTAAAAAGAGGAAAGCCGCCATCCATCCTAATCTATCAAAAGGTTTTAGAACCCAGGCGTAGGCAAGAAATGCCGGGGCCATACCGAAAGTGATGATATCTGCTAAAGAGTCGTATTGCATCCCGAAAGCGCTGGTGGTTTTTGTTAGTCGAGCTATGCGACCATCCAGTCCATCGAAGATCATTCCAATCGCAATTGCCCAGGCAGCATGGTAGAAGTCGTCGTTTAAAACGGCGACGAATGCGTAGAACCCACAAAACACATTTCCAGTTGTGAACAAGCTGGGGAGTATATGTATGCCTTTTCTTGGCGTCATCTTATTTTAGGTATCCAATGATTGAACTACCACCGCTGACAATGTCACCTTCTTTAACTTTTATTGTCGTGCCTTCCGGGACGAAGATGTCAGCCCGAGAACCGAAGCGGATCAAACCAAATCGTTGTCCGAGTTGGTAGTCGTCGCCTTCTTTAGCGCCGCATACAATACGTCGTGCGATCAAGCCTGCGATCTGCTTGACCAATATCTTGGTGCTTCCGTTGTTCAACAGAATAGTGTTTTGTTCATTGTCCAAGGATGCTTTGTGATTGGCAGCGTTCAAAAATTTGCCTTTATTGTACCGCACCGCTTCGATTTTACCAGCTATAGGTACGCGATTCACATGCACGTTGAAAACGTTCAAAAATACACTTACCCGTGTATAATTTTCGTTTGGTAATAACGGGTCGCTCTCTTTGATAATTTCTACCACTTTGCCATCGGCAGGAGAGACGATTACATTCGGCTCCTGCGGGATGTTTCGCTCAGGATCTCGAAAGAACCAGGCGCAGAAAAGGAAGAGTCCTTCAAGGAGGCCCGCAATCCAGTAATAAGAAAACGAGTAAAACGCCGCTGCTAAAAAAGCCAGCGGGATAACAAATATAAAGCCTTCTTTGGCTATGGGACTGCGCATAAGTTTTGTCCTTATTCCAATTTCTTGCCGACGAAAGGCATCATCTTGCGTAGTTTTTCTCCGACCTGCTCAACGCGATGTTCTTTGCCTTTTTTCAGCAATGCGTTAAACATGGGACGGTTGGCCTGATTTTCCAGAATGAACTCTCTGGCAAAACTACCACTTTGAATCTCACCAAGAATTTTCTTCATCTCCGCGCGGGTTTCATCGGTGATGATACGTGGTCCACGAGTGACATCGCCATAAGCGGCAGTGGTGCTGATGGAATAACGCATGTTGCCAATTCCACCCTCATAGATAAGGTCAACAATAAGTTTGAGTTCGTGCAGACATTCGAAATAAGCCAGATCCGGATCGTAGCCCGCATCGACAAGAGTGTCGTAACCCGAACGAATCAGTTCGGTAACGCCGCCGCACAATACGACTTGTTCGCCGAAAAGGTCGGTCTCTGTTTCGTCTTTAAAATTTGTTTCCAGAACACCAGCGCGTGTGCCGCCAATTCCTTTGGCATAAGCCAAAGCAATTTTTTTGGCATTCTTGGTAGCGTCTTGGTGGATAGCCATAAGGCAGGGCACGCCAGCGCCTTGCTCGAAAGTACGGCGTACCAAATGACCGGGGCCTTTAGGCGCAACCATAAATACATCGACATCTTTAGGCGGATCAATCTGACCGAAGTGGATATTGAATCCATGCCCAAAAGCAATAGCCTTGCCTTTGGTCAAGTTGGGAGCAATATCGTTCTGATACATGTCCCGTTGTTTGTCATCGGGAATGAGGATCATCAGAATATCCGCTTTTTTGGTAGCTTCAGGAACGGTAGTTACATTCAAACCGTCTTTTTCAGCGCGTTTCCAATGGGCGCTGCCTTTTCTTAGGCCGACCATGACCTTCATGCCGCTGTCATGCAGGTTGCGGGCATGGGCGTGGCCCTGACTGCCGTAACCGATGATGGCGATGGTTTTTTTCTTGAGGATTTTAATATCTGCGTCTTTGTTGTAGTAAATCTTAGCCAAAACTTTTCTCCTTATCTATAAACTAGTTTTAATTGAGCGATTTATTTCCACGGCCGATGGCGATCCTTCCAGAACGAACAACCTCTTTGATTCCTAATGGACTCAAGAGTTCAATAAAGCTGTTTATCTTGCCTTCGTCGCCGGTGATTTCAATGGTATAGGTAGAAGAACTAACATCCACCACTTTGGCTCGGAACAGATCTACTATCCGAAGTATTTCTTCACGAACGCGCGTTTCAGCGTTCATTTTTATCAATACGAGTTCGCGATCGACAAAGTTTTCATGTGTCAAATCCAGGACTTTGATAATATCAACGAGCTTATTTAATTGCTTGGTTATCTGTTCGATCTTGGCATCATCGCCAATGGTGACAATGGTCATTCGCGAAATATTCGGGTCCGATGTTTCGGTAACATTGAGACTTTCGATATTGAATCCGCGACCGCTAAAAAGTCCAGATACGCGAGATAGAACACCAAAATGGTTATTCATGAGTACTGAAATGGTATGCTGCATGTTTTTCCGGTTTAAAAGTTAAGAGATGCTACCCGTCATTTGATTGCTTCTATTTGTAATAGAGAACGTTAAACCTCCTATAATAGCAAAATCAATGCTTTTTTACTAATAGAATTGCCCAAATACACTAAAAAGAGGACATATGGCGGGAGAAAAAGGCGATTTTAACATTGCAGAGGTAGTAAAGGAACTGAAAAAAGCCGTTAAAGGTTACCGAACCCCAAGTGTCACGGTGATAGCGAAGAAAAACGACCCGTTCGCGGTTCTCATTAGTTGCATCATCAGTCTAAGAACGCGAGATGAAGTCACCGAGCCCGCTTCGGCCCGGCTTTTTACACTGGCAAAAACTCCCTCCGAATTATCGAAACTGTCCGATTCAAAAATCGAAAAAGCCATTTACCCTGCCGCGTTTTTTCGTAATAAATCCAAGTCGATGAAAGAGATGTGCAAAGTTCTTGTAGAAGAGTATTCAGGAAAAGTTCCCGACAAGTTGGAGGAGTTACTCAAGCTCAAAGGGGTAGGGCGGAAGACAGCAAACCTGACCTTAACGTTAGGTCACAACAAACCCGGCATCTGTGTCGATATCCACGTTCACCGAATCTGTAACCGCTTGGGCTATGTGAAAACAAAATCGCCAGACGAAACTGAAATGGTGTTGCGCGAAATTCTGCCAAAACGATACTGGAAAGGCTTTAACGATCTACTGGTTTCGTTCGGGCAAAACTTCTGCAAATCCGTCTCGCCGTTTTGCACCACCTGCGCAATAGAAAACCATTGCCCAAAAATTGGTGTTGCGAGGAGTAGGTAGGTATATGGTTTCCGACGTGAGATGCAGTGAATCAGGCTATCAAAAAATCTGTAACCCGTTTTTTATAACAACTTATATTGATAACAATATTTTGACATGCGATTAAATCATTTAGAAAACCAGGGTGTTATTCTCAATTAGATATTGTAGTAGGAAGAGTTGGAGGGAAGTCGTAATTAAATTAATTAAGGCTTATTAGGACACGAAAAGAAGCCCCCGACATACTGTGCCAGGGGCTTCTTTTTTGGGTTGGAATTGGTTATTTTATAGTGATAATCCAAGTATTAAAAAAGTGTATGTTCATATTGCTGACAGTATAAATATATTGTATTCCGTATCGTTGATTTCCTCTCTGTTAATTTGTGCAATAAACAAAAATCCTACAGTCCAATTCGATCTCGTTTCCATCGTATGGTGATAGAAAATATTCTCTGCTACCTGCGCTTATTGCAGACACCACAAACTCCCCGAAGTTTCTAATTATTGTCAATACAGTCTCGTTTACAACTCCAGTGCTTCGCAGTAACGGTAAAAGAATAAACTGAACAATAAATAATGGTAATGACGTATTAATGTTAATTTAATGAAAAATGTCACTATATCGCTATAAATATGATCAAATTTAGCTAAAATTTGACATTTTATTGTTTTTATTTGGTTAAATGTCATATTCGATGGAGTGTTGTTTGGTGATTATATGTTAAGGGTGAAGCTCTGAGGGTGTCATTTCTTTTATTCATTTTCAGTCGGTGGAGCCGATGCCGAATCCAGGATAAAAGCCATGAGTATTAAGGAACGAGAAGTCAGCATATAAAGGATGAAAGGTCAGCGATAAGTCAGCATTGCCAATTTAAAAAATAAAATCCGAGAATGATTCCCGGGTGTCAACTACTGTTAACGATGATGTGATACTGGGAAGAATGGTTAAAGAGGCGGCGAATTTTTACAAAATGGAACTGGAGAAAGAGAATAGTTAAATAGTCGTCCCTAAAAAATTCGATAGAGCCCATATATAAAGGGTGAAGATGGGTTTTGAGTGTTGTAAAATTGCCGGAAGTTGTTGAATATCTTTCAAAACCCGGTGATTTTATGCAAGCAAAACCTCGTGATA
>Ga0115000_10003418_pt1 | contig 13284 bp, 5 predicted proteins | sample ArcticOcean_MG_C_6_FD_89690 | JGI IMG/M metagenome (GOLD analysis project Ga0115000, IMG submission 89690) | Marine microbial communities from western Arctic Ocean - ArcticOcean_MG_CB8_128 | ecosystem: Environmental > Aquatic > Marine > Oceanic | place: Arctic Ocean: Canada Basin | collected... | reverse complement strand
GTTTCTTTGCCGCAATCTCTCGGAAACCCCACGTCCGGGTCGTTGTAGTTACAAAACTGCCACTTGTTGGCGCTGGAGCGTAAGTCGTCTAAAGTATCGAAGAGATCAAAATCCGTGCCTAGCACGTTGTTCGTGTCCTTCCACGTGTACGTGAACAACGAATATGCGTCAAAGTTCGACGGAATATCTGTGATGCGATGATAATACGCGTGGTCTGCACCATTTCGAACGTATTTCACGAGCGTACAAAGCTGAAATGCTTCGTTGAACGCTGTTTCCCCGATATCCACCGTCACTTGCCCCCCGTTGTCGCTCAGCGCCACCGCCGTAAAAAACATCCCCGGCGCAGGAGGTGGCGACGGAGGCGTCAGCCCGAGCACCTCCGTCGTGATCGCATCTAGCTGCGCTTGCAACGCGAGAATTTTCGCCCCGACCGTGTGCGTCCCGTCCGACGCGCTCGCGTGGTTCGCGCTCCCTAAAATCAAATCTCCCTTCGTCAAAGAGGTGACACTCGCTTCGAACATAATTTCCCCGACGCCTTCGTTGTTGGTGGTTCCGCTGTCGTCCGTGTTGAAGTTTTTGAACGCGATCGTTTGGTTCTTGTATATCCCCAACGGCCAGGTTTCGCTCCGTACCGCCGCTCGTGCGAACAGAACCGACTTGTTGTTCTCGGTCAGGAGGAGGAGAAGGAGGGAGAGGAGAGGGATCGCCCTGGGGAGGATCCGTTCAGGGAAGGAGGTCGACAGGGAAGTCATTTTCTATCACCTTAGTACGAAGAACACTAAAGCGCGACAACAAGAACAAAAATCAACCTTATTTCGAGAGAGTAATAGTGGGAGTCTAAACAACAATCGCAAAGCAGGATTTTGAGACGGTGATGGTATTAAGAAAAGGAGTTTTTGCGCGTGCAAAGTTGTTTGATTTTTGAGGTAAATTTGAACTGAATTTTGACCTCTTTTCTAAAAGGTGATGGCAAATTTTGACTATATATATTACAAGGGGCGCGGCGCGCCGACGCACGAGCGAGCTCAAGAAGCGAACACTTGTTTGTGACCAACACCGCTCGTCGAATCAGTTCGTCTTCTTATCTTTGATCGTACCCGGCCCGGGCTGAGCTATTATCTTCTCGTTCTCTTTCTCTTCCTTCTCTTCCTCCTCGCTCGCTCGGCAACCTAAATCTTTCGTCAATATTCGCCGTAACTTCCCGACGTCCAAACCTTGAACTTCCTCGTCCAACTTTTCGCCGTCTTTCGTGTAAAACTGAAACGTCGGCATGCACTGAATCTTCGCCGCCATCGAGGCGTCTCTCGCTTTGTCCACGTCCACGGCTAAAAACGCGCACGCGTCTCGAAACTCCCTGGACATTTTCGCATAGATTGGCTTCATTCTTCGACAGGGTGGGCACCACGTCGCGCCGTAATCAATCACGACCGCTTTCTCTCGCCGTTTTGCTTTTTCGATTTCTTTTTCCACTTGCTCGAGCGATTCGCACTCGACGACGAGGCCTTTATCACCCCCTTTTCGAGCAAGTTCTCGTTCGTCGCCGAAGAAGTACCGTCGAATGGCGAACAAAACGTTCCGGAAGACGAGGACGGTGATTAACGCGCGAAAGGCGTCTGGGATTGGAATGGACATCCAGTAGTTGTTTATGACGTTTAAGAAGTCTCTGATCGTGTTATTAGTGCTCGCGTGGTCGTTATTGGATGACATGTTTAATGATGATGAAGCGTTGGTTTTGAAGTGCTTTTTGTGTTCGTTTTTTAAAATATCTCAAAAACACTTTTAGGGTGTTCAACCTACATAAAACGGGTCTCTTTGTCTGCGGATCCCTCTCGTTCCTCTCCATTAAAAGAACGAACGAGTCTTGAGATACACAGAACGAGATGCTGCTCTTATTCGAAACCCCGGCGGGGTACTCCTTGTTCAAAGTCAGAGACGAGGATAAGTTGAAAGATATCGATGTACGTTTCAAATGTTTTGTCTTCTTATTCTTTCGAGATTATGAAACGTGTTTTGTTTTCCCGCCGCCAATTCATTCTTGGGGGCAATTAACGAACAGAAAATTCCTTTGCCGCTTCTCGACGTGTGGCATAACTTTTATGCTCTTTTTCTTTTTACTCCACGACTCGCGACGCGCGCGCGTCTCTCCCTCTCTCTCTCGTGTACGAGATGCACGAGTGATGGCTGCTGCGTTATTAATAGAGCGGTAGGAGAGAGGAATACTACTTACTCCTAAAATCGATTCCTCCTGTGTTTTGCTGACAAAAAATTCTCTCAAATTACAAAAACTCTTATATTTTGCGATATGTTCGTAATAATAAAGGCATTGGCGAAATCATTTTCGAGCGCGGAATCGGCCAAGAAAGTGGTCTCGATGAAAGCTTTCGGGAAATTTGAAAACACGACGGACGCGTTAGCGGCGGCGGCGACGATGGTGGAGTCTAAAGTCGGGAAGTCGTTGAAGACGTTTTTGAAAAAGCACGTGAAGGATGAAACGTTGGCGATTGCGGATTCTAAACTCGGGGTGGCTATTAAAGAAAAATTGGGGATCGAGTGCGTGTATTCGAACAACGTGATGGAGTTGATGCGAGGGGTGAGATCTCAATTGAATGAGTTGATTGGTGGTTTAACCGACGCGGATATCGCGCCAATGGCGTTGGGTTTGTCGCACTCTTTGTCGAGATATAAGCTGAAATTTTCTCCCGAGAAGGTGGACACGATGGTCGTGCAAGCGATTGGGTTGTTGGACGAGTTGGATAAGGAATTGAACACGTACGCGATGCGAGTGCGAGAGTGGTACGGGTGGCACTTTCCGGAGTTGACGAAGATTATTTCGGATAACTACGCGTACGCAAAGGCTGCAAAATTGATGGGCGATCGCGCCAACGCGGCGAATATCGATTTTAGCGGCATCGATACCATCGACGAAGACGTGGAGAATGAGATCAAAGACGCGTCAGTAATTTCTATGGGAACGGAAATTGCGCCGACAGACTTGGATAACATTGGTCAGTTGGCGGACCAGGTGATTTCGTTGAGCGAATACCGGGCGCAGTTGTCGGAGTATTTGAAGGCGAGAATGAACGCCATCGCGCCGAATTTAACGGTGTTGGTTGGCGAATTGGTTGGCGCGAGATTGATTTCACACGCTGGTTCGTTGATTAACCTGGCAAAACAGCCAGCCTCGACGGTGCAGATTCTAGGCGCGGAGAAGGCGTTGTTCAGAGCGTTAAAAACGAAACACGATACGCCGAAATACGGTTTGATTTACCACGCGAGTTTAATCGGGCAAGCTGCGCCGAAATTTAAAGGAAAGATTTCGAGAGTTTTGGCGGCAAAGTGTTCGTTGGCGACGAGAGTGGACGCACTCGGAGATGAGACGGAAGCGACGATTGGTATCAGCGCCAGAGCGACAGTGGAAGCGCGCTTGCGTCAGTTGGAGGGTAAAACTTTGGGCGACGCCAGCGGCGTGACGAAGATGAACAACGAGAACAAAAAGTTGGATAAAGACCGCGACGGCGCCGTCATCGCCGCCAAGAAGGCGTATAATCCAGACAAAGACGTGGTCGTGGAAGATAAGAAAGAGAAGAAGAGCAAGAAAGAAAAGAAAGAGAAGAAGGACAAGAAGAGCAAGAGAGAACGAGATAACTCGAGTAGCGACGAGAAGAAAAGTAAAAAATCCAAGGATTCCTAATCACGTTTCATTTTACATAGAGAAAGAAAAGATGGGGGATTTAGAAAAGAGGGAGGGGAAAGTTTTGTAAAATATAATATACACACGGTGCGCTCGATGGCTGACACAGCCGACACCAATACTCAAATATGAGCGATGGTGGAAGGAAAGATGCGCGTCTACTAAGATCTTTAGAAAATTAATTTTGGAAATATACAATTCAATACTAATCGGAATTAAAAGTACAACTTTTGCTTTAAATGTACGCGTCTCTCTGTCTCTCTTATTCCTGGTTTCGCGCTGAAAACAACGTCTCTATCAATCCGCGTCCGCTTCGTCTGAAGACACGAAATCGTCCTCCTCGTTTTCGCTCTCTTCGGTTCTCGTCAACCATTTCGTACAGATGAACTTCTCGCCTTTTCTTACCGTTTGCCCTTCGTGCAGCGAGAGCGGATTTTCTCTGAACGGTTCCTCGGAGATGGAGAAAAATAAAATGGCGCGACCGAGTTTCGGGTGAATTTTAACTCCGTGTTGCTCAGATGCGACGGTTTTCTTCTTCCTTCCAAAAGGCTTGAACGCCCCGTGCTCATCGAAAGACGGTTCCAAGAAAAGCGGTTCGGCCTTTGGGAAATTCGTGCATCCACCTTCGCACTGGTCGCTTAAATAGCACATGAACGTTGCCACTCGACGAAATGATCCCGCTTTGTTGTCGAAATGACTCGTGTACTTCTCGTTCTTACCGTACCGGACGATCTGCATTGGCTCCGAACCTTTTAATTTCAGCGTATCGAACCGTCTTGTCGTCAACACCGGCGTACTGCGAATCGCATCCAACATGCGTCTTTCGATCGTTTTCACTACATCTTCTTTGCCCTTTGCACCGATGAGAAAACACGAAGAGCTCGTGCGCCCGTTGGAAAGTTTCCCATCGGTCACTCTCGATCGTTTTAAATCTTTATCCGCGAGGGTTCGCAAGAATTCGCACTCGCTTTCGTGAAGGAAGTTTTCAAAGACGAAAAGGAGAGGCGAAAGAGAGACGCAATACGCAACGATTGCGGAAGAGTTGAAGGTGTTGATATTATCTTCATCATCGCGTTCGCTCGCGACTGAATCGAGAGAGTCAAAATCCACCTCGCATACGAGTTGAAATCTATCTTTTGTACTCGTCATTGCTTTTTGCTTCGTGGTAGTGAGCTTCGTTGCGTTGCTCTCGGCGATGTCGCTCTTGAAAAAATCGCGCAAAACGAGACATTCGCCTTGATTCAACACCTGTCTTGTGTACGCTTCGCGCAGTACGATTGATCCTCTACTCTCGTCGTTGATATCGTTTTCACCTCTCTTCGAAAATTCCAAAGACACGCGCATCGTTGCCGCAACGTCCACCGCGTTCGCCGCTTTCGAGGACGACAGCGGGCAACATTCCAGCCTCGCCGATACCAAAGCCTTCGCCGCGCCGCCTTCTACTTCGACCGAATTTTTCAGCGCCAATCGAAACTCGTGATGCGCATCTGCGACAAAAATCGTCGACGTGACCTCGCCGTCGCCATTTTGCGTCGCCTCTCGCAACTCTTTCTCCCCTACCGTCCATCGAAACCTCTTTGGCGGTGATTTACTACCCACTCTTTGCCTCTTTTTCTTTTCTTCTTCTTCTTCTTCTTCTTCTTCTTCTTGGACGACGAGGGACACGTTCCCGACCACGCGCGATGCTCTCTCGTCTCCTCCTCTTTTCTCCTCCGCCTCGTCCTGGTAAAAAAACGGCGCCCGCTCCTCTCGCGCGTCGTCGTCGTCGTCCTTCGAGACCACCACGCCTTCTTTCGAAAACCATAGAAAGTCTTCTCGTACCTCCAAAAAAAGACTTTGAGGTTTTCCCCGAGAACGACTTTTCCTCCTCCTCTTCCTCTTCCTCTTCCTCTTCCTCCTCCTCCTCCTCCTCTTTCTCTTTCAACAACGCCGAACACTTTTGCCCCATTATATTTATTTATATCTCTCTCCTCGTGCCTTCGCGCAAAGAGAGAGGAGTCTTCTTTGTTCTTTGTTCGAGAGCACGACAACTATATTGTACATAAAGCGTCAAACGAAAGAAAAAAAGAAATATTTTTAGCAGAAATGAAAATTCAGCCGTTTTTTTTCTTTTTTTTCATAAAAAGTAGATATTTTTTTCTCCTCTTCTTAATAAAATTGCCTCCTCCGTGCCTTTGTTTTGCATCAGCATCATCGAGACGACGACGACACGAAAAATATGACGAGCGGAGGAGGAGGAGGAGGAATACCAGAAGAACAGCGCGAGTGCGCGCAACTCGACCTCGCGTTACAGAGAATCTCTCTACTCGAGGACTCGAAACTGGAAAAGACGTTATCGAAACTTTTGCCGATGGTCATCGCGCAACTGTCCTCCTCGCACGCGAAGACGAAAACGAAAACGGTGGAGTTGTTGACGCACGTGAATAAACGAACGAACGGGTTGCGAGACATCGAGTTCCCGTTAGAGGGGTTGATTGAGGTGGTGTTAGGGAAGAGCGGTCGGGAGAACAGTTTGGTGAGGACGTTTGGGATGATGTACGCGAAGAAAGCGTTTGAACGGAGCAAAGCTTCGCACGAGACGAAACGACGGTCAGCGGAGAGGTTGTTGGAGGCGCTTTTCAGTACGGATGGAGGGATAGAGGACGAGAAGACGGTGCAAGAGGTGTTGAGAGTGGCGGTGGATATCATCGGCGAAGAGAACGTGAAAGAACGATGGTCGATTGGGAATAGTGTGAAGTGGATGTCCAACGCGCGAACGAGGAAGCGGTTTTTGCGACACGTTTTAGCGACGGCGCAATACCAACCGAATTTGGCAAAGACGACGAGCGGTAGTGGTGTGGACGCGGAGTTGGCGAGTGCGGAGATGCGAAGAGCGAGAGAGCAGGCGTTTGTTAGCGGCGTGGCTAGGTTGGCTGGGAACGCGATTCCGTCGGGCGGTGCGCCGGCGCCGGCGGACGGAGAAGACGAAAACAGACCGGGACCCGGATTGAGCGAAAGTTTAATGAAGGAGATTTTAGGCGACGTCGCGGTGAGCGATAAGGAGGCGCGAATGAAAGCGCGAGAGTCTGCATCGAGTTCTAGCGCCGGTCGATGGCGCATGGGTGTCGAATTAAAGTCTTTAGCGGAACGAAAGAAAGCTCTTTTGGAATTTTTAGCCGAGGCGTGCGTGTACGAGGAAGACAAAAAGGAAAACGAAACAAACGTAGTAGGAGGAGAAGAAGAGGATGAAAATGCCATGCAAGTGGAATTACCGAGGACGGTGAAGAAATATATCGTATCTGCGGAAGAACTCTTTCCGATCGCGTTAGCGGTGGCATGCGACGCGTCCGAGGCGGGTCGTTCATACGGCGAGACAGTTTTAAAGAAAAGGTGCGGCGTGGACGGCGCGCGTCCGGATTTAGACGCCGATAACGAAGCGTTCATAACGCACCAACTTCGATGGTTTCTTGGCGATAGCGAGGATATTCCTAGAGAAATCCGAGTGCAGCCGGCGAGCGATGAAATTCGGTCGAATATTTTGCGTCGCGTTTTATCACGTTCGCAACGCAGCGCGAACTTGTTCCCGCAAAACGTCGAGATTGTTTCGTCGTCTTTGAATAATCCGCGTTCGAAGCAATTGAGAGCGTCGGGGATGGAATTTTCCGCGTGGGTTTTACGGAACGCCGAGAAAGACATTCTTGAAAAAGCCGCACCAAAACTTCTCGAGACGTGTTTGATAACTCTCGATACTTTAGAAACGTCCTCACCGGCTACTATGACGACATCGGAACGAATCCGCGCCATGGAATTGATAGGTTTCTGTTTTCAATCGCTCGGGCATCTCATTGAACGCGCGCCAGAGTTGATCAAGGCTTCGCAAGATATGATGATGGCAGAGAGTGCTTCTTCAAAGAGCAGCATCGACTCGGTCGAGTTCCTCAAGCGCGTTCTTACCGAGATTGAAAACGAATACGATTCACACACTCGAAGTTCTATCGTTGAGTGTGGCCGTGCGTTGTTGCGCGCGTGCGAAGAGGATTCCATCGTCAAAGAGGGTGAAAAATTAGCCATGGAATACGTCGTCGCGGAAGTTTTAGAACGTTATGCCTCTACTACTTTCGCATCATCAGATGCGAGCTATTCGGATGCCACTGGTGAGGGTAAAGCTACGCCGCCGGGCGCGAAATCGGCGTTACTTCTCGCGCTCCGATTCGCCGGGAGTGAAAATTGTTTCCGATTCGATTCAGTTGCCGTGCGTTTCGCGTGCGCGTTGAACTGCGCGCGTCCTGAGCTGGACATTCGCGATGCCGCTCGCTCGGCGCTCATTTTACGAAAGAAAGGGGAAATGGATGGATATTCAACCGTTGCGCGCATGCTCGATCGAGCGGAATCAAAGAATACGCTCCTCGCGAAAGATCCGCAAAGAGAAGACGACCAATCGCCGCTTCCGGAAAAGGTGATGTTTGCGCTCTTGAAGTTTCTTCGACAAAGTCGTCGATTTCATATGAACAGAGGTGCCGACGATGCGTGCACCAGCGCAAGTTATCGACGATTCTTGAAGCACTGTTTGCTTAGGACGAGTGGACCGAGACTCGCCTCGCTCGCCTTGATTGAACTTCACGATGTTCTGTTTTCGGCGCACAAAGCGGAAGGTTCTTCTTCTATTGCTAACGAGAGGGATAATTATCAATACTACCTTCGCGCCGCAAAGTTTTTCTCCGCTACGGACGACGCGATCACGCGAAAGGCATCTGCAAATCTAATAGGTGCTATGTTAAAATTGAACTCGTTCACAGAGAGCGACGTCGAGGCACTCGTTTCCGGTTTCTTGGAGACCGCTTCAAAAGCAGTCGCTTTGAACGGAAGCGACGCAGCGGCAGCCGCTAACTTACGCGCGGAGCTTGCCGACGGTGCTTTGAGATCTTTGAGTGCGTTGATAGCTACGACAACCAAAGAAATGAAGTCTGCGAGCATGTTTACACCGGAACGCTACGAGTTGGCGAAATCCATTTTTCGTAAGGCTGTACTCAACGTGCCCCGAACAGACGCGCCTTCGAAAGAAGTCATGCTAGGTATTTCAGGATGCGAGTGTTTGGGAACATTGTTCACTTCGAACAATAACTTCGTCATATCGCACGATGATATTGCTGCGCTGTCGCAAGCCATGGATCGCGCAGCGGCTGCACCGAAAGTTGCCGCCTCGGCCGCTTTTGCCGCCGGATGTGCGCTTCGCCGCGGCGCCACGATCGCAACATCGCTCGATGCCGCGAAACCACTCGTTGAGAAAGTGTTCTCATTACTCACGGTAAAGAAAGACGACGTTCGATTTGCAGTAGCGGATTCTATAAAGTTCGGGTTTTACGGCGATTCTGATCTTGTTTTGAGCACCGATATTGCGAGCGAGGATGGCGGCGACGCGAGTTTGACGCCGTTTGTCCGCGACATTGACCGCGAGGTTGATGAGTTATTTGAATCGCCAAAAGAGCCAACTTCTGATTCTATGGATATTGGCACTGAAGCAACAACACCCTCTGTGGAAACAGGTGATGGTGAAGAGTCAACAGACGCTACCGTTGGTAACCGAAACGCTCTTCGCGAAATAATATTAAAATATCTATTCGACGACGACGGTAAGGAAGGAGAGACCAAAGTAGGGTTCTTGTTTAGTTCACGCGAAGAGATTCGATGTGGCGCAACGGCTGTGCTCTGTTCTCTCGTGAATCCGTCTATTTCCTCTGCATCCATAGTATCGGACGACGCGGTTGATGCGAACGACGAGGACTCGAACGCGAAGAAAGGCACGAAAATAAACACCATCCCTTTGCTCGAGTCCCGTTTCGATGACGCGCACGAAGCGCTCTTATCGGCACTCGGCGATACGAATACTACCACCCAAGAAATGGCATCAACTGGTTTATCCGCGTTATACGATCGAGGAGACGAAGCGAGCAAAGCAACTTTGCTCGAAAATCTCACCAAAGCTTTGAGTGGTGAAACGAGCAATAAAGGCAAGAAACGCGCGATGTCGAAAGTCGAGGACGATACGGTTGTTTTCCAAGACGGTTTAAACTTGACTGGCGACGACGCGTTGAAAGCGAAAGCGAAAGAAAAGACGAAATCGACTAGTGACAATGGTGGTAGTGGTGGTGGTGGTGGCAATGGAGGCGATTCTATGTTGAGCACGTACAAAGAACTCTGTTCGGTCGTGTCTGATATCGGACAACCCGACTTGTTGTATAAATTCATGGAGATTTCGAACCACCAGAAGAAAGTTAATCGAGCCGCCTCTGCGGGTGCTGGTATCGCTAGAATTGCAAAGAAAGCGGGCATGTCGTTATCCGCACACAGCGAACAACTCGCACCTCGATTATATCGGTTACGAAAGGACGTCAATTTGAACATGCGAGAAACCGCCGAGGCGGCGTGGCAAACCCTTGTCGCGGCTGAGAAAGAGAAGAAAAGTGATGATGACAATAAAATGGTTGTCGCTTCTGATTTATCGGTGAAAATGTTCGATCAAATTTGCGAACGTCTCCTTCTCGATTGCTCTTCGCGCGAATGGCGCGTGCGTCAATCCGCCGCGGAAGCATTGTCAGAGTTGTTCTCGAGCGGCGGTGCAGGCAAGACGTTTGATATCGTAGAGAAAAAACTCGCAGAGGCATGGACGATTGCGTTTAGAGTTGCAGATGATATCAAAGAAACCGTTCGAATTCGAGGGATGATGTTTGTAAAGACGTTGCGGTCGTTATCGTTACGATTGACTGATGCCAATCAAATAGGGGAATCGTTAGCTTCCTCCACGCGGGACGAAAAGAGAAACGTCGCAAAGAAGGCGTGCATTTTGATCCTTCCTCAACTTTTCGAGAAAGGATTAAAATCGGACTCCTCCGTCGCGAGAGAGCTTTCGTTATTCGTCGCGTGCGAAATCCTGAAGAAAGCTCCCGCGGAGGCTTTGAAACCGCACTGCGTGACCGCAGTGGAAGCGCTGTTAGAGGCTCTATCCACGTTTGAGGATACGCGGTTGAATTATTACGAACAAAGAGTTACCGCAATGTTCGGAAACGATACCGACGCTAACGGAAACAACTCTGTCGTTGAGAACTTTCAAAACGCGCGCGTGCAAGCCAGCTCGAACTCGATCATTTCGGATGCCCTGGACGCGTTCATTCAACACGTCGATTTAGAAGAGACGAAATTGTTAGCTCCGGTGTTTACGAACATTTTCAAGAAAGGGTTAGGTTTGAACACAAAGGTTGGGGCGGGTCGGTTTTGCGTTCGGTTATGCGCGAGACGACCAGATGCGGCGAAAGGCTTTTTTGCAGGTAAGATTTGTGAAGCGTTACTCGCCTCGCCAGATGTTCTGAACGGCGTGTCCTCTGGTGGCGCGTCTTCAAAAATCGTCTTTCGTCAATACTGCCAAACATTCGCGACGTGTTTACGTTTTGCTACGCTTAAACGTCAAGAAAAAACAATCGCAGACGTCTTGAAACTCGCCAACGACGACAGCAGCAACAGTTCGAACCGCGAAGCAGCGGCTGAAATCATCTCTGAAATGGCCAAAGATTCTCGAGGCGTCGAGTGCTTGAAAGACTTCGAGGATGAGTTACTTCCGTTGGCATATTTTGGAACGTTCGATGAAAACGCATCCGTCGCAAAGTGTTGGGAGAGCGCCTGGGAAGAGTTGAGCGGCGGTGGTGCCGGCGCCGCCGGAGGAGGTTCCGCCATCGGCAAACATTTTCCAAATCTTTGGAATTCTTTCTTGAAGCCACACTTGGAAGGTACGAACTATTCGCTCAAATCGCGAGCGGCGAGAACGGTATCGGCGGCGATGCAAAGTACGAGTTTCAGTACCAAAGATGCGTCGATAAACAATTCGGACGGGATGAATATAAACAAAGAAAAGATGATGCGCGACATGTTAGAAGTGCTTTCTAACGAGCTGCGCTCGAATCGCGCGTTTAAAGGGAAGAATGATTTGGCAATTGCGTTAGGGGACGTGTTGAAAGCGATGATTTCCATGGCGATGGTTGAAAAAAATGGAAGTAATAAAGACGCGTCGTTCGAAGCCTTGAATCGTTTAACAAAGTGCGTTGAGAGCAAAGACGACGGTTTCGCCGCGGCTGGAGTGCAAGCGCTGAAGAGTTCCCTCGAACAGTTAGTGGCGAGCGGTCCAGGCGAGGAGGAAAACGTCGCGCCGGGGTCGTTCGTGAAGGATGAAAAATTTCAGAGTTTCGTCGAGGCGCTCGTTTCGAGTCTTACTGCACGCGTGAGTAGTGGCGTTGATGGTCGTGATGCTGGAATGCGAGATACAAATAACGAGGAAAACGACGAAACGGAAATGGATGGTCTCGACGCAGAGGTGGAACGGTTCGAGAAGAACAAATCGAAAACGGCGTTCACGGAACGCGCCATGGAATGTTTAAGCGTCGTCGGTGAGCTCAAAAACGTTGCCTCCTCGGACGTGCACTCCGCGCTTTACCGCGTCGCCATCGAACACTCTGCGCTCGGCAAGCCGTGGCAAACCCGAGTCTCCTCATTTCGAATGTTCCGAGGTCTGTTCACCTCCTCTAAATCATCATCAAACGTCGGAGGAGAAAAATATAACGACGAGTTTTTGCGAATTTCGAGCGAAGCGTTGAGCGAAGTCGGTAACAGCGCGCCAGCGGCGCTGAGAATTGAAACAATCAAAGCAGTTGGAGCACTGCTTTCGCGAGCGAAAGTGGAATCGAGTTTGAGTAAACTCAAGGAATCGTGTGAAACGATGATCAAACTCGCTTTGGAGGATCGATCCCCGGACGTCCGACGAGAAGCGGCGAGCGTTTTCGCGCTCGTATAAGAAGAAAATGTAAAATAGAAGCTTGAGGGACTAGCGTGCTACATTATTAAAACAATTTAAAATCTCTCCTTCTTTAGTATCCAATCGCACCAGTCGCCCCTGGCGTCGCCACGTTCACGTCGCCTCTCCCCACGAACAACAAAACACCCGCCACCGTCAACAACAACAAAATCGCGTTCCACACCGCGCCTTGCACCGCGAACATCGTCCCCGTCGCCAACATTCGACTCACTTCCACCTTATCGTCCTCACTCAATCCAACCGCGTTATCCGTCAACGAACTCGTCACTCTGTCCTCCCCTCGATCCAACCAAAATTGCTCCTCTTCCGCTTTATCTAACCTCAAATCGTTCAGCATCAACAAAACTTTCTCTCTGCGTTTCTCTTCGTCTTCGTTCTCCTCCTGCAAACTCTTCTCCGCCAGCATATCTTGAAAGCTTTGCAACAATTTCAAATCGTTCTTCGCTCCGGCCACGTATCGACGTATTAACGGGAGTTTCATGTTCATCTGCGTCAAATCGGAGACGTATTTCTTACACGAGGCAATTTGCGTTTGGTTTTCCTCTTCCGAGAGGAGCGCTCGCGTTTCCCAAACACCTTTATTAAAGCGCGTTGATTTTCTTCTTTGTCTTCTTCGAGTTGTTGTTGTTGTTGTTTTCCCCGACGATGATGACGTGGCAGCGAAGCCGGCGCCGCTTCGACTTCGAATAATTCTTGAAGCGCTCGTCGTTGTCGCCGTCTTTGCCGAAGCGAGTATCACGGATGTCCTCATCGT
>Ga0115000_10003417_pt1 | contig 13284 bp, 14 predicted proteins | sample ArcticOcean_MG_C_6_FD_89690 | JGI IMG/M metagenome (GOLD analysis project Ga0115000, IMG submission 89690) | Marine microbial communities from western Arctic Ocean - ArcticOcean_MG_CB8_128 | ecosystem: Environmental > Aquatic > Marine > Oceanic | place: Arctic Ocean: Canada Basin | collected... | reverse complement strand
TTTTGTGAGTCTACTGTCATAATTTATCTTTCTAAAAACTTGATTATAAAGTGATTTATTTAATCTTAAATAAACTGTTAGCTCTTTCTTGAAACGAGTCAGCTATTTTATCAAGACCATACTGAAAAGATTTACTCATTACAATATCTAAAAATTTATTTTCAATTTCAAAATCAATATCAAAAGAAATTTCTGTGAAATTACCTTTTTCAAGAAAAAACCATTTATTATCTAAATACTTAAGAGGTCCTTCAATATTTGTTACATGAATGGTATCACTATTTTTATTAAACTTTACTTCACTTTTATAAGTAGCCTTAAATGGTCCTTTTCCTATTGTTAAGTCAGCGATAATTAAAGTTAGATTTTCTTCATCTTTTCTTTCATAAACTTTAGAGTTTAAACAATAGGGTATAAATGAAGGGTAGTTTTCAATATCTAAAACTAAATCAATTAATTGCTCTTTGTTGCATTCAATTAATCTCTTAACTGAGGCTTTGGGCATTATATTTTTTTAATCTATTTTTTTGTAATTGAGCAAAGTCTTCATCTGCGTGATAAGATGATCTTGTTAAAGGTGAAGATGAAACCAATAAAAAACCTTTTGATTTCGCTATATTTTCTAAATCTTTAAACTCATCTGGGTGATAATATCTTTCTAGGGGATGGTGCTTAACTGAAGGTTGTAAGTACTGACCAATTGTTAAAAAGTCTACATCTGCAGATCTTAGATTATCCATTACCTGAATTAATTCATTTTTATCTTCACCTAGACCAACCATTAAACCAGATTTTGTAAAAACTTTTTTGTTAATTTTTTTTACATTTTTTAAAAGTTCTAATGAAGCTAAATATATAGCTCCAGGTCTAACTTTTAAATAAAGTCTTGGTACGGTTTCAATATTATGATTAAAAACATCTAAATCTGCTTCTAAAAGTTTTTTATAAGAATCACCTTTTCTTAAAAAATCTGGTGTTAATACTTCAATAGAAGTTTTGGGATTTTTTTTTCTTGTTGCTGTAATTACATTAAAAAAATGATTTGAACCACCGTCATCTAAATCATCTCTGTCTACAGATGTTATAACTACATGTTTTAAATTTAATTTTTGCACAGCATTGGAAATTTTTAAAGGTTCGTATGGATCTAAATTTTGAGGTTTTCCAGTTTTTACATCACAAAAAGCGCAAGCTCTTGTGCATGTATCTCCCATAATCATGAATGTAGCATGACGCTTACTCCAACATTCGGTAATATTTGGACAGTTTGCTTCTTGGCAAACAGTAATTAAATTATTTTGATTTATTATAGTTTTTGTTAAAAAAAATTCTTTACTATTTGACAGTTTAGATCTTATCCATATTGGTTTTTTTTTAATTGGATTAACTGGCTTGTTAACTTTTTCAGGATGTCTAATCTTAGTTTTAATTTTCATTATTCTTAATTATGTACAAAGTTTCATTATTTTTGCCAAATAAAAATTTCTTTCTGATTAATGTTTCTATAAATTCAAGATCTAAATTGTCTGTCAATAATGAATTTTTAAATTCTAAGTTAGATATTTTATTTATCAATATAATTTCTTCTTTTTGGAGATTTTTAAGTTGTTCTTTTTTTTTAATGTATGAGAAAAGACCTCTTTCTCCATCTAATAAATTGAAAATGAAGTATAGAATCAAAAATGTTGTTACCAATATAAAGTAATTTTTTTTGATTTTTCCAAACATTAATGAATCTTATTCATTCTGACTCTTTTTCCAAGTTCTTCTTCAATGCGTAACAATTGGTTATATTTAGCAACTCTTTCAGACCTTGCTAAAGAACCGGTTTTAATTTGATTTGAGTTAGTGCCTACAGCAAGATCTGCTATAAATGTATCCTCACTATCTCCTGATCTGTGTGAGATGATTGTTTTATATCCAATAATTTGTGCAAATTTTATAACTTCTAGAGTTTCTGAAACAGTCCCTATTTGATTGAGTTTTATTAAAATTGAATTTGTCGAATTATATAAAAAACCCTTTTTAAGTCTTTCTAAGTTTGTCACATATAAATCGTCACCAACTATTTGAACGTTTTTTATAGATTTCATCATTTTACTCCATGAGGTCCAGTCATTCTCAGCAAAAGGATCTTCAATAGATTTAATTTTATATTTCTTAATAATTTTTTTATACTCTTTAATAGTTTGTTCGGTTGAAATAAATTTTTTTGAATGTACTGAATACTTATTATTTTTACATAGCTCATTTGCAGCAACATCTAAACAAATTGATATATCTCTTCCATTTTTAAAGCCTGATTTTTTAATTGCGGTAACTATTAAAGTTAATGCTTTTTCATTATTTTTAATCATTGGTGCAAAACCACCTTCGTCACCTACTGATGTAGATAAACCTTTTTTTATAATTAGTTTTCTTAAATTATCAATTACAACAAAGCAAATTCTCATAGCTTCTGAAAAACTTTTTGCTTTATCGGGTCTAATCATGAATTCCTGTATTCTTAATCCATTATTAGCGTGAGCTCCGCCATTAATAATATTCATTAATGGATAGGGTAATTTAAAATTTTTTTTTACTAAAAAATTTTTATAAAGAGGTATCTTTTTTATTTTTGATGAAAGTTTTTTTGCAGCCATTGATACAGCTAAAATAGAGTTTGCTCCAAGGTTTGTTTTTTGTCTTGTACCGTCAAGATTAATTAATATTGTATCTATGCGTGCTTGATTATGAATATTTGTGCCTTTAAGTTTTTTAGAAATCTTTGTATTAATTAAATTAATTGCACTGAAAACACTTTTACCTAAATATTTTTTATTATCTTTGTCTCTTTTTTCAAATGCTTCGTAAGTTCCTGTGGAAGCACCAGATGGACAAATTGCTGATGCACTTAAATTTTTAGAATAAATTTCTGCTTCAATGGTGGGGGTTCCCCTGCTGTCAAAAACTTGACGAGCTCTTATCTTTAAAATTTTACTCATTTATTTTTTAATTAAATTATCAATTTCAAATAGTTGAGATAATAATGCTTCTAATTTATTTAATGGAACCATATTTGGTCCGTCAGATGGTGCGTTATCTGGATCTTGATGAGTTTCAATAAAAACACCAGCAACTCCAACAGCAACAGCTGCTCTTGCTAGATGTTCTACAAACTCCCTTTGACCACCGCTAGTTTCACCTAATCCACCAGGTTGTTGAACTGAATGTGTTGCATCAAAAATAACTGGATAACCATTTTTTGCCATTATTGGCAATGATCTCATGTCAGAGACTAAGGTATTGTATCCAAAACTTGCACCTCTTTCTGTAACTAAAATATTGGTGTTACCTGAGTCTGCTATTTTTTTTGTAACATTAACCATGTCCCATGGAGCGAGAAACTGTCCCTTTTTCACATTAATAATTTTCCCTGTTTTGGCTGCAGCAATTAGTAAGTCTGTTTGTCTACATAAAAATGCTGGGATTTGTAATATATCAACATGTTTCGCTACAATCGAACATTGTTCAGCATTATGAATATCTGTTAATATAGGAACTTCTATTTCTTTTTTTATTTTGTCAAATATTGGTAGAGACTGTTCAATGCCAGCACCTCTTTTTCCCTTAAGACTTGTTCTATTAGCTTTATCAAAAGATGTTTTGTAGATAAAACCCATATTAAATTTAGAGGTAATTTCCTTAATTTTACCCGCCATATCCATTGCGTGTTGCTCTGTTTCAAGTTGGCATGGTCCTGCAATAATACAAATTTTATTTTTATTTGAAATTTCTATAGTGCCGCAATTTACTTTTATATTTTTCATTTATGATTTTTAGCTGCTTTGATAAATGAAGAGAATAAGGGATGTGGTGCCAAAGGTCTAGATCTAAATTCTGGGTGAAATTGAACTGCCACAAACCAAGGGTGGTTTTTCACCTCTATTATCTCTGGTAATTTATTATCAGGTGATAATCCTGAGAAAATCATACCATTTTTTTCGAATTGATCTTTATAACTAATATTAACTTCATATCTATGTCTATGTCTTTCATAAATAATTTTTGATTTATAGATTTTTTTGATTAAAGAATTTTCTTTCAACTTAGCAGCATAAAGACCAAGTCTCATTGTGCCACCAAGGTTTTTGTCTGTCCCTTTAATGAGTTTACCATTTTTATTCCATTCGGTAATTAAACCAATGATAGGAATACCACTCTCTCCAAATTCACTTGATGTTGCATTTTTAATCTTTAGTTTGTTTCTTGCAAATTCAATAATTGCCATTTGCATACCAAAACAAATTCCAAGAAATGGAATTTTTTTTTGTCTAGCATATTTAATTGCTTCTATTTTACCTTCAGTTCCTCTTTTACCAAATCCTCCAGGTATCAAAATTCCTGAGGCATCCTTTAACTTATTTCTAATTTCAGATATTTTTAAATTTTCAGAATCAATTCTAATTAAATTTACTTTTAGATTATTACTAATACCACCATGTGTTAACGCTTCGTCTAAAGACTTATAAGCATCTTTAAGATCAACATATTTGCCAATAATAGCTATGTTAACAGTTTTTTTATTATGTAGAATAGTTTTTATAATTTTTTTCCAAGGATTTAAATTTACTTTTTTTCTTGATTTAATTTTAAAATACTCAAGAACTTGTGTGTCTAGATTTTCTCTATTAAAGCTAATTGGTGCTTCATAAATAGTTTTAACATCAACTGTTTGAATCACATTTTTTATATCCACATTACAAAATAAAGATATTTTTTTTCTATGGCCTAAGGGGATTGGTCTTTCAGATCTACAAATGATAATATCTGGCTGAATACCTAAACTTCTAAGTTCTTTTACTGAATGTTGAGTTGGTTTTGTTTTAATCTCATCAGATGCTTTAAGGTAAGGGACTAAAGTTAAGTGAATAAATAATGAATTTTTTTTACCAACATCGTTTGAAAATTGTCTAATAGCTTCAACAAAAGGAAGGCTTTCAATATCGCCTACTATTCCTCCTATTTCACAAATTACAAAATCTTCTTTTGTGGTATCATTTTTTATAAACTCTTTTATACGATCTGTAATGTGAGGAATAACCTGTACTGTTTTACCTAGGTATCCACCTTTACGTTCTTTCTTTAAAACATCACTATAAATTTTTCCTGTAGTAATATTGTCAGATTTTTTTGCAGATATTCCTGAAAATCTTTCATAGTGACCTAAGTCCAAATCTGTTTCTGCACCATCGTCTGTCACAAAAACTTCTCCATGTTGAAATGGACTCATTGTACCGGGGTCTACATTGAGATATGGATCAAGTTTTCTTATTCGAACTTTAAATCCTCTTGATTGCAAAAGATAAGCTAAGGATGCAGATGAAAGACCCTTACCTAATGATGATACCACGCCGCCAGTGACAAATATATATCGCGCCATGGAATTACTTTATAAACACTTATGGATAAATTGGAAAGTATTAATTGTTATTTTTCTGGAATTTCAGGTGTATCACCTGAATTTTCTTCAATTTTATCAATTACAGAAATGGTTGTCACTAAATCCTGTCTGGATATCATCGTAAGGCTCAAACTGCATATTATAAATAATGTTGCAACAACCGCTGTTGCTTTAGTCATAAAGTCGCCCGCTGATCTAGAAAACATAAAATTATCCTGTGAGATTCCGATACCCAAGGCGCCACCCTCTGATTTTTGAAGTAAAACTAAAAGTACAAGCGTTATTGCTAAGACTACATTTACTATCAATAAAATATTTTCCATGGAGATTAACTATATGTTTTTTTAACTATATCAATAAATTTTTTTGAATTTTGTGAGGCTCCACCAATCAAAAAACCATCAATATTATTAATTTCTTTTAAGTTTTAAATATTTTGAGGGTTTACAGAACCGCCATATAGAACTTTTGGTAACTTACCTTTAAATTTACTTTTGATATAGTTAATTGTTTTTAAAAGATCATTTGAATTCGGAACAATGCCAGTGCCAATAGCCCAAACTGGCTCATAAGCAATAAAAATATTTGATTTATTAAATATCTTATTTAAACCAAATTTAATTTGTTTAGACAAAATTGATTGTGTATTTTTTTTTCTTTTTTCAGCTAAGGTTTCGCCAATACAAAAAATAACTTTAAGCTTAGCCTTTAATGCACTTTTAATCTTTAGATTGATTAATTTATTATTTTCACCATTTTTTCTATTTTCTGAATGTCCAATAATAACATAATTTGCTCCAATATTTTTTAACATACGAGAATTGACATGACCTGTATATGGACCATAATTTTCACTTTCGTGACAGTTCTGGCCTCCTATATCAATCTGACAGTTTTTAAACTTTTTGAAAAAAGAGCTAATTAACGTGTGGGGAGGACAGTAAATTAATCTACCCTTATTAATCTCATTTGATTTTGAAAATTTGATAACTTTATCAAGAGAATTCAAGGATCTTAAGTCGCCAAACATTTTCCAATTGGCTATAAAATACATTTTATTTGTCATAATGAAAAATTTAATCTATAGGTTTGTCTTTTATAGTTCAATAACTTAAAAAATATCAATGTTAAGTAGTATTAGAAAATTTTCAAAGACAATACCAGCAAAAATATTGCTAGTGATAATGATTGTTCCATTTATTTTGTGGGGGATGGGTGGAGTATTCAATAGTGGTAATGCAAATAATATAGCTAAATTGAATGGTCAAAATATTTCAACTCAAGATTTTATTGATTTTATTAATAATTCACGAATAGATTCAAAAACTTTAAAAGAAAATATTGATAAGAATATATTAGAGGAGATCCTTTCTAATTTAATATCAAAAAAAATGCTAGAGATGGAAATAGAAAATTTAAATTTAATCTTTTCAGAAAATTCTTTAGCTCATTCAATAAGAAATAATAAAAACTTTTCAGATGAAACAAAAAATTTTTCAAGAATAAAATATGAAAAATTTTTATTATCACAAAGTATGACAGCCTCACAATTTGAAAATAAATATAAAAATACTGAATTGAAGAAAAAATTATTCTCTTATATTAGTGGAGGTATCAAGGCCCCTATTTTTTTTACTAATAACTCTTATCTAGAGCAAACAAGTAAAATAGAAATAGATTTTTTAAGTCTTGAGGAAAAATATAGAAAAATAGAAAATTTTAGCAATGAAGAGATCAAATCATTTGTGCAAGAAAATAAAGGTAAATTAGAAGATGAGTATATAGATTTTTCTTACATAAGAATAAGTCCAATGGACTTAATTGGTTCAAATGAATTTAGTGAACTTTTTTATAAAAAAATAGATGAAATTGAAAATAAAATCTTAAATGGATCAAGCATGAATAATTTATTAAAAGAATATAAATTTATACTTAATTCAAAGAAAGATTTTATTTTGTCAGAAAAAAGTGAAAATTTTGAAAGAAAAATATTTAAACAAAGAAAAAATAATAAATTACAGTTAATAGAAGAGGATAAATTTTATATTATTTACAAAGTAGATAAAATAAATAGGGTTTTGCCAACACTTAACGATGAAAAATTCACAACTAAAATTAAAAAAATATTGTTTGAAGAAAATAAATATGAATATAATAAAAAACTACTAAGTGAAATTGATAACAAAAAATTTAACAATGAAAGCTTTGAGAAATTATCAAATAATAATAAAAAAAACACTATATTAAATTCAATTCAAGACACAGAAAAATTCACCAGTGATTCATTAAAGATTTTATATTCATTGCCTATAAATTCTTTTACACTCATAGCTGATAAAAATAACAATGTTTATATTTCTCAAATTAAAAATATTGTAAAAAAAAATATTTCAAAAAACTCAGATGAGTTTGAAAATTTTAAAAACCAGGCAAACTTAAAAATGAGAGATAATCTATACTCATCATATGATTTATTTTTAAATGATGAATATGAAATTATTGTTAATCAAAAAACTCTTGAAAGAGTAAAAAATTATTTTGAATAATGCTAAATCGAGACTTCAAAGATTTTAAGTTTCGACACAAAAGAAACAAAAATCAAATAATCTATACATCAAGGAAAATACAAGATGATCGTGAGATTTTAAATCTAATTGATAATTTTCTTAAAGAAAAAAATAGCTTTATTTTTGAATCAGTTGAAAAGGGTAAAATAAGAGGCAGATATACAATTTTTGGCAAAAATCCAGATAAGATATGGGAGTTTAATAATAAGAACTCTTATTCAATTAAAAATAATATAAAGAAAAAAATTAAAGGTAGTCCAGACAAGGTAATAGAAAAAATAATAGAAGAGTTTAAATTTAAAACACCAGCTGGTCTCCCCCCTATTTGCTCATTAATATCTGGATATTTTTCCTACGACGCTATTAGATATATAGAAAAAATTCCAAACAAATGTAAAGATGATTTAAAACTACCAGATGTAAGACTTATAAGACCAAAAACTGTAATTATTCATGACAATTTAGAGAAAAAAATTTTTTATATTATAAATATTTACAACGATGAAAAAATTTCAAATTATAAAAATAAATATTTAGAAATTGAAAATGAAATAAATCACTTATTGATACAGGCCTCTTTAAGCAAAGTTAATACTCGACACAATACTAATATTAAAATTATAGTTAAATCTAACACCTCTAAAAATAAATTTTTAAATATGGTTAATAAGGCAAAAAAATATATTAAGATTGGTGATGTTTTTCAGGTAGTTTTGAGCCAAAGATTTGAAGCAAAATTATCAAAAAAACCCCTGGATATTTATAAAAAACTAAGAGTTACTAATCCTTCTCCATTTATGTACTTCTTTAATTTTGATGATTTTCAAATAATTGGGGCTAGTCCAGAAATTTTAGTTAGGCTAAGGGATAATAAAATTACTGTTAGACCAATAGCTGGGACAAGACCAAGAGGTAAAGATTCTAAGCAAGATAATTTTTTTGCTAAAGATTTATTAAAAGATAAAAAGGAACTTGCAGAACATTTAATGTTGCTAGATTTGGGTAGAAATGATGCTGGAAAGGTTTGTAAAATTAACTCTGTTAAAGTTACAGAAAGTTTTATTATTGAGAAATATTCACATGTAATGCACATTGTTTCAAATGTTGTAGGTATATATAATAAAAAATTTTCAAAATTTAAATCATTACTTGCTGGTTTTCCCGCAGGAACAGTGTCTGGGGCACCAAAAATCAGAGCAATGGAGATTATTGATGAACTTGAATCTTCAAGAAGAAAAGTTTATGCAGGCGGCATAGGTTATTTCTCTGCTAATGGTGAGTTTGATACCTGCATAGCTTTAAGAACTGCTGTTGCAAAAAATAATAAGTTTTATGTTCAGGCAGGTGCAGGAATTGTTGCTGATAGTAGTCCTATTAAAGAATATGAAGAAACTGTAAATAAGGCTAAAGCTTTACTCGATGCTTTAAAATAATGAAAATTATATTAATAGATAACTATGATAGTTTTACATTTAACTTATATCACTATCTGTCATCGCTAAAAGTAAATGTTGACGTTGTAAGAAATGATGAAATTACCGACAAACAAATAGTAGAAAATAAATATAATAGAATAGTAATTTCACCCGGACCAGGCAATCCAAATCAATCTGGAAATTGTGTTAAAATTGTTAAGTCTTTATATAAAAAAATTCCAATTTTAGGTGTGTGTTTAGGGCATCAAATTATTGGACAAGTTTTCGGTTCTAAAATAATCCAAGCTAAAAAGTTGATGCATGGAAAAACAAGTATAGTTTATTCAAATAAAATTGGTATTTTAAAGAACCTCCCTGATAAATTTGAGGCAACAAGATATCACAGTTTAATTATTGATAAAAAAACACTTTCAAAAGAACTAGAAATTACCGCAGAAACTAAAGATGGAACTATTATGGGTGTAAAACATCGAAAATATAATATTCACGGTGTTCAATTTCACCCCGAGAGTATAAAAACTATCATAGGGATTAAAATATTGAAAAATTTTATTAATTACAAAAACTAATGAAAACATTTCTAGAAAAGTTAAGAAATAAAGTGGACTTAACATTTAACGAAAGCAAAGCTGCTTTTGAAATATTAATGGATGGTAAAGCAACAGATGATGAAATATTTGATTTTTTAACTCTGCTTTCAGCAAAAGGTGAGGTTTCAGAAGAAATTGCTGGAGGAGTTTATGTGCTAAGAAATAAGTCTAAAAGAATTAACGTTAAAAATTGTGTGGATACATGTGGTACTGGCGGGGATGGCATGAATACACTAAATATTTCTACAGCTTCAGCATTATTATTATCTAGCATGGGGATTAAAGTTGCCAAACATGGCAATAAAGCAGTTTCATCTAAATGTGGATCTGGCGACGTTCTTGAAGCATTAAATATTAAGATTGATTTAGAGCCCCAAGATATTGAGGATCAGATTAAAAAAAATAATTTTGGTTTTATGTATGCTCCAAATTATCACAGTGCGATGAAGTTTGTTGGACCAACTAGAAAAAAGATAGGCAAAAGAACGATATTCAATATGATTGGGCCTTTAAGCAGTCCTGCACTAGTTAAAAGACAAGTTGTTGGTGTCTTTGATAAAAAATTATTAAAAATCTTTGCAAATGCTCTAAATAATCTAGATATAATATTTGCCTGGATTGTTAATAGCGAAGATGGTTTGGATGAGATATCACCATATCAAAAAACAAATGTTGTTCAATTAAAAAATGGTAAAATTTCAGAAATCATAATAGATCCTAAAGAATTAGATATTGACGCAAATAAATTTGAGGATTTATTAGGTGATGATGCTCAATTTAACGCAAATAAAATGTTAGATATTTTTAAAGGTGAAGATAATGATTTTTCAAAAGCAGTTTGCTTGAATGCAGCAGCAGGACTTATAGTAACAGAAAAACATTCAGAATTTAAAAATGCTTATGATTCTGCTAGGTCACATATATTATCTGGTAAAACTTTTAAAAATTTAAAAGATATACAAAATGTCTAAAAATGTACTAGAAAAAATAATTAAAAAAAAAATACAAAGAATTGATTTATTAAAAAAATCAATTTCATTAAGTTCTTTAAATGAAAAGATAAGAGAAAATAAATCATTTATTAATTTTAAGGATAAAATCCAAAACAATACAAACAATCATAAAATTTCCTTAATTGCAGAAATAAAAAAAGCTAGCCCTTCTGCTGGTATAATAATAGAGAATTATGACCCTGTAAAAATAGCGAAAATTTATGATGATAATAAAGTGACATGTCTTTCAATACTGACAGAAGAAGATTTTTTTTTTGGTAATCTTATTCACGTTAGTAATGTAAAAGAAAAAATAAACCTACCTATTCTTTGTAAAGATTTTTTTATAGATAAATTTCAAGTTCATCTTGCAAAAAGCTATGGAGCAGATGCTATATTAATAATAATAGCTGGTGTTTCTGATAAACTTGCTAATGAATTATATGAAGAAGCCTTAAAACTTAATATGTCCATAATTGTTGAAGTTCATACAGCTGATGAAGCAAAAAAAGCTCTCGGCTTTAAAGAGGCGTTGATTGGAATTAATAATAGAGATCTTAAAACTCTTAAGACAGATATAAATACAACTTATGATATTCATGATATTCTAATTAATCACTCTGGACCGCTAATTTCTGAGAGTGGGATTAAAACAAAAGAAGAACTTCTTGTGTTAACGTTTAAAACAAAAATTAAAACTTTTTTAATTGGTGAATCACTTTTAAAAAATTTAGATAATAATTCAATTTTTTCTGTTCTTTAGGCTAATAAACCCCTATTTTAAACGTTTTTTAGCTATTGTTATATAAGAAGAACACTTGTAGAACATATTTGTACTTTATTTGTTCTTATGTTGACTAAAAAACAAAAAAACCTGCTTTTATTTATCAACAAGAAGTTGAGAGCTTCTGGTGTTTCGCCTTCATATGAAGAAATGAAAGAATCTCTGAATTTAAAATCAAAATCTGGGATACATAGATTAATAAGTGCTTTAGAAGAAAGAGGTTTTATACGAAGACTACCACATAAAGCAAGGGCATTAGAGGTAATTAAACTGCCAGAAACAGCCTCAGCAAACGATATTTATAATAGTTTTTCACCTAGTGTGATTAAAGGTGGTTTAGATGTTGATAGAAATAATCAAGATGAAATTAGTATACCAGTTTTGGGCAAAATTGCTGCGGGCACACCTGTTGAAGCTATTCAAAATGAAGTTTCAAGAATACCACTTCCGAACAATCTTGAGAAAAATGGAGAATATTTTGGATTAAAAGTCCAAGGAGATTCAATGATAGAAGCAGGTATTAACGAAGGCGATACAGTCATAATCAAAAAAACTGATACTGCAGATAATGGAAAAATTGTTGTTGCTTTGATTGATGAACATGAGGCAATGTTAAAAAGAATAAGAAGAAAAGGAAAAACTGTAGCCCTTGAAAGTGCAAACAAAAATTATGAAACTAAAATATTTGGCCCAGATAGAGTAAAGGTTCAGGGTGTTTTGGTATCTTTATATAGAAACTTCTAAAAAAATAGTCTAAAAATCTTTAATGACAAAAGTAGCAACAAGATTTGCTCCATCACCTACTGGAGCTCTACATATTGGTGGTGTAAGAACTGCATTATTTAATTGGTTATATTCAAAAAATAAAAAAGGAACTTTTCATTTAAGAATTGAAGATACAGATAAAGAAAGATCTAAAGATGAGCATAAAGATCAAATTATAAAATCTTTAAAATGGATTGGTATAGAGCATGATGGAGAGCTATATGTTCAATCAAAAAAAATTAATGATCACATAGATGTTGCAAATGATCTACTTAAAAATGGCCATGCGTATAAATGTTACTGCTCACCAGAAGAAATAGAAGATCAAAAGAAAAGAGCTAAACAGAAAAAACTTCCCTACACATACAATAGAAAGTGCAGAGAACTGAATGAAAGTGATACTCCAAAAGATATTCAACCAGTTGTAAGATTTAAAAGTAAGATTGAAGGTTCTTCAATACTAAAAGACCTAGTGCAAGGACACGTAGAGATAGACAATATTACTATAGAAGATTTTATTATTCTAAGGAATGACGGAACGCCAACATATAATTTATCAGCGACAGTTGATGATCATCAAATGGGTATGACACATATCATCAGAGGTGATGATCATAAAATAAATACCTTTAAACAAATGCAAATATATTTATCAATGAAATGGAATTTACCCTCTTTTGCACACATACCTTTGATACATACTTTGG
>Ga0115000_10003416_pt1 | contig 13286 bp, 10 predicted proteins | sample ArcticOcean_MG_C_6_FD_89690 | JGI IMG/M metagenome (GOLD analysis project Ga0115000, IMG submission 89690) | Marine microbial communities from western Arctic Ocean - ArcticOcean_MG_CB8_128 | ecosystem: Environmental > Aquatic > Marine > Oceanic | place: Arctic Ocean: Canada Basin | collected... | reverse complement strand
CATGCATTTCAAGTCTATAGAAGTAGAGAATTACCACTAGAAGAATACTATTGGCCAACACTTGAGGCTTGTGAAATACATTCAATGAGCATGGAGTTTTTTACATATCCATGGATGAAAAATTTTTTTAAAGAGGATGAAGAAAAATATAAATTTTCTCATTTGAGTGGTTCCCTGAGTTTTTTGCCATATGGAGCTGCAATAGACGAATTTCAACATTTTGTTTATGAAAATCCGAAAATTTCTATTCAAGAGAGAAATCAAGGTTGGTTAGTTATTGAGGAGAAATATGGGTTAAAGGGAGATAAGGATGGAAATTCATATTTGGAAAGTGGACGAGTTTGGCAGAAACAAGGACATTTATATAAAGTTCCTTTTTACTATATAGATTATACTTTAGCCCAAGTTTGTGCTTTTCAATTTTGGAAAAGAAGTCAAGAAGATTTTAAAACTGCATGGAAAGATTACTTGAGCTTGTGTGATGTTGGAGGAAGTAAACCATTCACGGAGTTGATTAAATTAGCAGGTTTGAAGCAACCATTTGTTAAAGAAAACCTAAAGGATGTTATTGAGATGATTGATACTTATCTAGATGGTATTGATGATAAGAATATGTAGTTTTGTAAGTAATAGAAACTTGTTTAGAAATGTTAGCAGATAAGATTAAAAATAAAGAGGCTGGAATAGTTTTATACGGAATGACTCCTCCAAAGGAAAATACTGCAATTGAAAAGGTTAGAGAGATTGCAACAAAACACTTAGATAGAATTAAAAAACTAGATATTGATGGAGTTGTTCTTTATGATATTCAAGATGAGTCGGCAAGGAACGGTGAAGCAAGACCTTTTCCTTTTTTACCAACATTTGAACCTCAGCAGTACAGTACTGATTTTTTAAAAGGCTTAGATCTGCCAAAAGTTCTTTTTCAATGTGTTGGTAAGCATGACGAAGCCTCTTTAAAGAAGTGGATGAATGAAAATACATATAATAGTGATTCAGCTGTATTTGTTGGTAATTCATCTAGTGATTTGATTACTGATATTACAATGGAAAAAGCTTTTCGATTAAGAAATGAGTTTAATCCACAAATGTTAGTAGGTGGTGTTGCTATTCCTGAAAGGCATTATTCTAAAAGTGATGAGCATATAAGGATGCATAATAAAATTAAAAATGGAGTAAGCTTTTTTACAACCCAAGCTGTTTATAATGTTGAAGCTTCTAAGAACATGCTTTCTGAGTACTATTATTATGCGAAAGCCAATAATTTAGAAATGGCTCCGGTAATGATGACGCTATCTCCTTGTGGATCTAAGAAAACTATGGAGTTTATGAAATGGTTAGGGATTCATTTTCCAAAATGGTTGAAGAATGATTTAACTAATTCGGATGATATTCTTGGAAAGTCAATTGACACTTGTGTTAGAACGTTTAAGGAGTTACTAGATTTTTCTTTTGAAAAAGGTATCCCAATTGGCGCTAATATAGAAAGTGTTTCTATTAGAAAAGATGAGATTGATGCTTCTATCGAATTATTAGAAAATATAAAAGGATTAATTGATCGTAAAATATAAAAGAGTACTATTTATCGTTCTGAATTGCTAACAAATTGTTTGTTTTTTTGTTGTTTACTCAAGAATATAGAATACTTGTAAATAGATGCCTTTTAGGATATTTAAACTTTTTTTGCTACTAAAAGTTAAAGTATTTATGCGGCTGTTTTCAAGTTGTTAATTTGAAATAATGCTTTGTTATATTTTAATGACTTATCAAATTAATCTTCCAGCGTAATAAATATGCGAACTACTTTTCGTAGAACATTATGATTTTCATTCATATTGTTACGTTTGGTAAAGGCTTTTAGTGTTCCCATTTAGGGGTGTATTATTCCAGCTTTTTTAAATACTTACACTTCATCTTCTCGAATGAAATACTGTTTTATCCAACGATAAAATTATGCCTTCGCTTATTCTTGAAATGATTATTAAACCTCTTGTCTTTCATTATATCTATAAAAATTAATTGTTATAATATACATTTTTATTAGTATTAGATTTACTTATCAGATGAGAATTTATTCCAAAAAAAGTGAACAAAATTAATCTGCCATATTCAATTCCTCGTTGCATATTGTTTAGTTTTGAAGGATGAATTATTTATCAGTTTCCAACTTAGCTAAATCCTTTGGGGAATTTACGCTTTTCGAAGATATTTCTTTTGGATTAGACAAAGGACAAAAGGTAGGATTAGTCGCTAAGAATGGGGCTGGAAAATCTACACTACTTAAAATCCTATTAGGAAAGGATAATCAGGATGCAGGAGAGGTATCTTATAGAGACGGAGTTTCTGTTGGGTGCTTAGAGCAGGAAACTGATTTTGGTGATGCAGTCACAATTGAAGATTTTATTTATAATTCGGAGGATCCTTCCATTCAATTAATTAAAAAGTATGAAACTTGTATGTCTAATGGAGATACAGAGAGTAATACTTTTATTGATTTGATGGATAAAATTGAAGAACTAAATGCATGGGGAGTTGATGTTAGGGTAAACGAAGTGTTGACAAATTTAAAATTTTTAGATAAAGGATTACTTATTTCTACTTTATCGGGAGGACAATTGAGAAGACTCGGTTTAGCGAAATGTTTAATTGAATCTCCAGATGTATTGTTCTTAGATGAACCTACTAACCATCTTGATTTTGGAATGGTTGAATGGTTGGAGAAATTCGTTCAGGAAAGTCATTTCGCATTACTTTTAATAACACATGATAGATATTTCTTAGATAATGTATGTGATGATATAATTGAGTTAAGTGTAAACAAGATGTTTCATTACAATGGAGATTACGAATTTTATTTAAATAAGAAAGCGGAAAGAGATCAAAATACAAACGTTGTTGCAAATAAAGCAAAGAACTTGTACAAGAGTGAATTAGAATGGTTAAGAAGAATGCCTAAAGCTCGAGGAACAAAGAGTAAGAGCAGAATTAAAGAGGCTGGGGAAATAAAGAAAACATCGCAAACCGCTATTAATAAAAGTGATTTAGAAATTTCATCGGTAATGACTCGGATGGGGAGTAAAATTATAGAAATTGAGAATTTAACAAAATCGTTCGGTGATTTGAAGATCTTGGAGGATTTTACTTATTTTTTCAAAAAAGGTGAAAAGATTGGAATTATTGGTAAAAATGGAACAGGAAAATCTAGTTTCTTAAATCTTATTACTGGAAAGGATAAAGAATATAAAGGTTCTATAGGAATCGGTTCAACAATAAAGTTTGGTTACTATAATCAAAAAGGATTGTCTTTTCGCCAAGATATGAAGGTGATTGATATTGTGAAAGATATTTCTGAAGCAATAGAAATGAAGGATGGCTCAAGGATTACCGCAAGTCAAATGCTAACGCATTTTCAGTTTCAACCAAAAAAGCAACATACTCAAATTGAGAAGCTTTCTGGAGGTGAAAAGAAGCGATTATATTTGGTGACTGTATTAATGGAGAACCCTAACTTCTTAATATTAGATGAACCTACCAATGACTTAGATTTGGATACTTTAACAGCTTTAGAGAATTATTTATTAGAATTCAACGGATGTGTATTAATCGTATCTCATGATAGGTATTTTTTAGATCGTATGGTGGATCATTTATTTGTGTTTAAAGGTAATGCTGAAATAAGAGATTTCCCTGGTAATTACACTGATTATAGGGAGTTTGAAAAAAAAATAGATGCTGAAAAGTTGAAGCCTAGAAAAGCGAAAGTTGAAAAAACAGAAAAAATAGAAAAGTCAATCGAGAAAAAAGAAAACACTCGGAAAATAACGTTCAAAGAAAAGCTTGAACTGGAAGGTGTTTTATCAGAGATATCTAATCTAGAAAAAAAGAAGAAAGAACTAGAAAGCGATCTATCGACTGTTGATTTATCAGGTTCTGATATTAACAATATATCGATTGAGTTAGGAACTATAATATCTATGCTTGAGAAGAAAACCATGCGTTGGATGGAATTAGAAGAATTGGATAATTAATGAAAACTTATAGTGTATCCATAAAAACTGTTTTAAATGAGCCTAATGAAAAGGAATGGGAAATACTTTGCGAGGATTTACCAAAAAAATTAGTTAAAAAAGCAGTTCGATTTAAGAATTGGAGAGATAAAGCAATACGTTTACATGGTTGGAAAATGCTTTTAAGGGAACTCAAAAAAATCAATCAGACTGAATTAATGAATACTATTAAATTTGAGAAGAAAGGAAAACCTTTTTTTGATAATTCTAATATTTTTTTTAATATGTCAAATTCGAAAAACACAATCATTCTTATTACAGCGCCTTATGAAGTAGGGGTAGATTTGGAATTTGTTCGTCCGGTGAAAAGAACAATTTATTCTCGTGTTTTTTGTAAAGAAGAAATTGAATTTTTAGGTCAATCAAACAATGAAGAAGCTGATTTTATTAAATTATGGACTAAGAAAGAAGCTGTAGTTAAATTGTTTGGAGGAGGTATTTCAATGGGTTTGGCTAATTTTTCAGTATTAAAAAATGAACTTTTTGTTTTTGGGAGAATTGTAATAATTGAAAAAATAGATTTTATGGAAGGATCAGCTCATCTTGCTTTTTTCAAGCACTAGTTAAATTTATAATATCCAAGTGCTTTTTTTTATTGCTTTCATCCTTAGTCTTTAGCGATGTTTATAAGTTTAATTGCCCCTCTTTTCGTTCCCTTATTTACATAGAAACTAGCGTTTCCTATAATTATAAAGACTTTGTGATTGTCACTTTTTTGTATTGTTAAATGTTTGTTGATGATTTTTTTAGGTAAGTTTATATGGCTTGCTATATGGTCACCTGATGGCTGTATTGTGATTTTAGAAAAAGTAATCCAATCAGAATTTTCTAACCATTTTAAATGACCTTTAAATTTTAATATTTCATTTGGTTTTTCCTCAGCTAATCTAAGGAGTATATCTCTGGTGTGTTTTTCATGTCTGCCCATTTTCATAAATATCTAATGTAAAATTACTGATTGTGATTGAATCTTAAAATTCCATTTTACTTTTTTTATTGAAAAATAAATTAATTTCTAACACATAAAATATGGTCGAATTGGATTCGACCTTAAATATCGATTAATTATAACAGTAATATTGCAAATGTTATTTTAGAGCAGTAATTATATTGTTCTTGCCATAAAGAGGTTGTTTTCTATTTTATAAAATAGTAATTTAAATTTTATCGGTCGTTTATTTTGTTTTATCCACAATTAACTAATGGTCGTCTATTTATCATCTTGAAAATCAATTTAAACTTGAAATTCTGTATTAAGAACCGTAATTTAACTGCGCATAGCCTAAAAACATAAAAATGAATGTTAAAGTTAAATTAGTAGCAATAGTTCTGTTTTTGTTTACTGTAAATTCTTCTATAGGGCAAAAAGTTGTTGGTTATATTGACGCTAACTTAAATGAAGCGGAAACAAGGATACCTAAAATTCATTGGGAAAAATTAACAGATTTTATTTACGGTTTTATACAGCCAGATGGAGGTGGTAATTTACCTAATCCAACTTCACTCAGTCATTTTAACACAGTTAAAACATACTGTGATAACAATAATGTGAATTTGCATTTTTCTTCAGGAGGTGCAACTGCTTCCGGAATATTTTCAACTATTGGAGCTAGCCAAATTGCTTCAGATAATTACGCGGTAGAGGTTGCCAATTTAATTGCTGCATATGGATTGAAGGGGTTTGATTTAGATTGGGAATTCCCTAAGACTATAGCTGCTAGGACTGCTCAGGTGAGAATATTAAAAGCAATCCACGATGAATTTACTTCCAGAGGTAAAAGATCTGATTGGGAAATTGCAATTGCAGTAGGAGGGGAAACACCAAGTGTTGGATCTCAAGGAATTTATCATACAGATTATGCCGATTCTGCTGTTTTTAAATATCTTGATTATTTAAACATAATGGCTTACGATATAGGGCTAGGTATCTCAGGAAATGACCCTAATCACTCTTCATATGATGATGCTGTTGCTAATGTAATAGATTGGAATAATAAAGGCTGTCCAATGGAAAAAATTATACTTGGGGTTCCATTTTATGGACGTCATAGAACATCAAGATACGGAGCTGCTTACGCTACAACATATGGCGATTTAAGTAATTCTGATCCTACAGCTGCCTATAATTCAAATAATGTAGGAGATTATTTTTACAATGGAAAACCTTTATTGACGCAGAAAACGGATTACATTATGAATGCCGGAGGAGGTGGAATAATGATTTGGGAGGTTACTTATGATAGATTCGATCAATATTCTTTATTAGATGTAATTGCAGATGCGATGGCACCATATCAGTGTTCTGCTCCAAAGCCAGATTTAGGAAATAATCAAAGTATTTGTGGTGCATCTAGTATCATTCTAAACGGTGGGATTAGTACTTCAGTAGGACGAACTTTTACATGGAAGAAAGGCGCAACTACTTTAGTTGACCAAAGTTATTCAGCTAATACATATAGTGTTAATTCAACTGGAATTTATACACTAGAAGTTTGGGAAGGAGGTTGTAATGTTTCTGATGAAATAGAAATTATAGGCGCTCTAAGCGCTGTAGACTTAGGTGGGCCTTATGAATTATGTTCTCCGGTTTCAGTAACATTAGATGCTGCTGTTAATCCTAATGGAAAAACAATCGAATGGCAAAAAGATAATATTACGATTAGTGGTGAAACTATCGTTGCATATAGAGCTACTACTGGAGGGACTTATAAAGTAATTGTATCTGCTACGGGATGTTCATCAGTAAATTCTTCTGCTGTTGTTACTTCTTCAGTTCCTTATGCAAATAACGATACTGTTTGTTATTCGGGGGGTGATGCTACATTAACTGCTTCAGAAACTGTTAATTGGTATTCATCTGAAGTATCAACTACAATTTTATCTAGCAGTTCAGTTTATGAACCTACTGTAAATTCCAATACAACTTATTGGATGGGTGGAACAGGGGCTGCAAGTACTTCATATACTACTATGAAATCAGCATTCGCTTCTGGATGGCAAGCTAACGGGCAAGTTTACGGAAATAAATTAATTGTTTCTGATGAGATTTCTATTGATGCTGTAACTGTTAATTCAGCAGGAGGAAATGTAGTGATAAATTTAGTGGAGGACGATGGTGTTACTGTTGTAGAAACTAAAACTTTTAATAGTATTTCTGGTAAAACGGAATTGATTTTAGGATGGATGAGTATTCAGCCTGGAACTTACTACTTAAATACAGCTGGTACAACAAATAATCTTTGGGTAGACAGTGAAATTGATGGAAGTGACTATGCAATTTCTGGAGTCCTAGTAGTTGAGAAGAGTTGTTATGCAGATTGGTCTACTCCTTATGGAAATGCTTATGCAGTAAGTTCTAACTACGGTAACTTTTTAGATTTAAAAGTAACTGCGGGGTCTGCTTGTGATAGAGTTCCTATTGACGTTGTAATTGATGCGTCGAACATAGCTTGTTTAAATGTTGGTAAGGATGAAATCGTTGAAAATAAATTTAAAGTGTTCCCAAATCCTTCGTCAAACGAATTTAATTTAACAGCTAATACTGCTGGAGTTGTAACAATATTTGATGTAAGAGGAGCAGTTGTTAACGTAATTAATAGTATTGCTGAAACAATTACATTTGGAACTAATCTTAAAAAGGGTGTTTACTTTATTCAGTTACTAACTGCAAAAGGTTTTTCAGTGCAAATAATTATAAAGAAATAACTTAGTAGTTATGAAATAAATGGAATAATTTTATCAGTTAGATAAATCCTTTTTCCTTATTAAGGTTAACTTTTAAATCGATGATTATAGTACAATTTACTTTTTGATTTATTTACAGTAAAAGATAGTATTCTTACGCGTAGCTTTGTTTAATTTGTGAATGACAACCTGTTTTCAATGTACAAGTTTACTTAAATGTTATGCCACCATGGAAAAATAATTACTCCTTTTTTCCACTCAATCGGTTTTCCAATTTCAGGTGTTGAAATCGGAATTTTCAATTTTTCAGCAGCTTTTATTACTCTTTCTACAGGCTCAGTCCAATCATGTAAAGCCAAAGTAAAAGCTCCCCAATGAATTGGCATCATTACCTTCGTATTTAAATCCTTAGCTGCTTGTGCCGATTCTTCAGGCATCATATGAATATCTGCCCAGTCCTTACTGTATTGTCCACACTCTATCATACTAAAGTCAAAAGGACCATATTTATCACCTATTTCTTTAAAATGCGGACCATAACCTCCGTCACCACTAAAGAAAATATCATCATTTTTTCCTTTAATTATCCATGATCCCCAAAGTGTTGTAAATTGATTAGAAATCCCTCTTCCAGAAAAATGACGAGAGGGTGTGAATATAAATGAAATATCATTTAACTCAGCAGTTTCCCACCAATCTAAAGCTGTGATTTTTGAACTATCTATTCCCCATTCTATTAAGTGAGCATCAACCCCCAGCGGAACATAAAAATGACCAACTTTTTCTTTCAATTTTTTAATAGAACCGTAATCCAAATGGTCATAATGATCATGAGAAATTATAACAGCATCAATAAATGGCAATTTTTCAATTGATATAGGAAGTTCTTTACTGTATCTAGCAGATCCTAATACTGGATGAGGAGCAGGGACGTTTCCAAGCATCGGGTCAATTAATATTTTATGTTTGTCTAGTTCTACTAAGAATGCAGAATGACCAAACCAAGTTAATTGATTAACTGTTTTATTATTTGCGATTTTTGTAGAATCAATTTTTGAAACGCTGATATCATAGGCTGGTTTTCCTTTCGGATTTCCTTTAATGAAATCTATCATAATCGAAATAAATTTACCTGCAGACATATCCATACTAGTTGGTGTATTATTTACAAAAACACCTGCCTTAAAATGACTTTTTTTTTCGTATTCTTTAAGTTTTGATTTTGATATCTCTCCACCAAATTCGGGACTGGTTTGATACCAGATTAAACCAATTATAATACCTATTACAAGTATACTAAGTATTACCAATCCCATTTTTTTAAATAATTTATAAATCATCTATTTTTATATCAAAAATTTAATATTTATTTATCAAAGGTAGTTTGAAAAGGTAATATTAACCAATAGATTGTTCGGTTTTTAGTTCGTATTAAAATAATAATTTCAAACACAATTTACAGGTAAATTTGACTGCTATAATTTAAGATATTTATATATTACTAATATGCTTATTTTGTAGGGCAAATACTAAATACCTTCTTAAGGTAAGAGTTTAGGGAACGATAAATAGATGCTTTTTTAAGGAAATAATTGGCAATGAAATTAAATTGACAATATAGTATTATGGATATGTCAACTTTTAATAATTATTAACAGCTTAATAAATGCAACTTACAGATGTGGATTATAGAACAGCAGAAAAATAATAATTAAAACAACTAATTTGAGTAACCTACTAGACACGAGCGAATTGCAAAACAATAAAATTATGGAAACTATACTATCGGATTTTAAGAAACCAGTAAGTAAATTAAAAAGCGGTATTACATTAATTTTTTTAGTTGATGATCATCCTGTTTTTTTGGAAATATTGAAAGGAGATTTGCTTAGCCTTCCTAATACAGAAATAATGACCTTCAATTCAGGGGAAGATTGTTTAAAACACATGTACCTTAATCCTTCTCTTGTAGTTCTAGATTACGATTTAAGTGGTGTAGATGAAACTCCAAACCTTATGAATGGTGTGCAAGTCCTTAAAAAAATAAAAAAAACACATCCAAAGACTGAAGTGGTAATGTTGTCAGGATGGGATAATGTTGCCGTTGCCACTACCTCAATAAAGCTTGGTGCTTTTGATTATGTGGTTAAAAATGAGCATGCACTATTAAATGTAAGGAATAAGATTAAAAATATTTTCAGGAAATTTAGAATCATGAAACAGTTAAGAGAGGAGAGAATAGCTAAATGGGTTATTTCGGGAATCTTTGGAATTTGTTTGATTTTTTCTTTCTTCGCAGACAAAATAATTAATTAGATTCTATTTGCACTAGAAAGTAATTAAAATAAACATGCACCGTAAGTTGTTTAAGCTATTACATCAGAACTGCTAATATTACTCTAACAGCTCAGTACATTAACGGGGCAACAGGCGTATTAAATTTCAAATAAAAAATATTCATTCAATAAGAATGATTAAAAACAGGTAGGTACATATTGAAATAGAAGGCTAAAAACAATAAATAATGGAAAAATTGAAGTCAGCACTTATTCTTATCGGATTTCAAAATGATTACTTCGGAGAAGATGGAAGTCTCAGAGAAGTTGTAAAAGAATCACTTGAAGCAACAGGCGTATTAAAAAATACGCTGAATATGATTAAGGAATTAACTAATATATTAATCATATCAACACCTATCGTTTTTACTTCGGATTATTGTGAATTGATAGAACCTGTAGGAATACTAAAAATAATTAAAGATGTTGGTGCTTTTAAAATGGGAGAAACTGGATCTGAAATCATTCCGGAAATAAAAAAATTAGGTGATGTGGTAATGCATGTTCCTGGTAAACAGGGACTCAATGCATTTATCAATACCAACTTAGAAAAAATATTAGAAGCAAACAAAATTACAGAAGTTTTATTGGCCGGTGTCGTCTGTTCTATATGCATTGATTCTACTGGTAGATCTGCTTTTGAACAAGGATATAAAGTAACTATGTTGAGCGATTGTATATCAGGGAGGACTGTATTTGAACAAAAATTTTATTGTGATAATATTTTTCCTTTGTATAGTAAAGTGATTAACTCAAAAGAATTCATTAGAGAATTTAAATCAAGAATATTTGATGTCTAATATGGAAAAAACTAACCAAAATAATTTGCAAATCCAAATTCAGTATCGCATGGTTGAGGAATTGACTAAGATGAATCTAAGATTACAGAAGGAGATTAATATTCGGAAACAATCAGAAAAAGCGTTGCGAGATAGTGAGCAAAAGTACCGTGAGATAATTGATGAAGGGAGTGATATCATTTACAGAATTAATAAAAAAGGGTATTTTACTTATGTTAATAATGTTGCTCTGAAAGTGGCAAATTTGAAAGAAGAGGATATGTTAGGAAAACATTTCACTTCACTAATTCGAAATGATTACAAAAGGAGGGCGCTGAGGTTCTATTCTGATGTCGTTGAAAATAAAATCAGTTACTCTCATTGGGAATTTCCTTTGGATACTGGATTAGAGCCAGTAGTATGGATAGGACAAAATGTTTCCTTATTGATTAAGGACGGCGAAATTAATAGTATTCAAGTAGTTGCAAGAGATATAACAACAAGGGTTAAATATGAAGATGAGTTGATAAAGGCTAAGGAAGTAGCTGAAGAAGCTGTAGCAGCTAAATCCCAGTTTTTAGCCAATATGAGTCATGAGATTCGTACTCCAATGAATGGAATTATGGGATTAACTGAACTTCTGTTAAATACTCAATTAACAGAGCAACAGAAAGATTATTTAGAAGCTGTATCAACTTCCTCAGAGACGCTTATGGTAATTATTAATGATATTTTGGATATATCAAAGTTAGAAGCAGGGAAGTTAAAACTAGAAAATAAAAATTTTAAATTAAGGGATGTAATAGCTTCTATTATAGAAGATTTATCGCCTAGGGCATTAGAGAAATCATTAGCTTTAATTTATGAGATAGATCAAAATATACCAAATTTATTGATTGGAGATATTACTCGATTAAATCAGGTATTATATAATGTTATTGGAAATGCAATAAAATTTACTAATCTAGGAGAAGTTAAATTAACTGTAAGGATCAAAGGTATTACAGATTCCGTAGCAAGTGTGGAATTTGTAATTACAGATACAGGTATAGGAATTGTAAAATCGAAGCTTACTTCTATTTTTACTGCTTTTACTCAAGCGAATAGTAATACTACTAGAAAGTTTGGAGGCACCGGATTAGGTTTGGCAATTGTGAAAAAATTGGTAGAAATACAACAAGGTGATATTTTCGTAGAAAGCGAAATTGGTAAGGGTTCAGTCTTTACAATTAAAATTAATTATGGAATAGGAGATGATGTTACTGCAGATGAAATCGAATTTATCGACGCTTTGGGCTTAGATTCTCTAAATGGACTTAACATTCTTTTAGTGGAAGATAACACTGTTAACCAAATGGTAACAAGTGATTTATTAACTGAAAAAGGGTGCCATGTTAATATAGCTAATAATGGAGAGGAATGTATTGAAATGATTGCGTTAGGAGATTATGACATTATATTGATGGATATGCAAATGCCTATTATGGATGGTTACCAAGCAATGAAATATATCCGAAGTGAAATAAAATCGGCTAAGAAAAATATTCCAATATTGGCATTAACAGCTTATGTTATTGAAGGGGAAATAGAAAAGTGTAAAAAGGCTGGTGCAAGTGATTATCTTGCAAAACCTTTTAAGCCTTTAAAGCTCTACGGTAAAATTTTAGGACTATTAAATGAAACTTCTATTACTCCTAAACAGGAAAAAGTAACAGATATATCTATTTTGAAAGACTTTACGAATGGTAAAGTAGAATTAATGATTAGTACTATTTGCTTATTGATTGAAGAACTCCCAAAAGATATGGAATTAATGGAGAAAGCTCTAAAGGAGAAAAGTTGGAAAAGACTTAGCTCAATCGCCCATAGAGTAAAACCTAATTTCATGCTAGTCGCTCGAGAAAAATTAAAAAATTATATACTGAAAATAGAAGTAAAAGCGAGAGCGGAGAATGATTTAGATCAATTGCCATATCTTCTCAAACAAATAAAATATCAAATTCCTTTTTTGATAGAAGAATTGAAATATGAAGTAAAAATACTAGCAGATAGTAGTAAATAAATATTTAAAACCATGCACCCATTGGGGAAAATACGATTATATTGGACTTTACGTTGTTGTGGATTATAATTTAAGTATCTAGAAACCTTCTTAGCTTACGTTTAAAGACTCTGATATATTGTGAAAAATGAGAAGTGAAAAATGAGTGGGTATCTGTTTAATAATCTTATTGTATCTGTCGTTTTATTGTTAAAACATAATTGCGGTAAAATACTTTTAATATTAGGACGTTATATTAATCTTGTCTTTTTTTTTTTAAAAAAAAAAATCAATTTTTGGTAATAAGTTAGTTTAAAATAAAAAAAAATTAAAGGAATGGAAATAGTGAAACATTTTATACAAATATTTAACATCATAT
>Ga0115000_10003415_pt1 | contig 13286 bp, 13 predicted proteins | sample ArcticOcean_MG_C_6_FD_89690 | JGI IMG/M metagenome (GOLD analysis project Ga0115000, IMG submission 89690) | Marine microbial communities from western Arctic Ocean - ArcticOcean_MG_CB8_128 | ecosystem: Environmental > Aquatic > Marine > Oceanic | place: Arctic Ocean: Canada Basin | collected... | reverse complement strand
CTGGCAATCCTAATCCACCTTTTCTCACAATTGCACCAAATGGAGCCCCAATGAAAAACATTAAAATACAAGCAAAAGAAAGTGAGAATTTTTTATGCCAGTAAACCCGGTGCTGAATCATAATACTGTCTTGATTTGATGTTACCAAATCTGCTGAACTAATATAGTTTTTTGTATTACGAGATAAATTAATTGCATTTTTCACAATTGAAATCCTTTTTTTCTCAGGAATTGAAAGTAATAGAGTAGCGGAGTCAATCGAAAAAGGTGTTAATGTATCTGTTGCGAACGTAGTGTCTTTTCGGAAATAATATTTTCTGATTAAATCTTTATATAACTGATTTTTTCTAGATTTCTGAGCAGATTTCGTGCTGTCAAAAGCAATCTCAAGTTCCGTTATCGTCATCCTTTTAGGACTTTTCCCCTTTTTTCTTGGGTCAGATTCTTCAAATTCATTTCCAGACAAGTCAAAAATAAGTTGATTAGTTTTAAAATTATTTCTAATCAATGGATAGCTTCTATTCATTCCAGGTTTTAATCTTTCATTTTCTTCTTTATATGAACTTCCTTCAATCAATGTTAGGATCAATTTCTCGCCATCTTTTGATAATTCCATTCTACCTGAGTCAGAAGAAATAAAACCACCATTACCTTGGTGAGAATCATCAAAAATAACAATGTCTGAAAGTGTTTTGTCTGGATACTTTTTACCTATTCTTATTGTATAATCACCTAAGTCTTGGTAAAAAACGCCTTCTGGAATTAATAATTCAGGCTTTTGCATTCTAATATCAGAAACCAAAGCAGATAGTTTAGCATTGGATTTAGGTAAGAGGGTATTAGAAATATAAAATGCTGTAAAACTAATAAATACAGAGAATATTATCAGCGGGAACATTGCTCTCCACAGAGATATACCCAAAGATTTCATAGCCGTAAGTTCTACTGTTTCTCCAAGTTTTCCAAAAGTCATTGTGCTAGAAATTAGCATAGCTAAAGGAAGCGAATAGGGGAGTTCATTTAATGAAGCTAACCCCATCATTTTTAGAATAACGGTGATTTCTAAACCTTTCCCAACTAAATCGTCGAGATACTTCATCATGAAAATCATCAGTAATAAAAAATTACCGATAACAAGCGTTAGGAAAAATGGGCCTAAAAATGTTTGGAAAATTAATTTGTGAAGTTTTTTCACCAACTAATTGATTTAAAGTGATAAATTATACGCCTAAAACCTGGCATAAATTTTTAACTTGGCTGTCCCAAAGTAATTGGCACTCGTCTTCTTCTCCATCTTCAGCAAAATCAGTAATTACTAAAGCTACATCATTAGTAATTGCATCAATCTGAATCTTCATTTCAAAGTAGGTACCTGGTTCTTCATCTTCCCAATGAAATTTGATACTTGTATTATCTTTAATACCTAGTACTTCTGCACGCTGTTCCGAACCATCCCAGAAAAATTCATAAACTTTACTAGAAGTTCCCTTTGCTAATAAGTTAACATTATCGCAAAACCATTCAGAAAGTTTACTAGGATCTGTTAGTGCATCGAAAAGGATTTTAACAGAAGATTTTATAGGGTATTCAAATTGAACTTTAGTCATTTTATATTATAAATGTAGTGAGCGCGCAATTTAATAAATTAAATGAGATGAGCAACTATAAAAAATATTAATTTTTCAATCTTAGTGAAAAAACATTAAAAAGAGTATTTGTTTTATAAATGAAACAACTATATTTGCGCTCCAATTCACATAATATTGTGAAAAATGCCGAGGTAGCTCAGTTGGTTAGAGCGCTGGATTCATACTCCTGAGGTCGTGGGTTCAAATCCCTCTCTCGGTACTGAAAGGGATGTTTTCTCAAAAAGAGAAACATCCCTTTTTTTTATTCTCTTCAAACCCTTGCTTTTGTTAGCTATAAGAAGAAACGTTTTTTCAACTTTTGTGGTTCGAAGTTCGCCATTTTCAAAAGTAAATTTTTCGGGGAACATTGAACCAATAAAATCTCTTTTTGTATCTAAGTCGCTGTTTTTATAGTAATTACCTATGTTTTCGGCAAATCCAAACCCCCAAGAAATTGTTTGAGTAATTTGATTGATATTGAGTTTTTTGTAGTTCAGTTTTTTATTTTCAAGATTTAAAAGTTCGGTTTTAAACCTACCTGTAATTTGTTTAAAATCATCGTGCTCAATCTTACCATCAATAAAGAGGTCTTGAGTTTTTCTGATTTTATTATTTAGTAATTTAATTGACTTATTATTTTGTTCTTTTTGCTTTGCTTGTGAACCATTTCTTATTTTAAACCCTTCAGATAGCAATTTTGTATAAACTTCAATTACCTCAGGTTTTGGTTTTAGAGAAGTAAGTATCGTTTCGAGTTCATTATGAAGTAATTCAGTCCTGAAGCTTTTTTTACAACCATTAGCACAATGATAGTAATCATAATGTCCGCCATTTCCCTTAGGGGAACTTGCGGATAAATTATTCCCACACAATTCACAAAGTATTAATCCCCTTAAAGGGTACTGCGCTAAGTTCTTGGATTTGTATTGAACTTTGTTTTTCTTTCCAGCTGATAATACATCTTGAACTTTTTGAAAAACATATTCAGAGACAATTGGTTCATGAATACCTTTAATAAGTTCTGCAGGTTCATCTTTAAACTCCTTTAGTATAATGTAGCCTTTATAAACCGGGTTTCTTAAAAGTTTTGAAATTCGAGTTCTGCTAACCTTTACACCATCTTTTTCTAAGATATCCATGACCTTCCTTTGAGAAACATTTCCCTTTGTCATTAAATTGAATGCTTTTTTTATCGCTGGGGCTTCATGGTTGGGTACTAATATCGGTTTATCCTTATTGTCTTTCTCACTGGTATAGCCCTGTGGAGTAGATCCCAAATATCTACCTTCCTTAAAACTCCTTCGCATTCCCGCAATCACATTTAGTGATCTTCTCTTATTTTCAACTTCAGGAACAGATAGATATACAGCCAACATCAATAATTGTTCAGGACTTGATAAATCTAATGGCTGCTCAATTGCATGAAGTTGAATGTTTAACTTTTCAAAGTTCTTCATCTGTTCGTAAGATTCGGCTGCATTTCTTGAAAAACGATCCCATTTAGTAAAAAGGAATAAGTCCGTTTCTTTTTTATTTTCTTTAGCAAAATCCCAAAGTAATTTATACTCAGGTCTTTTAAAAGTTTTCGCAGAATAATCTTCGTTGAATACCTTCAATACTTCTATATTATTTGATTCGCAGTATTTAAGCAATTTGTCTTTCTGATCACGTAAACTAAATCCCGTATTTGCTTGCTCATCTGTAGATACTCTAATGTATAGTATTGCCTTTTTCATTTTCAAATCTTGTTAAATCATTTGCTACAAAAACTTGTAACATTTCAAGTATTTCTTGTACTTGTTCATCGGTGTATTTATTGCTATTCTTATTTAATATTTGTCTAGCTTCATCAAAATCCATTTATACAAATGGTTGTTTTCATAAGAGCTTTTATGCTGTTATGAAACTATACTAAATTGAGCTACCACTGGTAGGTCTTTATTTTTTGCTTGTATTTTCAAAATATATATCCTTTTTGTTTCTAAACTTTAAGTTTATTGATTCGTATTCTTTTAACCCTAATAATTTACGAATCTCTTTTACTTTATCTCCTTTAATACTTCCGCTTGATTTTAATTTTATTATCGGTTCTGTTTTACTTGGAATAATTGTAAGCTCTTTAAAATCACCAGTACGTATAATGTCTAGGATTTCTTTTTCTCTGTCTGTTATCAATCTATAAGACTGAAAAGTTTCATCTTTAATATCCCAATCAAACAGTTTCTCATATAAAGGTCTTAATGGAATCTTGATACAAGCATCACTTAAATCCAATCCCGAAGCATCAATTTCTGTTAATTGACTTTCATACATGCCAATAATGGGCATTTGATCTTTTGTTTTGGGATCTAAGTTTGCTTTAAATACCAGAGAGGGGGAGTCGTTTGATAAAATTAAAGTACCCATTAAACTACTTAAAAGGTTTAGGAAGATACGATCACTATCTGGCACTTTTTTTAATTCCTTTATTATTTCGGGAAGATACTTTTCAATTTCAATTTCAATCTCTTCACCAAAATCAAAATATTTCTCAAGTAAGTCTTTAATCGTATTTAAATCTTCTTTGTTATTTTCTACATAGTCCCAAATATTTTCATTTAAGTAATTTTTTGGTCTTGTTGCATGGATAACTCCATGCATTAAAGTTAGTAATTTTGTAGAATGAGAGCCTACAAACAAAAGATAACAAACAGCAGTACCTATAACAACAGCTTAAAGCAACGTGGTAGACTAGACTTCTGGATGGATAAATCAATATTCTCAAACTGGAATTACAAAGGCAAGCAAACTAAGGGTGGAAAGGTAAAATACTCGGATGTTGCAATTGAAATTGCTCTAATACTCTCGTACGTATACAGTTTACCACTCCGACAAACTGAAGGCTTTCTCAGCAGCCTGCTTCAGCTTCATAACTACCAATTAGCCGTACCTGATTACACCACTCTGTGCAGAAGAAAAAGGACGCTTGATGTCAGAAACAAGCTTAAGAAATGGAATGGTAAAGAGAATATAGTGTTTGCAATTGATGCGAGTGGACTGAAGTGTTCAGGTGAAAAAGAATGGACACAATCTCAGTATAGGAGGGCCAGAAGGCGAAAGTTCATCAAGATTCACGCTGGTATAAACGTAAATACCAGACACGTTCTGTTCAATAAAGCTACCAAGTCAACAATCTCAGACATATCTGTACTTTCCGAAGCAATCGATACTGTTGATGTTAAATTTGACACGCTATTTGCTGATGGTGGATATGATTCTAAATCCTCCTATCAACTAACTCATTAAGATACAAAAGTAGTTATACCACCAAGACGTAATGCAGTTGCAGACAGGCAGATTCACCAAAGAAACGAGTATATTAAGTACATTGGGGAACACAGGAAGTCACGATGGAAACGAGAGTTTGGTTACCATCAGAGGGCACTGGTAGAGAATCTCTTTAGCCGATGGAAAACCATTTACGGAGAAAACATACGTTCTAAGAATAGCGAAGCACAACAAACCGAAGTCACATTAAAATCATTTATTCTAAACAAGATGACCGACCTCGGAATGCCTGAATGGAAAAGGATTTACTTGTTGAATTAGGGTGCGAAATTGAGGATTTAGAGTTTTTTTTGGTGAAAATATATCCGTGCAACAAGACCACACGACTACTGAAATTTGTTGTTTTTTATTAAAATATTGATTGGTAAAACGAATAATTTACCTTTTGATTAAAAATCAAAAAACACAGCAAGTACAAAGTTTTTTTTAATGTTTAATTGGTCGTATTTAACGATAAAAAATAATTATATTTTATCCCGAAATAACCCCAGAACCAATAGACTCTGCGCCGTCATACCAAGCAGCAAATTGACCAGCTGCAATTCCCCTTTGACTTTCATCAAAAACGATGTACAATCCTTCTTCCTTCATATATAACTTAGCGGGATTAAGCTTTTGCCGATATCTTATTCTGGTTAAGTAAATCCTTTCTTCACCAGGTACCATTTTTAAATCTTCGCGAGTCCAATGAATTTCATCGTTATCAATAAATAATCCTTTTCGGTTTAAACCAGGGTGATTATGACCTTGTCCCGTATAAACTATATTTTCAATTACATCAGTTTGGATAACAAATAATGGTTCGATTTTACCACCAACACCAAGTCCTTTTCGTTGACCAACTGTATAGTAGTGCGCACCTGTATGTTTGCCAACAACTTTACCATCTTCAACTTTAAATTTTTGAGGTTTGGTTAAACCTTCCAAAGTAGATTCTGCTTCTTTATTAAAAATTAAAGCATTCTTTTCAATCTCTATGATAACACCTTCTTTAGGTTTTAATTTTTGTTGTAAAAAATCAGGTAAATGAACCTTTCCTATAAAACATAAACCTTGAGAGTCTTTTTTATTGGCAGTAACTAAACCTTGCGATTCAGCAATTTTTCTAACTTCCGGTTTTTCCAAATGACCGATAGGGAAGAGGGCTTTGGAAAGTTGAGCCTGACTCAATTGACATAAAAAATAGCTTTGATCTTTGTTTCCGTCTGCACCTGCTAATAATTGATAAATTGTTTTCCCATCCTTTTCAATTACTCCTTTCTGACAATAATGTCCAGTAGCCACATAATCAGCACCTAATTCTAAGCATTTTTCTAAAAAAACATCAAACTTTATTTCTCTATTACAAAGAACATCAGGATTTGGTGTTCGTCCTTTTTCATATTCAGAGAACATGTAATCCACAATTTTTTCCTTGTAAACTTCTGAGAAATCTATAACTTGAAACGGTATTCCTAATTTTTCAGCAACTAGTAACGCATCCGTGCTATCTTCAATCCACGGACATTCCGCTTCTAAAGTAACTGATGCATCATGCCAGTTTTTCATAAACAATCCAATAACCTCATATCCTTGCTCTTTTAAAAGGTATGCAGCAACACTGGAATCTACTCCGCCACTTAAACCAACAACTACTCGTTTCATTACTTTACTTTAAAATCAAACATTTGCTGTTCCTGAATAAATCCCTTCAAACGATCGTTAATTTTAACAGGTGCAACTCCCGCAGGAGTACCTGTATAGATTAAATCACCTATTTTTAAAGTGAAAAATTTAGAAACAAAGCATATTAAATCTTCAAATGAAAATACCATTTCATTTGTACTTCCTTTTTGAACCAATTGATCATCAATTGTTAAAGAAAAATCTAAATTAGATAGATCTCCAAGTGCTGACTTGTTGATGAACTTTTTAGAAATCACTGCAGAACTATCAAAGGCCTTAGATATCTCCCATGGCAATCCATTTGTCCTAAGTTTACTTTGTAAATCTCTTGCCGTAAAATCTATACCTAAACCAATTTCATCGAAATATTTTGATGCGAACTTTGGTTGAATATTTTTCCCAACTCTATTAATCTTAATAACCAATTCAACTTCATGATGAATATCATTGCTGAAATCAGGAATAAAAAAAGGATCGTTATTCCTTAGTAGGGCAGTATCTGGTTTACAAAACACAACTGGATCACTTGGTGTTTCGTTACCAAGCTCTTTAGCGTGTTCCGAGAAATTCCTTCCGATGCAAATTATTTTCATTACTCTACGAATTTCTTTTGCAACAAACTTAATTTGATGTTTTCTAGTATTTTTTTTGTTTCCCCTGGGAAATCACCTTTCATCATCCAAGCATAATAAGAAGGTTCCTGCGTAAGCACTTGCTGAACTGGTTTCCCTTTGTGCTTTCCAAAATTGAAGCATTCAACCTTATCAGCGTTAAAAACAAATCTTCCAATTAAATCAACATTGTTACTTCTTCTAGAAAACTGCCCTAAAGCGTCCATGTTGTTAACAACTGGAACTGTGGTATTGCCTTCTTTGTCTGTAAATTCAGTTTTCTCATACTTATCCAACATTGATTTTAGTACTTGATAAGTTGCTATGGTATCAGCAGATGCACTATGCGCATTAATTAAATCCTTTCCACAGTAAAATTTATAAGCAGCAACAAGCGTACGCTGCTCCATTTGATGGAAAATATTTTGAACATCAACAAGATTAATATTTGAAATATCTAAGTCGATATCCACTCTATAAAATTCTTCTAAAAGTAATGGTATATCAAATCTGTTAGAGTTAAATCCCGCCAAATCACAGTCTTTCATAAACTCATACATTCCCTTGGAAACTTGTTTAAAAGTAGGAGCGTCCTTAATATCCTCTTCGTATATACCATGAATCAATGAACATTCTATTGGAATTGGAACAGTAGGATTAATCTTTTTAGTTTTTTCTTCTTCTCTTCCGTCTGGATAAATTTTTGTAATTGATATTTCTACAATTCTATCTGTAGAAACATTAGTTCCTGTTGTTTCAAGATCGAAAAAACAGATTGGTCTTTTTAAATGTAAATTCATTGTATTTTGTTAAAAGGTAACTTTAGGTGTTAAATAGAATTCCCTTTTTAGTTCAGGAATAAAATTGGACTTATCAAAAATTGTAATTTTAATATCTGCAGTCTCAAAACCTTCATTGGTTAATTTTACTTTATATGTCCCAGGGTCAAGAATGATTATAAATTTACCAGTATTTGAATTTGGTTTATATCTACCATATAAAACACCTTTTTTCGTTACCTCAATTTCATTTAAAGTAAAAGGATTAATTAAATCTTGTTTTTTTTGTAGCGCTTCTAGTTTGTTTGAAGTTAAATTAATTAATGAAAAATCTGCTTTAACAACCTTTAGAGAATCTAGCACACCTTGTGTTTGGGTAACTAAAATGGCTGCTTCTTCCTTTATTTCATCAATATTAACAAGTGAATCAGCAAAAACATTTCCTATTAAAATGGTGTATCTAGGCATTACATCTCCCAGTGTTAATCTATAAATATCACTCATCCCATAGGAGTCCAATCTAACCGCAGATTTATAAGCATTTCTTCCTTTATTAGTGTAAACGATATTATAGTCATCGTAAGCAGTATTAATTGGATAACCTAGGTTTACTGGAGCAGTCCATGTTTTAATTTCCTCTGAAAAACTAGTTTTAAATAAATCAAATCCACCTATACTAAAGTGTCCATTTGAGGAAAAGTAAATTGTATTTTGATTTAAATTAAACATGGGGTAAAGCTCATCATATTTAGTATTGATAGTTGGTCCCAAATTAACAGGAATCCCCCATTTATCATTCGGTAATCTTTTAGCCATCCATAAATCATATCCCCCATATCCTCCTTTTCTATCTGATGCAAATATTAATAGATTTCCATCATTTGTAATTGTAGCAGCTATTTCATTACTATTTCTTTCATTAATACCATCAAGAGAAAAAGGTCTTGGATAAGATCTTTTACGAGGCGCTCTATATGAATATTTTAAGTTTAAAATTTGGAATTCAGCATCTGAATTAAAAAAGAAGTAGGATCCATCAGCAGATCCTCCCGCAACTTCGTCATTAAATTCTGTATTAAACATTCCTCCAATACTACGAGGGCTACTATAAGCTTCTCGTCCTCTTTTTAATTTTGCTAAGTAAACATCAGGAGTAAAACCATCTCCATCTTCGTAACCACCTGTAGTACCTTTACGATTGGTAGAAAAAATAATAAAATCTTCATTGTCTCTTGTAAAAGGAAGGTAATCATTGTATTCACTGTTAATACCTTCTCCCATGTTTTCAAACTTCACATCAACTGGATGCTTTTGAAGTTGTGTTGCATTTTTAGCGAATTGGATATACTTATCTACAATTTCTCTATCATCACTACTTGGTTTTTGAATAGATATGTACTTATTAAAACATTTAATTGCTTCACTGTTATTGTTATTAAAGAGGTAAGCTTGCCCAAGTTCAAAGTAAACATCATTATCTACTTTGGGCATTTTAATTAACAATTCTAAATATTTAATAGCCTTTGATTTGTTTCCACCATTCATTCGAAGGTAACATTGAGCAATCCTTCTATTTATTTTTTTGTCTTTAGGCTTGTCTGCATATATTATTAAATACTCTTGTATTGCACAAGCATAATTGGCATAAGATTCAAATAAATCATTAGCTATACGCTTGTTTCCACTCGGTTTCTGATAACATTGTTGGGATATAGAGACTACTGTATATAAACTAAAAAGTAAAGTGAAAAAATATATTTTTTTTCTCGAGGTCATAGAATTATTTTAATAATTGGTTATCAATTGATATACCAAGCTTCTAATTTACAGAATTCTACTGGTAGAGAAAAGTAAATACGCTTAGAGAAATTAACAAAGTGTAAGTAAATAACTTATTTGATGAAAGTAATTGTATATTTTTGATATTCGATGAAAAATGATTTTATAACACTTTCCCAATTAAACGGATTAATTCAAGAAGTTTTTGAAATGAACTTTATTGAAGATATTTGGCTTGTAGCTGAGATTGCAGAACTTAGAGTGGCAGGTGCGGGGCATTGTTATTTGGAGTTGGTTGAGAAAAAAGGTGAGAAAATTGTTGCTCGAATCAGAGCTAATATTTGGAGTTATCAATACCAAAGAATTGCCAATGATTTTTATGCTGCTACAGGTTCAAAACTTCAAAAAGGAATGAAAGTTTTGTTAAGTATAGGCGTTTCATATCACGCGCTATATGGAATTAGTTTAGTTGTTAAAAACATCGATACTAATTATTCATTGGGAGACCTTGAGAGACGAAAAAAGGAAATATTAGAGCAGTTGGTAAAAGAGAATTTACTTGATAGAAACCGTGCTTTAAATTTAGAGTTAGTTCCAAAACGCATAGCTGTTATTTCAAGTGAAACTGCTGCTGGATTTGGTGATTTTATGAATCAAATTGAAAACAATGAAAACTCATACATATCTAAAATAGAGCTTTTTAAGTCTATAATGCAAGGTGATACTTTAGGCTCATCAATTGTGGGTGCTTTAATTAAAATTCACGAAAGATTAAATGAATTTGATTGCGTAGTTATTATTAGAGGAGGTGGCGCTTCTTTGGATTTAGCTGGTTTTGATAATTATGATTTAGCTAAGGCTGTTGCTCGTTTCCCGCTTCCTGTAATTACAGGTGTTGGACATGAAAGGGATGATACTGTAATTGATCATGTTTCTTATCAAAAAGTAAAAACACCAACCGCTGCTGCTGATTTTATCCTAAGTAAGTTCTCTGATTTTGAATCGTATTTTGAAGGATTAAGAGAGGGATTAATTTATTTTACTAAAGAACGTGTAACAAGGAATAAAAATTTAGTGAAAAACCTTTCTTTTTCATTAAAGAATTCAACTCAAAAAAAGGTTGAATACGAGCGATTAAAATTAAATAAAATTGAAAGTGAATTACCACATAAAGGGAGGGCTTTTTTGAAGGGAAATTCTAGTAAATTATTAGAGTTTGGAAACAAAATAGCTAAAGGGCAAGCTGTTTTAGTAGCAAGAGAAAATCAAAAAATAAATTTACTAAAACAAAGATTAATTTTTACGCCTAAAAAATTCCTTAGTAACAAGCGTAGTGAAATTGGTATACATAATAAAACACTAAAGCTTTTACATCCTGATAATGTTTTGAATCGTGGATACGCTTTGGTATATAAGGCAAATAGTATCGTTACTAAGAGTAGGAAACTACAGGAAGGCGATGAAATAAAAGTAAAAATGAAAGATGGAATTATAAAGTCTAAAATAATTAAAAATGGCGAATAAAATAACGAGTTATAAGGATGCGATTTCGGAGTTAGAGGAAATTGTAAATAACATTGAAAATGAAGCAATTGATGTTGATGAACTGGCTGGAAAGGTTGATAGGGCTAGTAAATTATTATCAATATGTTCTGATAAATTAAAAAAAACAGAGGAAGAGGTTGACAAAGTTATTGCGAAGTTAAACGCGGATGCGTAAAATTTTGTATAAATCTGAGTATGATGACTATTATTTTAATTCCTTTATACCTATCTTGCATTTAAGTTATGAGTATTTACAACCAAAGAACGGATTATTCATTAAATGATCCGCTAGAACCAAATAAATTACCAGATAATCCTTTTGAATTATTTGATGGTTGGTATAAAATTGCCCTCACTAATATTAATAAAGACCCAAATGCCATGATGCTAAGCACTTATGGTAATGGTATGCCAAGAGGACGTGTTGTTCTTTTAAAATCATTGGATGAGAGAGGGTTTACTTATTTTTCAAATTATGAAAGTAAGAAAGTACAAGAAACTGATGCGCACAAAAAAGCATCACTCACCTTTTTCTGGTCTGATTTAGAAAGACAAGTAAGGGTGGAGGGATCTGTTGAAAAAGTTGCCTCAAATGAATCTGATGATTATTTTCTTAGTAGGCCAAGAGGAAGTAGGTTAGGAGCTTGGGCTTCTCCACAGAGTAAAGAGCTGAAAAATAGAGAAGAGTTAATTAATAGATTAACAGCTATTGAAAAAGAATTTGAAGGAAAGGAAGTACATCGTCCAGAAAACTGGGGAGGTTTACGTTTAGTGCCCACTTATTTTGAATTTTGGCAAGGACAATCTAGTAGATTACACGATAGAATAATATTTGAAAAAACCGATAATGGTTGGATTAAAAAAAGATTAGCACCTTGAAAAAAAGAGAAAACAATCAGATTAAGTTAGGAGATGCATTGAAAGAATTAATGGATCAATATCAGTTAAATACAAAAATAAACGAGATTAAGATTTACGAAACTTGGGATTCAATACTTGGCCATGCTATTGCAAAACATACTGTATCCAAACAATTGTTTGGAAGTAGGTTATTAATTAAGTTGGATTCAGCAGCATTAAGAAGTGAATTATCCTACTCTAAATCTAAATTGATAAAATCCTTAAATGATGCTGTAGGTGTTGAAATGGTAACTGAATTAATGATTTCATAATTAGATTATTTTTTATCCAAAACCTTATTTATTCTTTTTTAAAACCACATAATCTATTTGATTTAATTGGGTGAAATTATCGTTTCCTAAAAAAAAGTAATAATCACTATTTAATAAAAAAAGGTTGTTCAAAAGAACAACCTTTTTTTATTAAATTATTTTTTAAAGACTAGTTTAAAATAGCTTTAACAATAAAGTCTCCAACAGCATCCGTTCCAACTGGATTTAATTTGTTTAAATCTTCAGTAGCAACTTTCTCATCGATTGCTTTAGCAACTGCATCTCTAATTAGATTTGCTTCTTCAACTAAATTAAAAGACGTTTCTAGAAGCATTGCTGCCGATAAAATTGTAGCCATCGGATTCGCAATGTTTAAGCCAGCACCTTGTGGGAAAGATCCGTGAATGGGCTCATATAAACCAACTTTAGCGCCAATTGAAGCTGAAGGTAATAAACCAATTGAACCACCAATTACAGAACCTTCATCAGATATAATATCACCAAACATGTTTTCAGTTAATATAACATCAAATTGTGTTGGTGCTAATATCATCTGCATTGCAGCATTATCAACAAATAAGAAATCTAATTCAACTTCAGGATATTTAGCGGAAAGTTTTTTAACTGTTTCTCTCCATAGTCTTGAAGTTTCCAAAACGTTTGCTTTATCAACCAACGTTAATTTCTTTCTTCTTTTCATTGCCGTTTCAAATCCAATAATAGAAATTCTTTCGATTTCCTCAACAGAATACGTACAATTATCATAAGCAACAGTTCCGT
>Ga0115000_10003412_pt1 | contig 13297 bp, 13 predicted proteins | sample ArcticOcean_MG_C_6_FD_89690 | JGI IMG/M metagenome (GOLD analysis project Ga0115000, IMG submission 89690) | Marine microbial communities from western Arctic Ocean - ArcticOcean_MG_CB8_128 | ecosystem: Environmental > Aquatic > Marine > Oceanic | place: Arctic Ocean: Canada Basin | collected... | reverse complement strand
ATTTCTCATTACTACAGCTCCTCTTCTTTACTAACTATTAAATCTATGGCTGCTGGAAATGTTACGCGCATCCCAGGTGTAAAATTTTGGTCTATAATGGTATTCTCAAGTAAATCAGGTTGAAATTCATATTCTAGTTTCCCTAATCTTAATCCAGACTTTGCCAAAGCAATTTTTGCAGATTTTAGACTCTTACCTACTACATCAGGAACTGTATAGTAATCAGGGGGGTTACCCTTACTTACCCCAAGTGAAATATGTGCACCCGATTTAACAATATGCCCTTCTCGTGGGACTTGAAAGCTAATATGACCATCCTTAATTTTATTATTAAATTCATACATCACTGTATCAATAACTAATCCTTCTCTATTTGCACTCAGACGTGCGTTTCGTAGTGAAAACGATGTATAGTCTGGAATAATAATGTCTTCTCGATGACCAGCTATTGTTAAGCTGATGGTTCGACCTTCTTTTACTTTAGTAAACGAACGAGGTGACATTTTAACCACCGTACCTGCAGGATTATTTTCGGAGAATGGAATGGTTGCTATTTCTGTCTTAAAGCCAAGTGATGCAAGTGTATATTTTGCTTTTTGCAGATAATTACCGCGTATATCTGGTAAGTAATGCTCATTATCGTACCCAACATAGCTGGGCAATGCAATATAATCCATAAATAGAATACCTACTAAAGAACAAATAAATAAAGCTATACTATAATTCCATATGGTTTTAAGCATCTTTTACAAGTCTAACTGCAAAGCCTCCATCAATCCCATGTTTTGGCGGAAATGTAAACAATGCCCCTCTATTATCTACAAACTCTTTAGGGATATAATTGCTTGCATTATCTAGTTTAAAATCTGAATGAGATTTTAGAAAAGCTTCTACAATCATCCAATTTTCTTCTAGTTCAAGAGAGCAAGTACTATAGACTAAGGCCCCACCTGGCTCTAGTGAGTTTGATGCACCCCATAAAATTTTACGTTGCTGTAAATGGAGCTCCAATAAATTATCCATATCTCTACGCCACCTTAAATCTGCACGTTTTCCCATCACGCCTGTTCCGCTGCATGGTACATCCAAAATTATTTTTTTAGAATCTGGTAATTTATCTACAGTTAAATCTTTTATTTTAACATCCACAATATCTATAGATAATCTTTTCATTCCTGCTGAGAGTTTTTCCAATCGTTCTTGGCTTTTATCAAAAGCTAGAATCTTACCTTTGTTTTTCATGAGTTCAGCTGTGAATGCAGCCTTTCCACCTGGGGCTGAACAGCCATCCACAACAATATCACCTTTTTGGGGGTCCAATAATGTAACTACTAATCCACCTGCAGGGTCTTGAATACTGATATTACCATCTTTAAAAAGGTCGCTATTTAGCAACAAACCAACACCTCTTTTTGGGGCAAAGAAATTTTTTAAATATGTAAACTGTTCAAACTCAATACCTTCTTTCTTTAAATAATTTTTGAATTTTGTTGCAGTATATCTTATGGTATTTACCCTAAACCATATTTGAGGAGCTTTATTATTCCAGTTAGCAAGAGAAATCGCATCCTCAAAGCTACCTTCAGTAATCCATTTATTCATCATCCATTCAGGATGACTATAATATTGAGATGTATAATCAATAGAACTATCTTTGTCTGGCACTTCTGGCTTTTCATGCTTAAGAAGTGAGCGAAGCAACGCATTTGTCAGGCCACCTAAGTTTTCATGAATTCCTTTTGCTAGCTGAACCGTAGTAGTTACAGCTGCATAATCAGGAACACTATCCATGTATCTAATTTGATAAACACCAATTCTGAGTAGAATTAAATAATTAAGTTTGAGGTTATCCATCTTTCCATTAAAAACCTGACTTAATTCCCAATCAATTCGGCCAGCCATTCGAACACTTCCTTGTACAATCTCTGTTATAAATCTCTTTTCCTGATCAGAGAAATTACCATGTCGTATTCTTTCTGCAAGTACGTTAGTTAAACGGGAATCTTTGAGAGTAGCACGTTTTATTATATCCCACGCATGACGTCTACTTTTTAGCTCACGTTTATCTATTTTTACGCTATCTGTCTTACCCAAATTTAAAAGCCCTTTCTTCAATCTTTCCAGCTATACCTTTATAGAAATTCAGTACTGACATTCTTTTTTTACCTTCCAATTGGACTGATTCAATAGCAATATCACCCTCGCCTGTACCTACTAAAATATTGGTTTCCATCATTTCCCAATCACCTGGCTTCAATCTATTGGAGTTAGAAATATCAGAATCAAATAACTTGATACGCAAACCATTCAGCTTCGTATATGCACCTGGCTTTGGAGAGAAAGCTCTAATCTGGTTATGGACTTCAAATGAACTTCTACTCCAATTAATACGAAACATTTCACTCTTTAATTTAGGCGCAGGAGAAGAATATTGCAAATCTTGCTTAATGGGTGAAATGGATTTATCCTGAATTTGGTTTAATGTTTCAACTAAAAGTGCTGCGCCGGCAATAGATAGATCATCCCATACCATTCCGGTAGTTGCTTTATTTGTAATTATATATTCTTCTTGTAAGTAAATACTGCCTGCATCAACTTTATCATTTATTTGAAAGGTAGTTATACCTGTTTTAGTCTCTCCATTTAATATTGCATGATGAATTGGAGCTGACCCTCTATACTTTGGTAATAGTGATGCATGTAAATTTACAGTCCCATATTTAGGGATACTAAATATTTTTTCAGGTAAAATTCTAAATGCCACAATGATAAATATATCAACTTTCAGTGATTTCATTATTTTAATAAAATCTGGATCGAGAAAATTATCTACTTCAATAATAGGAATTCCAAGTTTCTTAGATTCCATATATATGGGAGTCTTATTTATTTTTTGACCACGACCTGAAGGCTTTGCAACTCCAGTAATTGTTGCAATAATATTATGATTAGATTTATTAATTTCACGTAGTGCAGAAACTGCAAAATCCGGTGTACCAAAGAAAGCAATATTCATGATTAATTAGTCTATTATGATAGTATTATACCTGTTGAGGGACTACCCGTCAAGGAAATCTCTTGTAATCTTTTTTTAATCAACATACGCTTAGATTTAGATAGGTAGTCTGTGAAGAATTTACCATTCAAGTGATCTATTTCATGTAAGATAACCCTGGCTGACAAACCCGAAAATATTTCAGAATAGCTATTGGCATCTAAGTCATTATATTCCAGTGTAATGCTTTCTGCACGAACCACTTCAGCTCGAATTTCAGGCACGCTGAGGCAGCCCTCTTCCATAGAGCACTCCCCTGCTGTTTCAATAACTTTAGGATTAATAAAAACTCTCGGTTCAGATATAAATTCGCTCTCATCAATTTCATCGTGATTAGATTCAGAATCTCCAATATCAAATACTAAAATAGATAAATTGACACCAACCTGATTTGCAGCTAAGCCAATACCTCTTTCATTATACATTGTTTCAAACATATCTTCAATCAAGCTATCTAGTTTGGAAAAATCTGTAACTTTATCAACTTTTTTTCGCAGTATAGAATCACCATATTTTACCACTGAAAGTAAGGCCACTATTTAACCTCGTTATTACTTTTTTCTAGACTCGAAATATAGGAGCGCTCTATATTGAATTTAGTCCCTGAACCAGCATCTAGGGTAACACGATTCTTATTCTTACCCTGAAAGCCAGTAATAGTTCCATATATACCACCACGAGTTAAAACTTTATCCCCTTGTTTTAAATTTGCTAGTTGATTCTCATGTTTTTTTCGCTCATTGCTCTGTGGTCTTATTACGATAAAATAAAATATTATGAACATTAATATGAATGGTAAATATGCTGCAAATTGCATTGAGGCTCCTATAGGTTGTTATAAAATAGTAAAATTAAAAGAATACTTAAAGAACAAGTGGCATAAATTACATTTTTAATTGTATTTCTTTAAAGTGAAAGATATATAAATGAGTTTTAAATTTACCTATGCAATATAATTTATATTTAACATGCCCGCGTGGCTTAGAAACAGAATGTGCAAACGAATTAGTAGAGATGGGTTGTGAGAATATTACTATTGACAACGGTGGTGTTTTTCTGACTGGTGATTTAAGAACAATCTATACGGTAAATCATTTATCTCGTTTAGGTATGCATCTATTATTGAAAATTGTTCAACTAGATTGTAAGGATGAGGAAGAACTCTACAATGATATAAACGCTATTAATTGGACCAAGTATATTTCTTATATTCAGACTATTTCTGTAAATGTTCGAGCACGGAGAAGCTGGGTAACTAATACTCAATTTACAGCTTTAAAAGTAAAAGATGCAGTGGTAGACAAAATTAGGGCATATTCAGGGAAGCGTCCATCTATTGATATTAGATCTGCAGATGTCCCTATTGATGTATTTTTGGACGGTACAACCTGCAATGTCTATCTTAATACCTCAGGTGATGCGCTATTCAAGCGCGGTTATCGAGAAAAAATTCATAAGGCTGCAATAAATGAGGCTCTCGCTGCGGGGTTAGTAAAATTAAGTAAATGGGCTCACCCTGCTCCATTATTTGATCCAATGTGTGGTTCTGGTACCTTTGCAATTGAAGCGGCTATGATGGCATTAAAAATTCCTCCTAGAGGAAGTCGTCGTGAATATTCTTTTATGAAGTGGTTGAATTATGACTCATACCTGTGGGATGATGTTAAAAGTGAGGTTGAGAATAAACAAAATAAATCTGATAAAGTCAGAATTTATGCATCAGATAAATTGAGCGAAAATATTGATATGTGTAAAGAAGCTGCTATAAGGGCTGGAGTAGATAAGCATATTCATTTTTCAGTTTGTAATATAAAACACTTCAGACCCCTTACGGAAAAAAGTGGATTTATAATTTCAAATCCTCCATATGGTGAAAGAATTGGTGGTGACGATAATGAGTTAGAATTTCTTTACACTACAATGAATGAAAGATTTAATGATTTTTGTAAAGGCTTTTCTATATTCATGATTTGCACTGAATCTCCATTTTTAGAATTTATACAGACAAAGCCTATTTCTACAATACCTATACGAAATGGAAAACTAGAATGTAATTTTTTAGAATATAAAATTCCTCCAGCGCAGGTGCGAAAACTAAATGCTTAAAATTGGAAACCTATTTATAGATAATCCTGTTTTCCTTGCACCGATGGCTGGTATTACAGACCACCCTTTTCGTGTACTTTCAAGGCGCATGGGAGCAGGTGTTGTTTATACTGAATTTGTAAGTTCCGATGGGATAGTACGTGAAAATCTTAAAACTTTAGATTTAATGAGATTTACTTCAGCTGAACGACCAATTGGAATTCAGATTTTTGGAGATGATCCTGAGACTGTTGGGAATTCAGCCAAAATCTTAAATGAAAAATTTGATCCAGATATCATAGATATTAATTATGGTTGTCCTGTGCCAAAAGTTACCAAGCGTGGAGCCGGCTCGGGTGCAATGAAGGATTTATGTAAAATGGAAGATATTACACAGGCTGTAGTAGAAGCAGTACCCCATAAGCCTGTTACTGTTAAAATGAGAGCTGGTTGGGATAATGATTCTATTATTGCTACAGATGCCGCAACACGTTTAGAGAAAGTTGGTGTTAAAGCAATTACCTTACATCCACGAACTACAAAACAGCAGTTTTCGGGGCGATCTAACTGGAAATATATTAAGGAAGTAAAAGATGCAGTAAAAATACCTGTAATAGGCAATGGGGATGTGGTTACCGCAGATGATTTCATTCGAATGAAGGATGAGACTGGCTGTGATGCAGTAATGATTGGCCGAGGTGCGTTGGGAAACCCGTGGATATTTAAATCAATACAAGCTAAGCTTAATGGCAAAGAGTTTACTCACCCCACTCTTATGGAGAGAGCTGAAATGTGTAAGATACATTTTGATTTATTAAAAGAAGATAAGCATGAAAAACTTTGTGTTAATTTATCAAAAAAACATTTCTCATGGTATTTAAAGGGGTTCCCCGGAGCTGCAGAATGGAGGTCTAAGTTTGTTCGGTCTGAAGATATTAATGAAATAGAAACTCATCTCAATGAGCTATTGTTTGAGTATGCAGTTAGCTATTCAGAATAATATTTGTAGTTTATTCCATCATTTTTTTTTGCTTCATACATCGCCTTATCAGCAAATCTCATTAGATCGTCAAATTTTGTCCCCATTTCAGGAGCCAGGCTTATCCCAATACTTAATGAAACAGGTATAGTAAGTTCTCTCGCTTGTTGCGGTACAATAAAATCTTCAATTAACCTTCTGAGTAGCTGATTAATATTCTCTTTTTGGCCTATTTTCGGTAGTAGTATAGAAAACTCATCTCCTGCCCATCGAGAAACTGTATCACTCTCACGAACAGAGGCAGTTAGTCTTTTTGCAGTTTCAAGTAGAATTAGATCACCAATATCATGACCATGAGTATCATTGATAATTTTGAAGTTATCTATATCAATAAAAAATAGAGCCAAGTTTTCTTGATGACGATGAGCTGAGGATAGTACCTGTTTACAGCGATCATTAAATAGCTCACGATTTGGCAACTTGGTCAACTGATCATAATTTGCCCTAAAATGAATATCTTCATTTATTTTTTCTTGGGAAGAAATATCATCAATTTCTACTAACCAATAATTACCTTCAAATCGCTTAGATTCTAATGTTAATATTCTTTTACTTGCTGCACATATTTTTATTTTTTGCTGAAATATAGATACGGGCTTATCTGTGAAAATAGGGTCTACTTGATCTAAACGTATGGGTAAATGTTCTGGTTGTAAATTAAAATATTCAGTAAAGCGTTTATTAAATTCAATGATTTGATTAGAGTCATCTATAATAGCGATACCCAAACTTAAATTTTCAAATAGTGACTTTAATATTTTGTATTCCATATAGTTCTATTCTAGCTCATTTATTGACGGTGCAAGCATCCCACCAGAGATAATGATCTTTAGCGCCTCTTCAACCAACAAATCTGTTTCAATAGTATCGCTTTTTAATGCATATATCATGTAACCTGAAGTTGGGTTGGGCGTAGTAGGTACAAACAGATGATAGTAAATATCACCCTTTTTATTAGTAGACTCTCCAGTAACCATTGCAAGTGTCCATAATCCCTTTCGAGGATACTCTAATTGTATTACTTTCTTGAATGCATTATTATTTTGTGATCCAAGACTTTCAGTAATTTGTTTTACAGTTTTATAAACTAAGTTAACAATAGGAATTCTTTCGACTAACCTTTCTAATTGACTGAGGATAGTCTTACCTAAAACATTAGTTACAAATCTACCTACTATATAAATTGAAACGATTGTAAGCACAAAGCCAGTGATCTCTGGTAGATATTTAAATGTATTATTACCAAATGTTAAGTAATATAATTTTGTGCCAGGCGAGGAAAATAGTAGGAATAGTTGCTTGACTATCCAATATGTTGCATATATGGGTAGTATTGATAGTAAGCCCGTAAATATATATTGTTTAAAATGCGATTTATTTTTCATACTTAAACCTACTTAACCTTTTAGTGACGTTCAAATCTTTTATCTAAATCATCAAGACTTAAATTGATAATAATTGGCCGACCATGTGGACAATAATAAGGATGATTAGTTGCAAAAAGTTTGTCTATTAGATGTTTTCTTTCCTCAGGGTTTAGTGGGTCCCCAGCCTTTACTGCCGCTTTACATGCAAATGTAGCCGCTATATAGTCTATAAATGAAGCATCTAGTTCATTATTATGGATATATTTTTCTAAAATTTCACTAATAACCTCTTTTTCAGTTCCCCAATTTACATCGACGGGGATACCTTCAATTACTATAGAGGTTTCTCCAAACTCTCTTAGCTTAAATCCAATTTTTTCTAAATACGGGATTATATTCAATAAATTTGAATACTCATCGGGCTGTAGTTTTAGTGTTTGTGGAAATAATACCGTCTGTGATGCCATCCCATTTCCATCTATCGCTGCTCTAGCAGATTCATAAAGTACTCGTTCATGAGCAACATGTTGATCAATAATTACTAATCCAGATTTTATTTCAGTAATTAGATATTTATTATGCAATTGCCAGATAATTTCTGACTCTAATTTCTCAGGGATAATACTTTCATCAGATTCTACGATTCGTTCATTTGCGCGATCTATCAGGAAGTCATCAGTCATCCCCTTTGAATGTATAGCCTCAAATTGTAGTTCAGACGGTGCGTTTCCTTCCTTTCGTGGGGCAATATTTTGAGCTAGAGGATTTGAGGGATTATTACTAAAGAGTAATTGTGAACCTATATCCGCTTCCTTTGGTTTATTATAGTAAATTAGCGAAGGGTCATATTCGGGAATAACATTAAGGATATCCTCTAATGCATTTGATACAGCAGTTTTAATTACGTGGTAGATATGCCACTCATTCTGAAATCTAACCTCAAGTTTTGCAGGATGTACATTGATATCTACAGAACCAAATGGAACTTTTAAAAATAAAACAAAGAATGGAAATTCTCCTCTAGATATCAAAGATTTATACGCACTAAAAACGGCTGAACTTAACAATCTATCCTTAATAAACCTACCATTTAAAAATAAATATTGATCACCTTGTCGTTTTTTTGTTGTGCTTAAATTTCCTATAAAACCAGATATTGAATAGGGAGTTTTATTAAGCTCAGTTGATAAAATCGAATTATAAAAATTTTTACCAAAAATATCTTTAATTCTATTTTCTAAATTGCTCTGTGTTACTTTATATATTTCTTTGTTATTTGCGGATAGAGAAAATCCAATTTGTGGATTAGAAAGCATTAACTGTCTTATTAATTTTACTATTTTTCGCTGTTCTGTATCCGGTTTTTTTAAAAACTTTCGACGAGCAGGAATATTATAAAATAGATTTTTAACTGAAATCTGTGTTCCTTGTAAACCTGCGATTGGTTCGAATGATTTCACCTCACCCCCATGGATAGTTAATTCAAATCCATCATCACTATCTTTGGTGATTGATTTTGCACTTAGTTGTGAAACTGATGCAATACTTGGGAGGGCTTCCCCTCGAAATCCTAATGTATTTATTTGTGCTAAGTCATTTTGAGTTGCTATTTTGCTGGTTGCATGGCGTTGAAAGGCCAATTGTAAATCTTCTTTAGACATGCCCATTCCATTATCAAAAACCTGAATGGACTTATGACCACCATCTTCAATCAATATATCTATTTGAGACGATTCAGCATCAATAGAATTTTCTACTAATTCTTTTATAACAGAAAAAGGGCGCTCAATAACTTCGCCAGCGGCAATTTGATTAATTAAATTGGATGAGAGTAATTTTATTTTTGACATTTATAAGAGAGCTGAAATCACCGTTTTTCTAATGTCCATTAACTGCTCATTCACACTAAGAAGGATTTCTTCAACTTTAACTTTCATTTCATTGCAGAAGGCTTCATCTTCAATTCCAGATAGGTTTATAAGCACATTCATTGCCCCACCTTGTGCACCAGCATGAGCCATTTCAGCTGCAACCCCAGCATCTGAGATCGAATTACGGTTCCCTTTATTTACAGCCAGCTGTGCAAGTGGCATAACATCAGCACATGCCTCTAGAATTGATAGCGGTGAATATGTTGCAATTTTAGTAGCTTCTTGTATAGCTAAGTGGCGAATTTCAATTTCAGCACCTGTTTTTTTTCCCATTCTCATAGCTTCAATTACACCATTAAATGAATTTGTATCATCATCTATATATTTAACTAACTTAGTTTTAAGGTTCTGGCTCTCAATAGCTAATCTGTTCATTTCTGGTTTTAGGTTTTCAAAGCCCTTCTTTCCTATAGTTAAATTAGCAACCATTGCCGATAATCCAGCTGCAAGAGATCCGGCTAAAGCGCTAACACTACCTCCACCGGGTGCGGGACTATTTGATGAAAGCTCATCCACGAAATCTGAAATTGAAGAATTTGCTAAATCACCATATTTTTCAGCAACTCTATATTCAATTATTTTTTCTTTTGGGTCAAAAGGGGCTAAATCATCAAGGCCAAGGGATTTTATAGCAATATGAATAATATCATTCTCAGGTATACCTTGAGATTGTCCTTGTTTTTTTAAGTAATGCAGACCGGCATCAATGAGGGCACTTAGTGGAATAAGGCCAACTAACTCACTGCCTGTAACACGTAATCCCCTTTTATTTGCTTGCATACAAACCTCATCGAATGCTTGATATGGAGATACTACATTGAAATTCGTTAAATTCATGGAGACTTGTGCTTGCCTGTATTCATCAATATACCAACCCACTGCTTTCGTAGATTTTAATGACCCTGGAACATTTACAATTGTTCCATCAGCTTCTCTGATAAATTTACCATCGCTATTTCGCTTACCTCTGCCAGCTTCACGTATATCTAATGCAATATCTGAGGCTATTTTTTTCTCATGAGAATTAAGGTTAATATTATAGGCAATCAAAAATTCACGAGCACCAATTGCCGTTACTCCTGCAGTTAAATGTAATTTTTCAGGGCCAAAATCTGGTTTCCATTTTTGATTCTTTAACTTTTCAGTCATCCCTTCATATTCACCAGAACGAATATTTGCCAAATTACTTCTTAAGTTATTTGTAGCTGAATACTCATATAAGAAAATTGGGATACTTAGCTCACGACCTACTCTGTCAGCTAATTTTTTAGATAGTATCACGCATTCTTCCATCGTGACTTCACTTACAGGGACTAATGGGCATACATCCGTAGCACCCATACGTGCATGTGCTCCTTTATGAGTTCGCATATCAAGAATTTCCGAAGCTTTCTTAATAGCTAAAAATGCTGCATCTACCACTGCATCGGGTGGACCAACAAATGTTACTACCGTACGATTTGTATCAGCTCCAGGATCAACATCTAATAGGCTAACGTTGCTTACAGATTCAATTATATCCGTTATTTCCTTAATCTTTGATAAATCGACACCCTCGCTGAAGTTAGGTACACATTCAATAATTTTCATCTAAGACACCTTTAGTTCAAATAAAATATAGATAATAAGCAGTAGTAAAATAATATTTTTAGATAATTGACCTAAAGTTGATCTTTTACGCCATTCCTGAGATATTATTTTCTTGAAAAACATAATTAGATTCCAGCAAATAAATATAAAAAAAACTTTATAAATGGAGATATTATAAATCCAATAATTGAGTAATTGGTAACCATTCCAAATAGTATTAGCCCAAGTAAAATTTTAGGTCCATTTCTTTCTAGCTTCCATGCTAAATTTGGATTTTTTCGTCCAATTAAGGCGCCAAATATTTGCGAGCCATCTAATGGCGCAACTGGAATTAAGTTAAAGACTGCCAATGCAATATTTATATACAGGAAAAAATAAATTACAGTTGAGAATGTTTGGTCTATTTGAATATCAAAAGCATTTAATATCCTCACTAAGCACCCACATAAAAAAGCCAAAAGTAGATTGGAGGCTGGACCTGCAAAAGCAACTTTTATCATTCCAGAATGACGATCATTAAAATTGAGGGGATTCACGGGAACTGGTTTTGCCCAGCCAAATCCTACCAATAAAATCATTACTGACCCTATTGGGTCTAAGTGTGCAAGTGGATTCAGGGTTAATCTTCCTTGTCGCTGCGCGGTATCATCACCTAAAATATATGCAACAAATGCATGTGAAAATTCATGAAAGCACAATGCGAACATTAAAACTGGAATAAGAATAAGGAGAACGTCTAGGTGGTCTGGGTATAAACTAAGTAGCATTAGCCTCTCGGGTGAAATTCTTTATAAATTTCTTTAAGATGTGTTTTGTCTAAATGAGTGTAAATTTGAGTAGTCGATATATCTGAGTGGCCTAATAATTCTTGTACTGTCCGCAAGTCAGCACCACCTTCAAGTAAATGTGTAGCAAAAGTATGTCTTAATGTATGCGGACTGACTTTTTTTTGAAACCCAACAATAGTAACATACTTATCTAATATTTTCCAAATAGCCATTCGGGTTAGTTTTGTGCCTCTATTATTCAAATAAACTATCCCATTACTTTCACCCTTATTTGCATACTTTGGTCGATTATCATCAATATAAGTACGCAATATAGTTGCAAGCCGACTGCCAAGAGGAACAATTCTTTCCTTATTACCTTTACCTATAATACGCAGAAGTTCTTCATCCCAGCGAATGCTTGTCAATTTTAACTCCGATAATTCTGATACTCGTAACCCTGAAGAATAAAGCATTGAAATTATTGCATAATTTCTCTGCCCATGAATATTATCCATATCTACAGAATTTAATATACTCTCAAATTCTGATACAGTTAGTGTGGCTGGGATATTTTTTTGCAATTTGGGTGATTCCAGTAATTCTGTGGGGTTTTTTTTTGATAACCCTTTTATTAGTAAGTATTGGTGGAATCCTCTTAATGAAGATAATATTCTTGTCAATGTAGCACTTTTAGGTTTTACTATACCAGAAAATTGGTTAATGTAGCCCCTTAAGTGATTAAGGGTAATCTCTAAGGGAGATGTTAAGCTATAAACCTTGAATAAATAATCAGAATATTTACTTAGGTCTAACCAATAAGCATTAATCGTATTTGGGGAGAGTCTTCTTTCAAATTGTAAATGAATTAGATATTCTCTAATAATTTGTTTTAATGGGTGATTTTCTATTTGAGAGCTTTCCATATATAGCTAGATTGAAGAAGTAATTTTCTGTAATTCTTCTACTGACGCTCCATTTTCAATATGAGTGCCAACTACAATAAAACTGGCTCCAGCGTCTGATATTACTTTTGCAGAAGCAGCACTAGTTATACCACCTCCAACAATTATAGGAATATTCAATTTGCTAGAGAGAGTTTTTATAATGGCCTTTGATGCGTGATTTGATGAGCCACTACCACATTCCAAAAAAATAAATTTATTACCTAGATATTGCCCTGCAAGGGCATGAGCTAAAATAATATCTATCTTATCCATTGGTAACGGAGATGTATTACTTATAACTTCAACTGAGGTACGACTTCCGCCATCTAGAAGTATATAACCTGTAGGTATTGTCTCTAAACTTAAATTATGAATTACAGGTGCAGATTCAACGTGCTCACCAATAAGATATTGTGGGTTTCTCCCACTTAAGAGGGATAAGAATAGAATAGCATCTGCTCTGCCTGATAATTGTTTTGATGAGCCTGGAAATATAATTACTGGGAGGTTAGTATT
>Ga0115000_10003411_pt1 | contig 13297 bp, 10 predicted proteins | sample ArcticOcean_MG_C_6_FD_89690 | JGI IMG/M metagenome (GOLD analysis project Ga0115000, IMG submission 89690) | Marine microbial communities from western Arctic Ocean - ArcticOcean_MG_CB8_128 | ecosystem: Environmental > Aquatic > Marine > Oceanic | place: Arctic Ocean: Canada Basin | collected... | reverse complement strand
ATTGGACGAAACAACACGAACACGTACGTTTTAGACGTGCCGGATTTGCCGTATCTTTTGTCGCGAACGCACGCCAAGTGCGTGAGCGCGGGAGACGAACATTTCATTTACGATTTTAAGACGACCAACGGAACGTACGTGAACGGGAAGATGATCGAGAAGCAAAAGTACGTGAAGTTGATGCACGGGGATATCGTTTCGTTTGGCGGGCCGGCGAATGTTTTGAGGAACGAGAAATCGATGAAGAATCCGTTTCGATTTCGGTATTTGAGGACGAAAGTGGCGAGAGAGAGCGGCGCGGTTTTGAGAGCGTCGCAGCAACAGAAACAGCACGAATTATCACGACAGAATGCGGCAAACAACGATGCGAGTGGAACGTCAGGAGCAGTATCTGGAAAGAGAGATCACGGAGTGGCCGGAAACGCCGCCGTCGCCGGCGCGAGAGGAGGGAACGTTGGGAAAAAGTTGAAAATGAGTACGTTTCCTCTCGTCGGCAAAGGCGTTGACGCGCAGCCGTTGACTTTAGGTGGCGGGTACGACGACGAGTTTGTCCCAATTTTCTCGCAAGGTCCGAGTCAAGAGATTGATGATTACGTAACGAACGTGCACAGTCAAAACCACGATGGCACTGGTGACCACGAGAAGATACGAGAGATGTTCGAGGAAGGTTTGCTGCAACTATTTCAAGCGCGAGGCGGAGAGTTTGCGCGGAAGTTTATCAGCGCTTTCATGAACTTTCCGATTAAAGAAGATGAGAAAGGAGTAGTAGGAAAAGACGTGGTAGAGGGTAATGGCAACGCTGGTGGCGATGCGGGCGTAGTAGGAGAGAAAAGAGAAGGTGAAGACGCGAAGATGGAATCGGCGGACGAGTCACCAGAGGACGATTCGCGAACGAAGAAGAACAAGAAGGGCGCAAAAATGGCCGCAGCTGCGGCGAACGACGACGATTTCACGCAACCGGTTGGCGGAGGAGGTGATAACATCAGCGACGGGAGCAACGGAGACCACGATATGGAAACGGGAGACCACGAGAAGAAGAGTAATCTTGACGTACAGTTGATCGCGAAACTTTCGCAGGCGTGCGCGAACCGCATTGTACCAACCGAGGATGCGCAGCATGAAATGCCGCCATGGATTGAGCACGAGTTGCGCTGTCCAGTCTGTCGCGAATTTCTCGTGCGTCCACATTGCGTGCAAGGCTGCGGTCACGTTTTTTGCTTCGGATGCATTCATCCGTGGTTGGCGAAGAGTAAACCGTGCCCGCTCTGTCGCCATAAACCGGCGGTGTGCTTACCTCCAAAAATAGACCACATTAAAGCGGCGCGTTCGTTCGAAATGATTGGTCCTAGAGCGTACGCGGTAAAACAACAACTCACGCCGTGTCACGTGCACGAAAAATTGCTCAGAATGTACGTCTTGAAGTGGCTCACGCCGGCGCAAAAGTTGAAACGCTTAAACTTTGAAGAGGAAGGTAAACGCGTCGAAAAATTGATGGAAGAGCGTGAGTTAAAACGCATGAAGCAAGAACAAGAATATGAAGCCAGTGAAGTCCCGGACGGGGCAGTGGGAGGAAGCACCGATGTTATGACTGAATTAGGTTTACGCGCGGCTTTTCTGCGCGCGTACCACATGGAACGTGCGGCGCAACATCTTGATTTCGAGCGAAGAAACAGCATCGCCGCCTCTCTAGAAAACGCCGCCGCCGCCAATATCAACGACGCCTCGCAAGAGCGCAGCGCCGTTCGCATGCAATTTGAAGCCGCGCACTTACCTTCGGAAGAACACGTTCGTGACGGCGACTTGAACAACTCGCAGCAGCAACATCAGCAAGAGGAAGAAGAACAAGAAGAAGAAGTTGAAGAAGACAAAGAAGAAGAAGGAGAGGAAGAAGACGCGCGAATGCTCCAGCGCGCGCAAGAAACGGCGGCGGAGGCCAGAGAAGCGGCTCGTAAGACCCAAGAAGCAGGAGATAATGCATAGATTTTAGGGAACAAGATAATAGCAGACAAAAGCATAAAGAGTAGTAATAACGCGGAGATGATGGAGAGAAGAAGTTTAATAAGAAAAAGTCCATCTCTCTTTCTTCGTCCTTGTTGTGTTGTTGTTGTTTTGTTTTGTTTTTTTGTTGGGGCTGCCTTTTCCTTCTTTTTTCTCTCTTCTCTCTTTTTAGACCCCGAACACAGACTCGTCAAAAAAAAGCACGCTAAAACAATGGGTACGTCTCTTTCGTCTCTTCTTTTCTCTCGTCATTCTTCTTTCATCGAGAAAGGCGATCTCTTCTCTCAATCGATGTGCACGTCGCGCGCGGATCGATCGTCGAGGACGAATTTCCATCCGCCTCGTCGTCCTTTGCGCGCGAATCCGATTAGACAATTTTTCTTCCCTTATTACCCGCTGGGGTCAAAATTTTCCGCGGAAATGAGTGGCGTTTTGGTTGGCTTTGCACGCGAGAAATGTGGGATATATCGGTCGAAAGGAGTGCACGCGCGTTTCTTTCGCGCGTTTACGTCGTCGCACGGTTGCGCGCGCGTTCGCGTGCGTGCACTTCGAGCCGTGAATGCATCATCTTCTCTTTCGGCGGTGTTTGTGTTTTTCTCCTCCCTGGTGGGGAACCTCTCTCTCTCTCTCTCTCGAAAAACGTTTTGCTCCAAAATACTTACTTTTCTCTTCTTCTTTCCTCGAATAAACAGGTAAAACGAGAGGTTTAGGGGCCGGCCGTAAGCTCAAGACGCACCGTCGCGAGCAAAGATGGGCGGACAAAGATTTTAACAAAGCCAACTTGGGTTCCGAATGGAAAAAGCCATTCGCCGGTTGCTCGCACTCCAAAGGCATCGTCTTGGAAAAGATTGGTATCGAAGCGAAACAGCCGAACTCGGCTATTCGTAAGTGCGTTCGCGTGCAGCTCATCAAGAACGGTAAGAAGGTTGCGTGCTTCGTCCCGAGAGATGGTTGCTTGAACTTTGTCGACGAAAACGACGAAGTTTTGGTGTCTGGTTTTGGCAGAAAGGGTCACGCCGTCGGGGATATCCCGGGCGTTCGATTCAAGGTCGTGAAGGTTGCCGGCGTTGCTTTGAGCGCGTTGTTCCGCGAGAAGAAGGAAAAACCGCGTACTTAACTTTGTAGAGAGATATAATCAGATATAGATAATATATTTAATTGATAAACTTAATATAATTTAGTAGCTTTATTAAAAACAAACTTCTTCTTACAAGTTCTCGCTCGCGTTCTCGGCTTTATGTTTTGTGATGTAATAGTACGTACGTTTTTTGTTTTACAAGTTTTCTTATATTCTCCTGCTGCTTATTTTATGTTCTACTGTATGTATATATATATGTATATATATCAATCAATCAGTCGATCATGAGAACCTCTGTGTCTCCTTCTTGCGCTCCTCTCTCCCTCGCCTTGTTCAGGATCTCCGTGATTGTTTCAACCTGTTCGTTGTTCATTTTCACCGAACGGTCTTTGTTCACCTCTATGAGCATCGCGCTCCTACTATCTTCTAATCTCTTACTCTCTACTTTATCGTGCAGATTCTGCAAACATGCGTCGTACGTGGGTGCAAATCTGTCGACAAAATCTCTCACTTGCGCATCTGTCAACCCGCCGTTGTTTTTTCTCTCTTGCTCTTGGCGCCACTCGTACGCCCACCTCCAATCGCCGGCTTTAATAATCATCCACGAATCAATCACGTTGTTGAACACCGATTCGTATTCCATCAAATACTCGTTAATAGGCGCAAAATACACTCTCGCGTCTACGCTGGAAATCAACGATTCAAACTCTCTCGGCCGTTCAAATCCTAAACACCACCCTTCCAAAATCACGATATCCGTAGGCCCGCTTACGCTCGGCCAATCCTCTCGAGGTAATCGATCGCCTCTCCCATTGCACGCCTTCTTGTTATACCTGGGCAAAGCCACGGTCGTTTGCCCATCACCTAACCCTTCGTTGATGCTCTTCAACTTCTTAATCGTCTCCCGAGCTAACGGTAAATCGTGCGTCCCCGGATTCCCTCGAAACGTCAACAGAGGGTTCCCCGGGTGCTTCTTCTGCCCGAGGTCTTGCTGCTCCTCGCGCGGTAAATATAAATCATCTAAAGATAACACCACCGAGTTATCAATTAACGTTTGCAACACGTCCACTAACGTCGATTTCCCGAGTCCTTGAGGCGCTTCGATCCCAATAAACAACGGTTTCGGATAAAACTCTTTTTTCTTACTCTCGCCTTTTTCTTCGCCTCCTTTTTTCTTCTCTTGCGATAAAAGGAAAGAGTCCATATCCTCCTTTTGTTTCTTCTTGTGTTTTTCCAACAAAAACATCACCCGAAATAAAATCGGGAGGTAGAAGTGGTACACTCGACTGGCGATCGCGTCGGAGTGGACGGATAAATTGCTCATCACTTCCGTGTTGTGGACTAACTCTATGCTGTTGTATAAAACGTGCAACTCGGCGTTTTTCCTCCACTCTTGGATTGGAATTTTCTCGTGAATGGCGGAATCGTACAGAGGACCGGCTCGGATTAACTTCTCGAGCTCGTCGTCTTTGAGGAACTGTAAAGTCGCGTCGTACGCCATTATTACGCACGTGTTCTTTTCTCTCTCTCTCTTATTCTTTGTCTTCTTTTATGCAAAAATGGAGAGAGAAAGGAAACAGAAGAGTACGTATAGTGTGTGTGTATGTCTGGGGAGTGTTGTTGATGTCTAAAAACCTTTATCTGTTTTTCTACATGTTTTCTTGAGTCAGCAAATTACGTGAAGTCCAGCCAGACTGCCCAGACTGCCAGAGACAGACAAGCGAAAGAAAACAAAGTCTCGATGAGAAACGAAAACATTTTTGCGACCAGAAACAAACACAACACAAATCAAACGAAATAGTTTTTTTCCCGCCTTTTTTGCGCCATTTTTGAGCCACTCTTTCACTTTTCTCTCGAAGCCTCGAGTTTGAAGATATTTAAAAATCGTCACACTAAAACATCACCGACAGACAGGAGGGGGTTTTAGAACGTAATAATCTCATCGTCGTCGTTTACATCATGGCCTCGACTACTCCTCGTGCGATGATCGCGGCGTGTTCTTCGTCTTCTTTTTCTTCTTCTTCTTCGCGTTTCGAGAAATCGAAATCGCAGCGGAAGAAGTTTTCCATCGTCCGACAAAAATCATCATCATCGTCCTCCTCGAAGTCGTCGTCTTTGTCCTCGTTCGCGTTGAACGCTCGACGCAAAAAAGACGAGGATTTATCCGTGGACGCGGAGATTTTAGACGCCGTTGATGACAAGAAGAGTAGTGGTAAAAAAAATAATGGCGTCTCGATCGCGAAAGTAATAAACGGATCCTCATCATCCGAAGCGACGTTTCGCTCCTTACGAGACGGCGCGTTGGACGACGACAACATGATCGACACCGTGCAAGTGGTCACGGTACGATTTCAGATCAAAATGGAAGTCGATTTTGGCGATGTAATGAGAATCTGCGGCTCGCACGAATCCATGGGCGAGTGGGACGTCGCCAACGCGTTACTATTGAACTGGTCGGAAGGGAACGTTTGGACGAGCGAAGAGATCGAGTTACCGGTGGATGGTATTTATATTTACAAGTACTGCGTGGCGCCGGCGTCCAATCCGAACGCGCCGTCCAGTTGGCAGTCTGGGAATAACCAGGTGTTGTCGTTATCCCCAGAGGATGGACCAATTTTATACGTGAAAGATTCGTGGAGCGGGAACCCGAACGAAACCGCGGTGTTCAGCGCCGAAGGCGTGAAGCAAAGCAAAGACGAACGCTTAGTCGAACGAGTGAGGAAGCAAGACGAAACGGTGAAGAGGCAAACGGGGGAGATCAAGGTTTTGAGAACGGAATTGAAAACGTCGAAGATGCAAGTGAAAGCGCTGAGAGAAGAGGCGAGGTTGAGCGCGAACGTGAGAATCGCGTTGAAAGATCAGTTAAACGCGGAGAAGAAGAGAAATTTGGTGTTTGAAGAACAAGTCGGCGCGTGGAAGAAACGATTCATGCAAATCACCGGAAACGGCGATAAAGAAGATAAAAAGTCGAGCAAGCAAGAGAGTCGTTAGTGATAAATTATGTATGATAGAAGAGAGGAAGAGAGAGAGAGAGAAAGAGAGAACGACTATTATATATATATTATCTATTGATTTTTTAAGATGTAATGAAAACAACCATCTTACTCATATTGCACGCGCTAAACTAAAATATAAACGTCCATCGCCTACTACTGGTACGTACGGTTTTTGACTTTATACTACTTTGACTATTTCTACTGTATGTCTTTCTCATCACAACAACGAATGTTGCAACATCACAACAACTGTTTCAACATCCCCATCGCTTGCGAGCGGTATCCACCGCCGAACATGTTGTAATGATTCAAGATGTGATACAACTGGTACATAATTTTTCTCTCTTCGAACCCGCCTTCGTCTTTTTCAATCACCGACCAATACGCTTCGAAAAACGCAGGGCTAAAACCAGCGCACCAGTACATGCCAAAATCAGCCTCGTGATGCCCGTAATACACCGCCGGGTCAAAAATACTCGGCTTCCCGTCCACCGTACCTATGTTTCCGCTCCACAAATCGCCGTGCAAAATACTCGGTTTAATATTCAACCCTTTAAACATCTCCGGAACTCTCTTCTCGATGACTTCGTCTCCTAACCGTTGCAACTCGTTATCCCGACTCATTTTCAACTGCGGCAACAATCGACTATCCACCCAAAACGTTTCCCAATCCTTCGTCATCGGCACGTTCTTTTGCGGCGTTTCGCCAATCGTATTGTTCACTTCGAAACCAAACTCCTCCGCGCCGTCGATTTTCGCTGCGTGCATCTTCGCTAAAGCCGTACCAAATTCGCCTTGATCGCCTCTCGCGCCAAAGTTGAGATGTTCCATGATAATCATCGAGTTCCCGTCGCGAAATCCGCCCGGAACACTGCCCGCGTAGAACACTTTCGGTATGACCATTAACGGACTTCCCGCTCCGCGCAACGCCTCCAAGCCTGCTTTTTCGCCTCGAAACATCGAATCATCTTTTCTCGAGAGTTTCACGAAGAATTTTTTCTCCCCACACGCGGTTTCGTACCTCCGGAACGACGCCCACTGCGAGGAACCGCAGGATGTTTGCGCGGTTATTTCGCAGTTTTCTCGTTCGGAGATGAATCGAGCGATTTCATCCATCTTTTGTTCAGCTCTGCTCGTAACGACTTTGCCACCAATTCGATTCCGTTTCCGACGGGGACAAAGAAGATGATGAAGAAGCGCGTTATTCGTATTATTTTTCTCCAGCAAAGGCCTTTGAGGCAAAGCGTGGTTAGTAAACATTGTCAGTTATGTATGCTTAGATATCCTTAATCCTTTTAATAAGCTTTTATTGATGTAGTAGTACAGTAGTGCGTGTCTAAATTCTGCAGAAATTCTCCACTTCTACAACGCACATCACCCCCAGTGACGCTTGTTGTTGTCGTTGTCGTCGCGTCTTCTTCTCTCGATAAAGATGACGACGATGCTCACCCGCACCACTACCATCTCTTCTTTGTCTACTTCTTTTTCTTCATCGACGAGGACGAGGAGGAAAAGGAGACACAGAACGGAGAGAAGTGCAATCATCCTTTTCGCTGCCAACGGCTTTTCTCCCCAAAGACGACAACAACGGGGAACGAGAAGACAACGACGGGTCGTCGTCCGGAACGATTCCGGCGGTATGATGCCACCACCACCACCACTTTCCACCACCACCACCAGAGCCCCTCTTATTGATGTTCTCCTCGGCGTCCACCCGGCGAAAGCAGAGGGAAGTGTGCAAGACGCAACCGCAGAGCACTTGATCGAAGCGTTCGAGGAGTTGCCGAAAAAAGAGCAAATTATGATGGTGAAGAAACTGTTACGAGACGCGTTGCGCGAAGACGACGAGGCGAATAATGAGATGGTTTTGGAGCGAGCGCCGGAGGTGAAGATTTCTAAAAGCGAGGGAGATGAGAAAGAGAGAGCGATGGATGGTACGGCTTCTTCTTCTTCTTCTTCGACGACGATGAATGAAAGAGAAATCTTGGAACGCGCGGTGAGGGAGCTGCCGAACGCCAGACCCGAGCAAAGGGCGAAAGCGGCGGAGATTTTGAGACGGTTGGAAGAGGAAACGGGAAAAGTAAGGAGAGAGAAAGAAGAAGAGAGCGCATCGACGAAGAATGCGTCTTACGACGCGAGTAATAGCGGTTCTAGTAGTAGATTAGAGAACAATAGATTTAACGATTTTGAAAAGGAAGAAACCGAAGAGAACGACGATAATCCGTTCGAGGACGAGGACATCGTGTGGGATTTGCGAAGCGCCGTGGCATCGCTGACGACTGTGGCAAAAGCAAAATTGATACCGCCGCTCGCGTTTGGTACCGGATTTGCCGCGTTGGCGTTTGTGCTGACGAAAATGGTAGGCGGAGATGACGCCGGTAACGAGACGAGGGACGAGGCGCGAATAAACGATGAAAGTGATGCTCGAATATCTCCTCCTCCTCCTCCTCCTCCTTCAACGATTATGAACGACAGAAACGACAACGACGCTGGTGACATTGCACCTCCGTTACTTCCCATGGAAGAGGCTAAACGACTTTTATTCGAAAGTCAAGCAATACAACCACCGCCCGTGTCAACGACTACGAGTAAAACTAAGAAGATGAAGAAAAGCGAGAATCGAGGACGAGGCGTCGCTACTAATACTACCAGTTCTGGTGGTAACAGCAACAGCGTGCTCTGGAAACGGAAAGAGGAAAAATATGACGCGTTAGTAGAAGAAGCAGTAGAAGAAGAGGACGAGGATATCGAAGAATCCTTTGAAGACGACGACGACGAACCAGAACGAGGCGAAGAAGAGCGAGAGATGTCACCGCCTCCACAAAAATCCACCACCAGCGGCAGCAGCAGCGGCGGCGTGAAAAAGCAACGTCGACCGCCGCCAGATCTTACCTCTGCCTCGTTCTTGAACGAAGAAGATCGCGAGAAGAATTTTGAGAACATTCGCGCGAGACGTCCGAGATGAGATACATCTCGCGAGAAGCGATGATGCGATGAAACAAACTGTTCAGAGAAAGAGACTCTTCTTCATTTGTAACAACGAGTCACCAAATGCAGCGCGCGCAACACGCCGCCGCCTGTTGTTGTCGGGCACAACACGTCGTGCGAACACCAAACAAAGTAACTGTTCAAAACACAAAAAAGAACCGCCGCCAGTTTCTCTCCTCCGCATCTTCTTCCGCCGCGCTTTTTCTCTTCCTCGCAACAACAACAACAACGAATCCCCCCAACGCCGAAGCGTCGTCTTTGTCGTCTGATGAAGAAAAAGGTGTCAGCGACAACGGATTACTGCTGGTAAACTACGTCGGCACATTGAAAGACGGCACGGTGTTTGATACCACGTACGGTGGTGAAATCGTGTCCACGTCGGAGAATTCCGTCTCCGTTCGCGAAAGCGAGACGCAACCCGTCGTGATAAATTTAGCAGCAAATGCTGTGCAACCGGGACAGGTAAAAGGCTTGAAACAAGGCTTAATCGGCGCCAAGAGAGGTGAAACGAGAGAAATTATGGTCAAAGCAGAAGACGGATTTGGATCGAGTAGCGTAGTGTCTCCGTTAAGAGTTCTAGTGCCGGCAGAGAGCGAGTTATTCTACACCGTGGAGGTTCTCCGCGTATCGAACACCGGCGTCGACGATTTATTCAAAGGCGTCTCCCTGTGCTCCGTCGGGGTGGCGAATAAGACCACGGCGGGCTGTAGCGATCTCTGATAACAAAAAATGACCACCAATCTAGACTATATAATCTAACGCTATATTTGTATGTGTATATTTGGTATTCTACATCGCCATCCTCGGTTTTTGCATCTCGCCTTCTTCGACTTTATGATCCTCCGCCATCGGCTTGGTCTCGTACACCGCCGTGACGATCATATCCCGCCTGTTCCCGCTCGCTTCACCTCGTAACCCTATATACGAGATCTCCGTCCGCATCTCCTCCCCTCTTAAACTCGCCATATTTTTCGACACGAATATCGTCACCGAGGAAATTGAGCTAAACTTCGTCCGATCCGTTTCGTATTCCAAAACGCCTAAAAAATCTTCCTGCCAGTCAAACTTTTGCGTCGGTTTCTTTCTGTGTGCGTTTTCCAAATCTATTTTGTTCTTATCGTTCGCGAAGAGTTTCACTTCCGCCGGGTGCGTTCCATTTCTGCCTCCGACGATGACCACGCCGGTCAGTTTCACGTCTTCCGTGAATGCTACTCTGAGTATGAGTTCGCAATTGTTCTCGTCGCTTTGGATGCCAAGTGGATCCGTATCTAATCTCGAGTTCCATTCTCGGAAAACGTTTCGGCAATCTGCTTCGTGTTGGACGTTTTGGGAGGAGAGTTTTGAGAGGTCTACGAACCCGTGCAAAGAACTGGTCGCGCAGGAGGATTCGTCGCAATCGTGGTTGTGCGAGCAGCAGTTTTGTTGTTGTTCTTCTCGTCTCATGTCTGTGTGATATGTTTCTGATATTTCTCTCGATAAGCGCGCTTTTGTGTCGCAGTTTTAACGAAGTTTCCCCAAACTAATTCTCCATTGGTGTTGTTGTTTCTGTCGTAAACAATACAATGGTGACCCCGAACACGAACTACGCGGACGTCGGCGTCTCTCAAAAAGCGGCCAAGCAAGTCCTCCTGTCGTTTTTTGGCACCATCGCTTCCGCGACGTTTCTCCTCGTCGGCAGCTCCGCCGCATTCAACGTCGTGGGGAAACAACTCGTCAAATCGAACAAAAAACGCACCGGGAGAAAGTGCAACTTGTGCGACGGGTTAAGGTTTATATCGTGCGGGACGTGCAAAGGGAGAGGCGCTTTGGAGTGGCAACCGATACGAGAGGCGGAGATGGAGCGGGTGTGCTTGTGCCCGACGTGTTCGGGGACGAAGATGAGCAAGTGTTTACGATGCGTAGGTATTGGATACTTGTGATAAGCTCGAAGGCGATGATATCTCGGAGCGGTAGAATATAGGTTCTAGTCTAGGTTGTGTTGTACATCTGTATTATTAGCTAGTAGTAAATAGTGCGTTCTATTCATAATCTCTCTTTCTGTGAGTTCGTCCAAGCCGCGGCGGCGACGAGTGGTCGTTTCTCCTCTCCCTCTTCCGGTACCGGTTTAATGGCGCACAACGCGACGCCAAACTGCGTGGCGTCCCATCTCTTATTCAACGCCTCTTGTTCCTCGTCCGTCCAGTTTTGTAAACCTTGTTTTTTCCTCTCTACTTCCTCGGTCTCGGAGAACTTACGGTTTCTCGACCATTTTTCTTCCTGTTTGTACCGCAACGTGGCGGAGTCGCCGACGGCAGTGGCGACGAGAAGTAAAGAGTTTGCCGGAAGTTCATCCCAAATTTTAGCGACGCGCGAATCGAGATTTTGCGTGGCCTCGATGCGTTCGATAAAGTGTTCTTTTCTCGCGGTAGAATTTTCGTCATCGTCGTCGTCTCCTCTTTTAAGACTACCAACTTCGCCGTTCCTATTCCAGATGGCTTTTTTATTTTTCTTCTTCTTCTCCTTCAAAGCGTGCTTCTCTAAAACATCCTCCAATTCTCTCAAATAGCCGAAACAGAGTAAAGACATGTCCTCGGGCGCCTCGCGCATGGACATTTGCATTTTCATCGTCACGTCATCATCAGAAACGCACTTGTACGTTTCTGTTGCTCCAGAAACTCCAATCGTCTCCGCGTTTTTGTTACTATTCGTAATCGTTTCAAAAACGAGCACCTCGCATTCATTCTCCAAGCCTCCTCCTCGCGTTTTATTTTCCTTGGCGATGTGATCGAATAAAGATTCGCTGTCTTCGAAATTCTCGCTGATGTCGTTGCCGAACGTTTCGCCTCGAATGAGTTTCAAGTAAACCAACTCGAGCGTCGCTCGGGCATCGGTTACGGAGTCGTGCGTGCCTTCGTGCTGGATCTTTCGCCTCAGATATCTTTCGGTGAGAAATCGGAGAGCGTTACGAAACGGCGCGCCTCGTTTGTGCGGGTACATTTGCACCGTATCCACCACGTTCGGATGACACATTTTAAGCATCATTAAATCGTTTTCTAAAGAGTGTCCCGCAATACCACATTCGCTCGGGATGAGCTCTAACAACTCTTTTTGCACGTCCTCTAACGTCGTCGTCACGTTTCGCATTTGCTCTTTCGTGATGCCGGAAAATTCAGTGTTGTAATTCACGATTGGCGTCGGCGGTAAGACGAGTTTGTCGTAGATGACTGTGCCACAATCGTCGACGACGGAGCATCGCGCCAAAGCTAAACCGGTTTCAATAGTGACCATTTCACAATCCATGGCGACAATCTCCGGGTACTCGGCGTTGGCGACGCCCATGCCGGCAGGTTGCGTGCACACGAATCCTCCCTCTGGAAGTTTCAGCACTTCTTTCACTTCTGCTTTTTCTTTCTTCTTTATCAACGTCGGTAACGGGTATCTCATATCCGCCATATCTTCCGCCGTCAATGTTGCACTTTTTACCGAGAGCTTCCTCGGCGCGTCTCGTAAAAATTGCAACAATTTCGTCTCCGTCGTTACTCGTTCGTTATTCGTCGTCGTACTCGTTTTGTTGTTCTTTCCTCCATTTTTTGCCATCTTCTTCAAAGCACCATTGTTATCATCATCACCTGCTTCTGCTTCTCCTTCTCCTTCTTCTTTGACTGCTGCTTTCGCTTGCTCTTTTGCCAACCTATAAGCCTGCGCGGCCTCGTCGTTCTTATACTTCGCCTCCCTCTTCTTCTTCGTCTCCGCTCCAGACGCCCATCCGCCGTTGTACAAAATCGAACGCGCGTGCGTCGCGCCTTTCGCCGTAGGATTCATACTCTTCGTCGCCACACACTGACTCCCTCCTTTACCTCCCTCAATTCTATTCCTAAATATCCTCTTCATATTTTTGCAGTGTAACGCGCCGAACGTGTCCACGTACATCTTATGTTCCAACCCGGGCGCGAGCACGACGGCTATTTTCTTCACCAGTGGTTTGTTCGTAAATCTCCCGTAGTCGCAATTTATCCCGCTCGATTGACACGCGACTGACGCGAGAATATCGGAGAGTTTTTGCAGATGGACCCGGTGACGGTGTTCCTCCAAGAAGTGAAACGTTGCGGAGGCGTTCGGGCCGTATATATCGGAATAAGTAGCAGCATTAGCAGCGTCATCATCATCATCATCATCATCGCTTTTCCTCATTTTCTTCTTCGTCTTCTTCATCGCGTCTCGTTGGAAAATTTCTCCTTCTTCTTCTTCTTCTTCTTCT